>Ga0209617_10000473_pt1 | contig 17438 bp, 11 predicted proteins | sample LakEriepJuly2011_2_FD_187459 | JGI IMG/M metagenome (GOLD analysis project Ga0209617, IMG submission 187459) | Freshwater microbial communities from dead zone in Lake Erie, Canada - CCB epilimnion July 2011 (SPAdes) (version 2) | ecosystem: Environmental > Aquatic > Freshwater > Lentic >...
GATGGATCGAGTGAAAGACATGATGAAAGACTCCTTGCGGGTTTGAGAGATGCCACCCGTGGTGGCGCGTGGAAGGGATGGAAACGGAAGCGCGAATCGGCGGCGAGCCGGCGCGTGGCGGAAATTCCTGGGAATGTGGCGTCGCTCATGGGCAGGGCCCGCTCGCGAGAAGGATGAGCGCGATGTCGCCGAAGTCGACGTCACCCGTGCCATCGAGGTCGACGGCACATCCGGCGCATGGACCGAAGTCAAGCAGCGCAAGCGCCACGTCGCCGCCGTCCACCTCGCCGCTGCCGTCTACATCCTCGGGGCAAGCGGCGGGTTCGAAGCGTCGACGCGCTTCGGCCAGCACGGCGGCAAAGGCCGCATCGCCCAGTGATTCGTTCACCAGCAGCCAGTAGGTGTCGCCTTCCATTGTGGGTGAGGTGCCATACAACTGCATCGCTAGCAGATAGGCACCCGGCGGCGGTTCTCCAGCGCTCGCCTTCAGCGTCATGTTCAGATGCTTGTGGAAGGCGCCGCTCGATGGCACCAGCAGCGTGAAGCCCGTGACCGGCGAGGTGCCGGCCGTGAAGCTGGCGGTGAGATAGCGGAACTCCAGTCGCGCATCCGTCACGTTCACGAAGTCGCCGCCGCTCCAGCGCTGCAGCGGCGCCACGCTCTTCCAGCCCAGTCGCATGCCGCCCATCAGCGCACCGATCGCGGCCTCGTATCCCGGATCGGCGCTGAAGTGCGGCACGCCCGTGCTTCCCAGCACCACCGGAAACACGCGTGCCGGCGTGGGCTGCAGGTCCGCGTCGTAGGTGCTGGTGCGCAGGCGGCCGTCGGTGATGTCGATGGCGATGTCACCCGCGTGCTGGGCGCGTGCGTGCGTGGTGATGCCGGCGGCGAGCAGCGCCGCGATGATGAGCCATCGGTTCATGGTCGGAAGGTCCTTGCTGGGAGAGGGTCGAAGGCGTTCTCGTTTTCGTTGCGGTACAGACGGCCGAAGGCCTCGCTGGCGGTATGGCCGTCCGCGAAGCCGTAGTTGCCCCGCGCATCGGCGGTGCCCACCTGACCGCCCACGGCGGCCGTGAAAAGTTGCGTGGACGCCAGCGTGGCCGCCTGAGCGCCGCTGCCCCATTCCTCGACGTGCGGGTGATCCGCGCCTGCGTAGTCGCCGGTCTCGGCCATCATCACGGTGTGCACGGTGTTGCCGGGGCTGCTGATGCGCGGCAGCCGGTCCGTCATGCGCGCAGGATCCAGCGCACCCCACGCGGAATACTCGCGCGCAAGGTGGTTGTTGATGCCGTAGCTGGTCTGGCGGAAGCGGTTCTTCGAGCCGGTCACCGGAAGGCCCTGTCCACCATCCTTGGTGGCCCAGTGGGGGCTCGCGTCGAGCGGGCTCTGCATCACGCGCGACTGATCCTCCAGGCACGGCATCAGCGTCACGATGAAGCTTTCCTGCGAGCCTTGGTCGAGGCCGCCGTGCGGCAGCCGCGCGTCGGCCAGCCATCCCTTGTGCATCTCCGCGTAGCACAGATGCGCGCGTTCGAGCGCGCGGATGTTCTGCAGGCAGGCCGATGTGCGCGAGGCATGGCGCGCGGAGCGCACGGCCGGCAGCAGCAGCCCTGCGAGCAGCGCCACGATGGCGATGACCACGAGCAGTTCCACCAGCGTGAAGCCCGCGACGCAACGCCGGGCATGGTGACGGAATGGATGATCCACGAACCGGACTCCATGAGCCGACGCGGCGCGACGGCTCCCAAAGGTGCAGGACGGGCTTCAGTTTGAAACCGACGGACACACAAGCGCACACGACACGGGTCGTGCGGCTGGTCGTTCATCGCGCCAAGGCGCGTGCGTCAGGCCTGTGGGGGTGGTTGTGCGCGCGTGATGCGCAGCGGCTCGATGCCTGCACGGCGCAGCGACACCGGGCACAGCGCCGGCATGGCGCGCGGTCGGGGGGCATCGATGGCCAACGAAAGCGGCACATCCACCGTCATGGTGGACAGGTCGCTGCAGGTCACGCAGTGCGTGTCGTCGTGATGCCGTTCCTCGCCCTCAGGCACCCGGTCTGCGTGGTGGTGGGCGTCATGGTCATGATGCGCGGTGTCCGCTACAACCACGAGCGGCTGCATGTGGGCGGTGCGTTCATGCAGCATGCGCAGCGAACCCGGTCCGAGGACCAGGGTCATCAGGGCAAGGCATCGAAGCAGCGTCTTCACAACCGCAATGTAGGCCGCGCGAGCACCGCAGGCAAGCGAAATGTGCGCACCCGGGAACGCTCTAGACTGGCCCGAATGCGCCGCCCGCCCCTGAAGGTCTTTCCAAGCACGCTGTGGGAGTACCCCAGCCAGCACTACGACATGAAGGACGCGGACGGTTTCACCGTGACCGTGCAGGGGGACAAGGACTACGTGGGCGCCACGCCGAGCTGGGTGATCTGGCAGCTGCTGCAGCGCTACACCCGCGAGGGCGATGTGGTGCTCGATCCCATGTGTGGCAGCGGCACCACCATCGACGTGTGCACGCACCTCAAGCGGCAGGCGGTGGGGTTCGATCTGTCGCCCACGCGTGACGAGATCCAGCAGGCCGACGCACGCGCGCTGCCGCAACCAGATGCCAGCGTGGACTTCGCCTTCGTGGATCCACCGTACAGCACGCACGTGAACTACTCCAGCGATCCGCGCTGCATCGGCAAGCTCGATGCCTCGGGTGATGATGGCGGCGAGGCGTACTACCAGGCCATGGAGCGCGTGCTGCACGAGATGCACCGCACGCTGAAGAACCGTCGCTATGCCGCGGTGTACGTGAGCGACTCGTGGCGCAAGCGCAAGGGCGAGAAGGGCGGGGGCGGCGGCGTGTTCATGCCGATCGGCTTCGAGCTGTTCGCGCGCATGCGCGAGCTGTTCACCATGATCGACGTGGTGTGCGTGGTGCGCCACAACGCCAAGCTGGAGCGCGGCGACTTCGCGCGCGCGGCGCTCGAGGGCAACTTCTTCATGCGCGGCTTCAACTACCTGATGATCGGCAAGAAGGTCGACGACGACCGTCGCTGACGCGGTGCGTCAGTCGGGAAGGCCTTCGTAGGTGCCGGGGTGCTCGCGGCCCCACTCGATCACGGTGCGCCAGGCTTCCGGATCGTCGCCATGCAGGCTGGCCAGGCTTCGCAGCACGCGCGCATCGATCTCCTCGCGCACGCGCAGGGTGGTGCCAAGGATGGGCGCCTCGCGCTCCAGTTGCGCGAAGGTTGCGCGGCCCACGCGCATGCCGTCGGTGGGCCACTTCTTGCGCGCGGCGATCATGTCCGGCAGCAAGGCGTCGATGGCGCCCTCGCGCGCTTCCAGCACCGCTTCGGCGGCCGCGCGCGCCTCGCCGCCCGCGGGCATGCGCTCGATCAGGCGATCGATGGCGTTCTGGGCCGGCTTGCGCTCCACGAACAGCTCGGGAAACGCGCGCTGCCAGTACGCGCGGCGCAGGGCGCGCGCCTCCGTGGACTGCAGCGTGTCGCACACCTGCTCCATCAGGCCGCGCTGCAGTTCGATGCGCATCTGCGCCGCGGTGTCGATGGAAGCGGCGCTGGCGATCACCACCTTGCGCATCGCCACCAGCATGCCGCGCTCGTCGGTGCCGCGAAGCTGCGCCTTCTTCAGTTCAAGCACCAGGCTGCGCAGCGACTGCACGCAGGCCTGTCGCAGCATCTCCGCCGTCTCGATCAGCGGCACGGCGCTGTCCACCAGCGCCATGTCGGCGATGGCTCGGCTGCCTTCCGAAAGTCCCAGCTCATCGATCACGGTGGGCAGATCGATGGTGGCCTCGCGATCCAGCTGGAACATGGTCTGCACCGGCAGGTCGCGCCAGCCCAGGCCGGCGAACTCGGCGGCGCGCTCAAGTCGCAGGCGTTCCACGCGCGGATCATTCGGCGGCAGGTCCATCAGTGCGGCCGCGTCGTTCAGCACCGGATCCTCGATCAGCTGCAGGCGCGAGCGTGCCGCATCCAGCTCGGCCACCGCGGTGCGCACGCGCTGCTGCATCTCGGACAGCGTCACGTCGCTCCGCATCGCCTCCTCCACGGCCTTCTGCATGGGCTGCAGACGCTCGAGCGAGGTCTTCCACTCGGCGTTCCAGCGCTCCTGTGCATCGCTCACCAGCAGGCGCATGGGCTTGATGCGGTCGGGGTTGCCCTCGGCCAGCGTGGGGATGCGGATCTCCGCCCATGCGGCGAAGTCGCTTGGAAGCAGCTGACCCAGCACGTCGCCACCATTGCGAATCGGAAGGCGCTGCGCAGGGGGGGTTGGCTCGGGTTCTGGCAGCTCCTGCTCGAATCGACTGGCCACCGCAGGATCCAGGATGGTGTCAAGGGTGCGGCGCAGCGACTCCACATTCTCGCCGCGCATGCTCTTCATGGCCCCGCGCATGGCTTCCGGCAGTGCAGCGACCACGCGTTCATTCAGCGCCTTCAGGATCTGCGCGCGCTGCTTGCGCAGCTCCTTCAGCTTGGCGTCCTCCGGGTCGCGCAGCGCCACCTCCGCGATCTGCTCGCGCAGCACCTGGTCGGCGGTGGCGTGCGCCAGGATGGCGTCGCGGATCAGCTTGCGCGTGGGTGCATCGATGGTGGGCAGTTCGGCGGCCACCGGCGCCAGCATCTCCTCGCCGTAGCGGGGGCGCTTGCGATCGGCGGCGTCCACCACCGCGTCGCGTAGGCGCTCCAGCGACTGCTCTGGCAGCGCGCCGCGCAGCAGCTCGATGGTGGACAGATCCAGCGAGATGATCGCGTCGTGGGCCTTGCGCACGCTCTTGCGCACCTGCAAGGCGATCGCAGCTTCGTCGGGCTTTTCGCCGCGTTCCAACGCGGCATCACGCAGACGAATCGTCTGCGCGGGCGCACGCAGTCGAGCTTCGGCCAACTTGCGTGCCATGGGCTCCAGGCGTCGTGCGTAGTCGTGCAGGGCCTCGCGCAGTTGCTGTTGTTGCGCACTGCTCAGATCCAGGCTGGGCACGATCAGGCGCAGATCGAGCATGGAGGGACCGTTGGCCTCGGCCACGCCGCGCCACCGCTCGATGGACCGGTCGATGCGCAGCGTCTCCATGCGCGCGGACCAATCGGGGCCCAGGCAGTCGGTCCACGCGCTGATCAGCGAGGTGTCCAGTGCCTCCATGCGGTTCAGGATGGTGGCGTGGCTGCGCTCGAATCCCTGCACCGTCTGCAGATCGTTCAGCCAACCGTTGCGGTCACCACCCTGGAACGGATCCGAGATCACGCGGATGCGATCGCTGAGTCGTGCGGCATCGTCGGCCATGATCTGCTGCCACTGCTCCAGATAGGCATCGTGTGCCTTGTCGATGCAGGCCCACGCGTTGGGGTCGCTCTTCAGGCCCGCCTGCGCCAGCGCGCGCGTGGACATGGGCTGCGGGTAGCAGTCGAAGCGATGGGGTCGCTCGGAACAGGCGGCGATCAGCGCGCTCGCCAGCGCAAGCAGCGCGGGCAGGCAATGTCGCAAGAACCGTGGCGCGCAGGGCATGGGGCGCATTCTGCATGAAATTTCGCCTCCAAGCTTCAGTCGCCCCTCGAATGCGCCGAAACCCCTGTCAAGCGATTTGTGGCGTGAATTCCGCGCGTGCGGAAGCGCCAGAACACACAAATCGCTTGCATTTGCGTGGCGGAATCCGATCGTGTGGTTGTTGCCGGACGAGCCCAGGAGGGTGGGCCCGTCAGGCGGAATGAAAGGGTCCTCGGACGCGGGAAACGTCCGAAGGAATGAAGGAAAGGGCGCTTCGGCTGAGGGGCCGAGGCACTTGGGACGGGGGGGTCGGACGCGAGGAGGGTCGCGCCCGACCGACGGAGCGAGAGGGACCCAGATCAGATTCCTGTGTGACGGTGTGATGCAAGCGACGTGGACGAAACGTGGCGGTGGCCGCGTGGACAGGAGACGAACCATGGATCCGATCAGCGAGACTCTGGTGCAGGTACCCAACGCGGATGCGGGACGCCGACGGGCATGGGGCGTGCTCACGCTCTCGGTCGCCACGGCCGCGGCCTTCGCGGCGTTCATGAACGGATCATTCCTGGGCAGCGCGCGCAGCGCGACCCTTGCTTCCGACGAGACCGAGCAGGCATGGACCAGCTCCTTCGCCGAGAGCATGCGTGGCGCCGTCAGCGTGCCAGGCGACTACAAGACCATTCAGCAGGCGATCGACGGCGTCGGTGACGGCGCGACGATCCTGCTTGCCCCCGGCATGTACCGGGAGCGCATCGTGCTGCAGGACCGAACCGTGCACATCTGGGGTGTGGGTGGCGCCGAAGCAACGCGCATCGTGGGTGACGGTGCGGAAGGCCCCATCGCCATGGTGCGTGGCGGCTCCGTGCAGTTCGATGGCATCAGCTTTCAGTGCGGCCGTGGAGAAGCGGGTCGTGGGGCGTCCGTGCTGGACGGTGCGGCCCGCTTCACCGCGTGCCGATTCGTGGGCAACTGTGGTGGTGCGCGCGTGGTCGATGCGCATGTGCGCTTCGAGCAGTGCGGATTCATCGGCAATCGTGCAGGCATCGAGGGTGGCGCGCTGCAGTCGGAGCGCAGCGATGTCCGTCTCGATGGGTGCGCGCTGCAGGACAACGCGGCCGGCACCTTCGGCGGTGGCCTGAGTGCCCGCTCGGGCACCGTGGATCTGTCCGACACCGCCATTCGCGGCAATCGCGTGGTGAGCGGCGCCTGGGGCGGAGGTCTGTATGCGGAGGGGGCCACGATCCGCATGGATCGCGGCGACTTCACGGCGAACGAGGCGTCCGTGTCCGGTGGTGGTGCCTACCTGCTCGGCGGCTGCGTCACGCTGCGCGCCGTGCGCTTCGAGGACAACCTTTCGCCCGCGGCGTGGAGCGTGCATGGCGAGCACTCGCTCGTGCAGGTGCAGGGCGGCCAGGTGCAGGGCACGGTGGAGAGCAACTTCGCGGGAACGGTGGCGGTCGACGGCAGCAGTTTCGTGGAGGGAGCCGACTGCGACGCCGACGGCGTGCCTGACCGCATCGCGATCGTGCGTGGCTGGGTCAAGGACTGCGACGGCAACGGCAAGCCCGACAGCTGCGACATCGACTGCAACGGCAACGGCATCGTGGACGCCTGCGAGATCGCGGGTGGCCTGGCCATGGATGTGGACGGAGACGGACAGATCGACAGCTGCCAGGCGCGCCAGGCCGAGGCGCTTGCCGTGGCGCTGGTGCAGGCCGCCGACACCGAGGCACTGGACCACTGAGCGAAAAGCGCTCGCAACCAAGCATCCACCGCTGGCCCGCCCCGAATCTCGCTGTTCGGGGCGGGCTTTGTTTTTACGGTAGTGTTCGCGTGTGGACGCCGTGCCGACACCCTTGCATCCGGTTTGTGGCGCGTTGACGTGGAGCGGTATCGCGCGATGAGCGGGGCGGACCCATCACGCGCAGGTCTGGACGGATGGCGTCGCGCATCTCTTCGCCAATCGCTGGCCGAGGTGCATGCCAGTGTGCCGGTGGCGGCAAGCGGCGGGTTCTGGCGCACGCTGCTGGCGTTTGCCGGCCCCGGCGCCATGGTGTCGGTGGGCTACATGGATCCCGGCAACTGGGCCACCGATCTCGCTGGCGGCTCGTTGTTCGGCTACTCGCTGCTGGTGGTGATCCTGGTCTCCAACCTGATGGCGATCCTGCTGCAGCACCTTGCGCTGAAGTTGGGCATCGTGGCGGAACGCGATCTGGCGCAGGCATGTCGCGACAGTGCTTCGCGCGCATCCGGCATCGCGCAGTGGGTGCTGTGCGAGGTGGCCATCGCCGCGTGCGACCTGGCCGAGGTGATCGGTTCTGCGATCGCGCTGAAGCTGCTGTTCGGACTGCCGCTGGTGGCGGGCGTGCTGCTGACCGCGCTCGACGTGCTGGTGGTGCTCATGCTGCAGCGCCGCGGATTCCGCGTGCTGGAGTGCATCGTGGGCGGGTTGATCGTGATGATCGGTGGATGCTTCGCCTACGAACTGGCGGTTTCGCATCCTTCGCTGCAGGGCATCCTTGGTGGATTGCTGCCGAAGCCCGAGATCGTGACCGATCCGCGCATGCTGTACATCGCCATCGGCATCCTGGGCGCCACGGTGATGCCGCACAACCTGTACCTGCACTCGAGCGTGGTGCAGACGCGGGCCTACGAGCGCAGCGACGCGGGCAAGAGGCGCGCGATCCGCTTCGCCACCATCGACTCCACGGTGGCGCTGTTGGGCGCGTTCTTCATCAACGCGTCCATTCTCATCCTGAGCGCGGCGGCCTTCCATGGCACGCCGAATCAGGGCGTGGCGGACATCAGCGATGCGCACCAGTTGCTGTCGCCGGTGCTGGGCGTGCCGCTTGCCAGCACGGTGTTCGCGGTGGCGTTGCTCGCTTCGGGGCAGGCGTCCACGCTCACGGGCACGCTGGCGGGGCAGGTGGTGATGGAGGGGTTCCTGGATCTGCGCATGCGGCCGTGGATGCGACGCCTGCTCACCCGCAGCGTTGCCATCGTGCCGGCGGTGGTGGTGGCGGCCATGTTCGGCGAGCGCGGCGTGGGCAAGCTGCTCATCCTGAGTCAGGTGATCCTGTCGCTGCAGCTCAGCTTTGCGGTGGTGCCGTTGGTGCGTTTCACGGGTGATGCGCGCAAGATGGGGCGTTTCGCGAATGCGCCCTGGCTGAAGGCGATGGCCTGGTTCGTGACCGCGGTGATCGTGTCGTTGAACGTGTACCTGCTGGTGCAGGTGATCACCGGCTGGATGCGCGGCGACTGATCAGGCGCTCGCGTCCGCCTTGCGCAACCACGCTTCCTCGTGGCCAGCCAAGTCCTTCTCGAGCTGCTCGCGCTCCTTCAGCAATCGGTCGAGTTTGGCGCGATCGCGCGCGAGTGCAGGGCTGACCAGATCCTCGTCGATCGCCGTCTTGCGCGCGTTCATGCGGGCGATGGCCGATTCCAGTTCTTCCGCGCTCTTGTTGTCGAGCGGCGAGCGCTTGCCCTTCGGTTCGGCGGGCTTGGGCGAAGGCTTGGCGGCGGGGGCCGGTGTTGGCGCGCGACGCTGTGATTCCTTCGGCGTGGCCGCGGCCCTCGCATCGGCTGCGCGCTTGGCTTCCCACTCGTCGTAGGTGCCGTCGAACAGCGAGGCGTTGCCGTGGCCATCCATCACGATCAGGCGATCGCAGGTGGCCGCCAGCAGCGCGCGGTCGTGGCTCACCAGCAGCAGTGCGCCGTCGAAGCCGCCGTCGTCGGGATCCATCGCAAGCGCCTCTTCCAGACGCTCCGCGCTTGGAATGTCGAGGTGGTTGGTGGGTTCGTCGAGCACCAGCAGGTTGTGGCCACCGGCGACCAGGCCCGCGATCACGGCGCGCGCACGCTCGCCACCAGAGAGTTCGCCCAGCGCCTTCTCCTGCTCGATGCCGCTGAACAGGAAGGCGCCCGCCAGGTTGCGCGCTTCCTGCTCGGTCAGCTTGGAGCCACCCGGTCGCGCGGGCACGGTGCGCTGCAGGTGCTGCCAGATGTTCAGCGTGCGATCCAGGTGCTCGTGCGTCTGGCGGAACCAGCCGGCGTGCATCTTGGGACTGCGCTTGATGGTGCCGGTGTCTGGCTCCAGTTCGCCAAGCAGCGTGCGCACCAGCGTGGTCTTGCCGGTGCCGTTGGGGCCGATGATGCCGATGCGGTCACCCGGCGCGATGAACAGGTCCAGGTTGCTGAACAGCTGCCGATCGCCCAGCTTCTTGGAAATGCCCTCGGCCACCAGCACCGAATCACCCACGCGCGGTCCGCTGGGCAGGCTGATGCGCATCGAGTCGAGCTCGATGGGGCGCTCCACCAGTTCGTCGCGCTTGAAGCGTTCCAGACGGGTGGCGCGGCCGCGGGCCTGCTTGGCGCGCTGGCCCGCCTTGTAGCGCATGATGTAGCGCTCCTCGCTGCGGATCTTGTCCAGTTGCTTCTCGTGCACGCGCATCTGCGACAGGTGGCGTTCGGCGCGCAGCGCCACGAAGGCCTCGTAGTTGCCCGGATAGCTGCGCACGCGGCCGTCGTGGATCTCCTCGATGCGATGCACCACGCGATCGAGCAGGCGACGATCGTGGCTGATCACCACCACCGCACCCTTGAAGGTTTCCGCCAGGAAGTTTTCCAGCCACTTGCAGCCGTCGATGTCGAGGTGGTTGGTGGGCTCGTCGAGCAGGATCACGTCGGGGTTCTGCAGCAGCAGGCGCGCCAGGCTGAGTCGCGCCTTCTGTCCGCCGCTGAGGCCGGTCACGGGAATGTCGAACTGCTCGTCCACGAAGCCCAGGCCGTGCAGCACGGCGTCGACCAGGTGGTCGCTGCTCCAGCCGCCGCCGCGTTCGATGGCCTCTTCCAGTTCGACCTGACGGTCGAGCAGGCGCTGCAGCTCGTCGCCCTCGGCGGTGGCCATGGCCTCGAACACCGCGTCGAGCGCGATCTTGGCCTGATCGGCCTCGGCCATGGCCTTGCTGGCGGCGGTTCGCATGGTGTCGCCGACATCGAAGCGGTGCTCCTGCGCCATGTACCCAAGGCGCACGCCTCGCTGCAGGCTCACGTCGCCCGAGTCCATCTTGGCGGTGTTGCACAGGATCTTCAGCAGGGTGGTCTTGCCGCAGCCGTTGCGGCCCACCAGACCCACGCGCTCGCCCGGTTCCAGTCCGAACGTGGCGCCATCGAGCACCTGCTTGGCGCCGAGGGTGACACGGAGATTGCTGGCTGTGACGAGCGGCATGGGGAGGACGGAGTGCCCGTCAGGGAAACGCACGCGGCAGGATTCGAACCTGCGACCCTCGGTTCCGAAGACCGATGCTCTGATCCGCTGAGCTACGCGTGCCTGAAGGGGTCAGAGTGTAGCGCGTCCGCCGCAGCCGCCGACGGAACGCGGCCTGCCCAGAAACGGCGCTGTGGGGCATGCGGCCGCATCAGCGGCCACAAGTGACCGAATTTCGGAGCTTTGACTTGACCGTTGGCGTTCCCGAGACACCTTGTCGCCACGCTTCAGTTCAACTGCGCTTGAGAGCCGCAGGCCTGCAGTTCGCCATGGCTTCAAACCCTCCATCCCACGATCCGTCTCGTCGCTCCTTCATCCGCGCATCGGCATTGGTCTGTGCGTCGGTGTGGTTGCCGGTATTCCGCGTGTTGCCCGGCACGGCGATGGCCGACTCGGGTGGTGGGGGCTGTCCGGAGCCGCCGAACTTTCCCGCGAGCATCGCGGTGTTCAAGCAGGCGTACCGGAACTGGTCAGGCGAGATCTCGATCGATGCCATCTGGACCGCCACCGCCGCAACTCCGCAGGACGTGGTGACACTGGCAAACTGGGCGCACACCAACGGCTGGCGCATTCGCGCGCGTGGCATGGCGCACAACTGGTCGCCGATTGGCGTGGATCCTGATGCGACATGCGACACGCCGATGCTGCTGGTTGACACCACCACGAATCTCACAGCGGTGTCGGTGGACACGGTCGCATCGCCGCCCACCGTGACGGCGCAGACGGGCATCGACCTGCTGTCGCTTCACACGGCACTGCAGGGCGCCGGACTCGGCCTGACCAACTGCCCCGCGCCGGGCGCACTGAGTCTTGGTGGCGCGCTCACGGTGAACGGCCACGGAACATCCGTGCCCGCGGTCGGCGAGCAGTTGGTGCAGGGTCACACTTTCGGCAGCCTTTCGAATCTGCTGCGATCGGTCACTGCGGTGGTGTGGGATCCCGAGCAGCAGGCGTACGCGCTGCGCACGTTCCAGCGCTCGGACCCCGAGATGGGCGCGCTGTGCGTGCATCTGGGCCGCGCATTCCTGATCGAGGTCACGCTGCAGGTGGGTGCGAACGCGCGTCTGCGCTGCAACAGTTACCGCAGCCAATCAGCCGCCGACCTGTTCGCCGCACCTGGCTCCGGGTCGACCGCCAAGACGTTCGCCGACTTCCTGGACGAGAGTGGCCGCGTGGAGACGATCCTCTATCCGTTCACCGACAATCCGTGGCTGAAGGTGTGGTCGGTCACGCCCGACAAGCCGTTCTGGTCGCGAGAGGTCAGCGAGCCCTACAACTATCCGTTCAGCGACAACATCCCGGTCGAGGTGTCCAACATCCTGAGCCAGATCGTGGGCGGCAACGCCGCGATCACCCCTGCGTTCGGCGCCACCATGGCGCTGGTCACCGACGCGGGTCTGACGGGCACGCTTTCGTGGGATCTGTGGGGCTGGTCGAAGGATGTGCAGCTGTACATCAAGCCGACCACCCTGCGTGTTGCCGAGTGCGGCTTCGCCGTCAGCTGCAGTCGCGCGGATTTGCAGCGCGTGCTCAGCGAGTTCCACCAGCAGTACCTCTCGATGCAGCAGGCGTATCGAGACCGTGGCGAGTACCCGATGAACGGTCCGGTCGAGATCCGGGTCACCGGCATGGATCGACCGGAGGATTGCCTGATGCCTGGCGCACAGGTGCCGCTGCTTTCCGCCGCGCGGCCATGGCCGAGCCGTCCCGATTGGGATTGCGTCGTCTTCTTCAACATTCTTTCGGTGCCGGGCACACCGCTGGCGCCGACCTACTACGCCGAGCTTGAGGCATGGTTTTACGCCAATTACGCCAGCTACGCCGGCGTGCGCGTGGAGTGGTCGAAGGGCTGGGCCTACACCGACGCCGGCGCGTACACGAACGACGAGACGCTGCAGGTGCGCATACCTGCAGCGTTCACCGCCGGCATGCCCGTCGACGCGGACTTCCGCGCGGCGGTGGACATGCTCGACAGACTGGATCCGTTCCGGATCTTCAGCACGCGGTTCCTGGATCGATTGATGCCGCGCAGCGCCGACCTGAATGCCGACGGCATCGTCGAGAGCGGCGACCTTTCCAATCTGCTGCTCGACTGGGGATCGCCGGCAGGTCCCGCCGACCTCAACACCGACGGCTCGGTGAACGGCGGCGACATCGGCGACATGATGCTGCGCTGGGGCGAGCGAGCCTGAGCAGGCGGCCTCAGCCGCCGATGGCACGCAGCGCCGCCGCGCAATCCTTCGCCAGGGGCTCGATCGACAGCGGACTTCCCACGGCCTTTCGCATCCAGTAGTCGGGCGTGAAGCTGCCGATGCTGGTGATGCGCTTGGTCTCGGCGGCAAGGTCCTTGCCGCGCAGGTGCGAGCGGATCTGGTGGCTCATGACATGCCCGATGGTGTAGTCGGCCAGATACAGCGGATGGCCCACCATGTGCTGGTACGCCGCGAGGATGCGATAGGGGTCCTTGCCGAAGTGCGGCTCGTAGAAGCGCGACCACAGGCGCTCGGCGATGGCCAGCACCTCGTCGCGCAGCTGCTCGGCGGTCGCCGTGGGGTTGGCGTAGATCCAGCGCCAGGTGTGAAGCTCCAGCAGGCTGGGGCCCGCGATCTGGCACGCGGCCAGCATGGTGGCGATCGAATCCAGCTGGAACGCCTTTGCCGCCTGCTCGGGCGTTTCAAGCCCAAGCACGCGTCGGCCAAGCGACTGGTAAAGGAACGCGAACGCCTCGGTGCAGGCGGTGTTGGGCACGTTGCGCAGCAGCGGTCGCGGCGCGAAGTGCGTGCTGCACAGCTGCTCCAGGTTGTGGCCCAGTTCGTGCATGGCGGTATCGAAGCCGTCCCATCCAAGCTCGCTGTCCAGTCGGCTGGTGCGCAGCCACGCGCCGTACTCGGGCATGCCCGGTCGCATGGCGTGGCCGCTGCCGCGCGCGATCTCCACGCGGATGCGCGAACCAAGGAAGTCGCTGTCGGCTGCGGAGAAGCCGAGTCCGCGCAGCACCTCGGGCAGCTGCTTCTCGAAGGCGGCCTCATCGGGGAACATGCGCTTCACGGCGGCGTTCATCTCCTCCGCGGGGCGCGTTTCCGCAACATCCTCGAAGTAGATGTCCTGTGGTTCCAGCGCGCGGCCAAGTCGCTTGCGCAGGAAGGCGGCGAGGTCGTTCATCACGGGGTGCTCGAGCAGACCCACGAGCAGGCGTTCCACTTCGGCCTCTGGAATCTCGCGGTCCAGATCGAACTTGCGCGCGATGGCGGTGGGGGCCTCGGGGTACAGGCGATCGAACTCGAACGACAGGTCGCGCTGCTGCAGCCACTGCTGGTAGCGCTTGGGGCCATCCAGCGTGCCGGGGGCAGCGCCGCCCAGCGTGTTCTGCGCGGCGTTCCAATCCTTGGTGTTCGTGCCGTCCATCACGCTCGCCGGAATGGTGCCGTCGATGTGGCGCGCCATCACCCACATCAGCGCGCGCTGACGGGCGAGGCCGTTCGCGGGATCGCCGTAGTTCGCCTTCACTTCCTCGCGCACCAGCCAGTGCGCCAGCAGCTTGCGACCCTGCGGCAGCCAGCGCTTGCCCGATGCATCCACCAGCGCCTCCACCGGAATGTGGAAACCTGCCACGAACACGCTTGCCTCATGACCGATGCGTCGTGCGCGTTCGCTGAGTGCTGAAGGAATGCGCGGGCCGAATGTCTGCGCCAGGCGTGATTCGGCCCAGCGGTTCACGCTCCATGCATCGCCTTCGCGCAGCATCTCGGCCAGATCGCTGCGCGGGAAGTTGAGCAGCGCCAGGAACGCGAGCTTCTGGCGATACAGCTGGTCGGAGAGATCGGGCGCCGGATCGAACTTGGCCAGCAGGTCGTCCACGCCGGGGCAGGTTTCGGTGCGCACATCGGTCCACCAGCGCAGGTCGCGGCGGATCTCGTACAGGTGGCCCGTCACGGTCTCCACCGCCGACTCCAGACGGTCGAGCAGGCGCGTGCGAAGAGCGGGGTCGGCCACGAAGTGCTGCACGCAGAAGGCGCGCATGGATTCGGCATCGCCATCTTCGGCGCACCAGCGTGCCTGCACCTGCTTCACGCCGCGGGTGATGGCGGCACGGTGCGATTCGCCGTGAAGGGCGATGAGTTCGGAAGTGATCGAAGTGGTGTCGGGTGCGGCCTGGGCGGTGGTCATGGTGCCCATCGTAATGGCCGATGCCCTGCTGCTGGATCAGGGCCGCTGCGGTGCGTCGAGGCGCTGTCGCACCTCGTCCTGCGCGGCGGCGATGCGCGGGATCCAGTGCGCAAGCGCGCCACGCGCTGGGTCGATGGCGCCGTGGGCCACAAGCAGCGTGCTCGCGAGAAGCGTGCACATCAGGGTCAGGGCAAATCGTGCGCCCCAGCGGCGGTCATTCGACGCGGCACCAAGCTGCAGCAGCGCGCAGGCAACGGTGCAGGCGCCCACCACGATCACCAGCCAGCGCAGCGCCGGAATGAATGGCTGCAACGGGTCCAGCGCCGCCGCGAGCAGCAGCGTGATCAGGCAGGTTGCGATCCAGTGATCACGCCATGGGTCGAGCACGGTGCGTGGATCGGCCCAGGCCGGCAGATCGCCGTGCATGAACCGCTGCACATTGCTTTGCAGCGAGCGGATCGAGACATGTGGTGCCGCGCGCGTGACTGGTGGCGGTGGTTCGGTCGCATGCTCGCGTCGCAGGCGTCGCGCTTCCGCCGCGCGTTCGGCTTCCGCACCCTCGCGCGCGGCGGTGTGCAGTTCACCCAGCGCGTTGGCTCGGGCCAGATCGGGGCGTGGCCGTTCGGCCCATCGGGTGTCCTGCACGCCTGGTTCCGAGAGCAGCAGTTGGTCGCGCTGTGCGCGGTATTCCATCAGGGTGTTCCACCCGCCCCGAACCGATCCGCGCATGCGTTTGGCGGTGGTCAGATGGCGCTGCAGTGCCGCAATCACGGCGGGTTCGAACAGCCCCTCGCATTGCCAGGCGGGGGTCCACACCTCGGTGCCCGCCGGCGCCACGCCGTCTTCCAGATCCAGATGCCCCGTGGCCACCAGCGCCGACAGGCGCGAGGCCGGCACCGCATCGTGACGGGGTCCGTCTTCGCACCGGATTCGGTAGATGGGTTCCGTCACGCGTGCTCCGATGCTGCGCGAGCATACCCATGCCATGCGCGCATTCCGTACTCTTGGCGACATGCCACACCTGCTTCGATTCCTTCCCTCGACTGCGCTTGCGGCGACGCTGCTCTGCGCGTGCGAGTCGCAGCATCAGGACAACTGGGATCGTCTGAAGGTGGGCATGACGAAGACGCAGGTGGCGGATCTGCTGGGTGAACCAAGCAGCCGCTATGAGCCGCGCGCCGACAACGGCAAGGTGGTGATCGCCGAGGAGCGCTGGCAGTACGGCGACAACCTCAGCACGCTGGCCACGGGCGCCGTGTTTCCCAGTGAGGCGCATCCGCGCGCATGGGTGGTGTACTTCGACGAGAAGGGCAATGTGCGGTCGTTCCGCGCGGCGGATTGGGCACGCTGATCCGAGAAGGGGGTTCCATGCCACTGGATGTCGAGCAACTGCTGCAGCGTCTGGAGTCGAGCGGATTCGAGAAGGAAGCGTCGACGCTGCATGTGCTGTTCAGCAGCGCAGCGGCTGTGGCGCGATCGCGGCCGGCTTCGCCGCAGGATGAGCAGCTGCCTGCGCGTCTGGGGCCCTTCGAGGTGATCGGCGAACTGGGCGAGGGCGGCTTCGGCGTTGTGCTGCTTGGTGCGCAGCGCGAACCGGTGAAGCGCTTGGCCGCCGTGAAACTGCTGAAGCGCGGCATGGACAGTCGCAGCGTGCTGGCGCGCTTCCGCGGCGAGCAGCAGGCGCTGGCGTTGATGGATCACCCGGCCGTGGCCACGGTTTTCGAGAGCGGCCTTGCCGAAGATGGCCGCCCCTGGTTCGCCATGCCGCTGGTGGCAGGTGTGCCCATCACGGCGCACGCCGATCTGGAGCGGCTTGGCCTTCGTGAACGCCTGCGGCTGTTCCGTCGCGCCGCCGAGGGTGTGCTGCACGCGCACCAGAAGGGCGTGATCCACCGTGACCTGAAGCCCGCCAACATGCTCGTGGGCGTCGAGGGCGATGTGGTGCAGCCGCGCGTGATCGACTTCGGCATCGCCAAGGCTGTGGAAGGCGCCGATCCGCTGACCAGCCTGGCCACCATGGGTGAGGCGCTGGTTGGCACGCCCGCATACATGGCACCCGAGCAGGTCGCCGGTCAGGCGGAGGTGCGCAGCGATGTGTGGGCGCTCGGCGTGATCCTTGGCGAACTGCTGGCCGGTGCGCGTCCGCTCGATCGCGACCCCGTGCGCGGCGCCAACGGTGTGGTGGAAACCGCGCGCTTCCAGCGCCCATCGCTGCGCTATCAGCGTTGGCTGCAGGCCGATCGCCCGCAAGCCAGCGAAGCCGCCGAACGCCGCGGTCTTGCGCCCGAATCGCTGATGCAGGCGCTGCAGAACGATCTGGACGCGATCGTGGGTCGCTGCATGGAAGAGGAGCCGCATCGCCGCTACGCGGGCGTTGCCGAACTCATCGAGGACATCGATCGCCACCTCGACGGTCGCCCGGTGATGGCGCGGCCGGCAAGTCTGGGCTATCGCACGCGTCGCTTCGTGGGGCGGCATCGACTCGCCGTGTCGGCCGGTGTGGTCACCGCCATCGCGTTGGT
>Ga0209617_10000474_pt1 | contig 17434 bp, 9 predicted proteins | sample LakEriepJuly2011_2_FD_187459 | JGI IMG/M metagenome (GOLD analysis project Ga0209617, IMG submission 187459) | Freshwater microbial communities from dead zone in Lake Erie, Canada - CCB epilimnion July 2011 (SPAdes) (version 2) | ecosystem: Environmental > Aquatic > Freshwater > Lentic >...
GATCGCCTCGCGAACCGATGCATTTAAAAAGGCGAATTCCGGCGACGGGGGCGTCGCCGCTCCAGTTCTGGAGACGCGACGCCCTCGTCGCGTTACGCTGTTTTGCTTTAGCCGAACTCACATCGCGCGACACGAATCCGGCGTTCGCGCCTTTGCTTAGGAATCCCGGCGACGGGGCCGTCGCCGCTCCAGATCTGGAGACGCGACGCCCCCGTCGCGTTGGCCTCGCCGCGCGGCTCAACTCACCTCGACCGGAAGATCTCGCTGGTGAGGGACTCGAGGATGAGAGCGCGCAGGCCGTAACCATCTTTCTTCGCGGCTTGGAAAATCTCGTCGATCAAGGCTTCGTCGATCCCCTCCATCCGACGGCCCGCCGCGTAGCTGAGAAATTCCCTGATGAGATGGCGGGTGAAAATATCGGTCCGGCTCGCACCCAAAATAGTCTTAAAATCATAAAAACCCGCGTAGGTCTCACCGGAGCCAAACTCGCCGGTGGCATCGATCTTCGGCGCGGGCGCGTCGCCCTTGGGCTTGGGATAGGTTGTACGCCAACGACCAATCGGGTCGAAGTTTTCCAAGCTGAACCCGAGCGGATCAATCTTCCGATGGCACTCGGCGCAGGCTTGGTCGGCCCGGTGTTTCGCCAGCCGCTCGCGAATCGTGGTGGCTCCGGTCACGTCCGGCTCAATTGCCGGGACCACATCCGGTGGAGGCGGAGGCTCGATTCCAAGGATGTTTTCCGAGACCCACACGCCGCGCGTGACCGGCGATGTTTCCACCCCGTTCGCACTGACCGTGAGCACTCCGGCCATGCCGAGCAGTCCGCCCCGCTGCCGATTGCCCGCGATGCTCACCCGCTGGAAACCGTCGGCCAGGCGGAGCGTTTTCTGCTCGGGCAGGCCGTAATGCTTGGCTAGGCGCTTGTCGGCAAAGGTGTAGTCGGCGTCGAGAAACTGCCGCACCGGTCCGTTCTCCTTCAACAGGTGCCGGAAGAAGAGTCGTACCTCCGTCTTCATCGCCTCCGGCAGATTTTCGGCGTAATACACCCGCGCCGATTCCCGCGCCGGCGGCTGGCTGCCGAGGTCGCGCAAATTCAACCAGGCATCGACGAACGCATTTACAAATCCCCCAACTCTGCCGTCGGCAAGCAGACGCAGGGACTGCCGCTTGATCTCGTCGGGCGAAGTGAGTTTTCCGCTCGCAGCGGCGGCCAGCAGTTCATCGTCGGGTGGCGCCCCCCACAGTGTGTAAGAAAGCCGCGACGCGAGATCGTAGGGGCCGAGCGCGGTTTCCTTCTCGTCCGTAACTTCGCTAAAATAGAGAAACGACGGCGAGCACAGCATCATCTTCACCGTATCGAGCGCGGCCTGCCGCGGCGTCGCCTGTTCTTCGAGCTGCAGGGCGTAAGTTTTCCGGATCACCGCGCGATCGGCGTCCGTCAGCGGTCGGCGATAAGCGCGGGCACCGAAGGCCTCGAGCTGATTGAGTGCGCGCTCCGTCTGGAAGCCGCCTTCGCCGAAAACGGCGATCTCCTCTGCCCTGCCGCCGGGCTCGGCGACCGGACCGGAGACCTTGATCTCACCGATGCGGATGTGCGGGAGTTTCCCTTCCTGCAGCAGCAGCGTGCGGCCGACGTTCGACTTGGCGGATCGTCCTTGGAAATCGGCCGCATAACGTTTGTTGATCTGGATGACGGCCGAGCGGGACTCGTAAGGCCCGTTGGGGAAAATGAAACGCGGGGTCTGCCCGGCTTCGAGCCACACCCGAAATTTGAGCCACTCCGGTTTGTCATCGGGCACCACGGCTTGCGCCAGTAGCGGTTCGATCGCCTGCGGGTAATGGATGTGATTTTTGGTCGCGTCGCCGGGGACAATCCCGAGCAAAAAGGGCTCGGAGAAATCGATCCCGAAAAGCGCCGGATCATAGTGCGTGTCTCGGTGCATGGCCTGGACCAGCACCTCCAGATCGTAGAGTCCGGAGACCGGCACACCTTTGAGGAAATCCTCGATGTGCCCGTAGCCGCCTTGGCGCGTATCCGTGTTCGGCTGCTCGTAAAGGCACAGAAATTTGTTGTTGAAGGCCGCCTTGTGCGAACCCGTCAGCTCCTCGTATTGCACAAAATTGCCCGTAAAGTGCCACGACTGCGGCGGCGTCTCCGGCCGCCCGAGCCGGGTCTCGACGAGGCGGTTGGCCGATTGGAAATACTGATCCAGCAGAAAGCCCGAGGTGATGAGCGACTTCCCGATGGTATCAATCGGCTCGCTCGCCTTTTCCTTGGGAAAATCGGCCGTCAGGCCGAGCGTGTCCACCCGGCGGCCGAAGAGGGTCACGAGCGTGTTCTCATATTCCCGGTTTGAAAGTCGCCGCATCACCGTGCGCGCCGCCGTGCTCTCGATTTTGCCCCGGGTCGTCGCGATCCCTGCCCGCAGCAGCCGGATCACGGCGAGCATCTCGTCGTCGCTCGGCTGGCGCTCCGCCTTGGACGGCGGCATCTCGCCCAACGTGAGCTGGTCGATCATGTCCTTCGCGTCGATCAAGTCCGCCTCGGTCGCGAGCGGCAGCTTGAAGTTCGCAAAGCTACGGTCGCCTTTCTGGTGCTCATCGTCATGGCACTTCAAGCAGTAGGTGCCGACGAACTGCGACAGCGCCTTAGATTCCGCCGATTCGGCCGCTCGAAGGGAGCCTGCGGCTAGCGCGAGAATCACCCAGCCCACGAGCCGGACTAGAGCCGCGGTGCTTTCGACCCGCTTCTCCGGCGCACGCGACCAGGGTGTCGCGGCGCCGAACAAACCGCCATCGCGCATCGGCGAACGAAAGTTTACGGGCCCCACGTTACGACACTCCGAAGCGGCCGGTGCTGTTACCGAACGACTCCGTTTCGACCCCCATGCGCTGGGCGAGGTCGACGTAAAGATTGCACAACGGCACCTTGTTCGAGCCGGTCGCGGGCAGCCGCTTGAATTCGCCATGGCGATAGCCACCGCCGGCGAGCACGATCGGGAGGTCGGAGTTTTTGTGTGAGTTGGCATCGCCGATCCCGCTGCCGAACAGCACCGCCGTCGAGTCGAGCAGGGTCCGGTCTCCGTCCTCGATTTTGGAGAGGCGCGCGATGAATTTGCCGAACTGCTCGATCTGATAGTTCTCGAGCGTAATGAGGTGTTTGATCGCGGCCTCGTCGTTGCCGTGATGCGAAAGTCCGTGATAGGATTTGTCGATGCCGAGGTCCTGCGGCAGGAAATCGCCGCCGATTTCCAGCGTGGCGATCCTCGTCGAATCGGTCTGAAGCGCCAAAGCGATCAGCTCATAGAGCATCGGCAAATTCTGGACCTTACTCTTGTTCTCCGGCCGTTCGAAGGGTGGCTTCGGCTTGGGCAGGCCGGCCCAGCGTCTACGCAGTTCGAGGCGTTTTTCAACATCACGAATCGAAGTGAAATATTCGTCCAGCTTGTCTTTGTCCTCGCGGTTGACTTGCTTAGAGAGCCGATTCGCGTCCGCCAATCCCGCGTCGAGGATGGAAGCCTGCAAACGGTTCTCTTGGTTTCGGCGGGCCAGGCGTTCCTGGGAATCGCTGGCAAAGAGCTTATCGAACAAATCGGCCGGGCCCGTGATGGGCGGCACGCGGACGCCGGACTTCGTCCATGCGATCTGGCAGCCACCGTGGATGCCGCCTTCAGAACCCACCGTCAGCGACGGAAACCGGGTCTGGTGTCCGATCTCGTCAGCCATGAACTGATCGATGGAGACATTCCCGGTGGGACGACTCTGCGCCTCGGAGTTGAGCACGCCGGAGAGAAAGGAATGAACCGCGAAGTGCCCGCCCTTGATGCCATGATCGAGCCCACGGTAAACGGTCAGGTTTTTACGCACATCCCAAAGCGGCTTGAGCAACGTCGTCTGCTCGTAGGCCGAACCGGTCGTTTCCGGAAAAAAGTGCTTCGCCTGATAACCCAGCAAATTGCCGACCGCGACAAATCGACGTGTTCCCGCTCCGGCGCCCTTCGCCGACTGCACCGCCGAGTTACCGCCGACCGCGCTGGCTAGGAGCGAAGGAAGCGACGGGAGCGCGAGCGTCGCGCCAAGAGACTGGAGAATGAAACGTCGGCGATTCATGGGGATCATGCTCATGGGTGTATCTAAGAAGCGGGTGGGTGAACGGGGCTTGGCCGTCTTGGGTCTAACACAACTGAACCCGGGCAGACGCGCGGGGCAAGGAGATCGTTGCGGGAAAAACGCCGACAATCGGCTCCCATTTATCCCGGAAATCTCGTGGGGACGCGACGCCCCCGTCGCGTTTCAGTCGCGAACGGCGACGGGGGCGTCGCCGCTCCAGTCGGCACAAGATCTCGGGAAATCCTCAGCCCGGTGAGCGCTCCGGCTAACGGTTAAAGAGCACCGGACCCTCTTCGCCTTCGTCCTTACTTCTTCACGGTTTTCGCGGGCTGGACCCGCGCCAGTCCGTCGTCCTTGACCATAAATGTGACCGTGGAGCCCTCCTCCACTTCGCCGGCAATGAGTCCGCGGGCGAGCTGCGTCTCGATGTGGCGTTGCAGGAAACGTTTCAGCGGCCGCGCGCCGAAGACCGGGTCGTAGCCTTTTTCGGCCGCCCAGTCTTTCGCTTTTTGGTCCAGCACCACGGTCACGCGGCGGTCGGCGAGGTGCTGGTTGAGATCCGCCAACAGGAGATCCACGATGCTGGTGATTTCCTCCAGCGTAAGCGGCTTAAACAGGATCGTCTCGTCGATGCGGTTGAGAAACTCCGGCCGGAACGCTTTGCGCAGTTCCATCATGACGCTCTCGCGCACGCTTTCCGGAATCGTGTCGCCGGTCACGCCTTCGAGGAGGAAGCGCGAACCGAGGTTCGAGGTCATGATGATGACGGTGTTCTTGAAATCCACGGTGCGCCCCTGCGAGTCGGTGATGCGGCCGTCGTCCAGGACTTGGAGCAGCACGTTGAACACATCGGGATGCGCCTTCTCGATCTCGTCGAAAAGGATCACCGCGTAGGGCTTGCGGCGCACGGCTTCGGTGAGCTGGCCGCCCTCGTCGTAGCCGACGTAGCCCGGAGGCGCGCCGATCAGCCGCGAGACGCTGTGTTTCTCCATGTATTCCGACATGTCGATGCGCACCAGCGCGCCTTCGGTGTCGAAGAGCGTCTCGGCGAGCGCCTTCGCCAGCTCGGTTTTGCCCACACCCGTGGGGCCCAGAAACAGAAAGCTTCCGACCGGACGCCGCGGGTCCTTGATGCCGCTGCGGGCGCGGAGAATCGCCTCGGTCACCAGCGTCACGGCCTCGTGCTGGCCGATCACGCGTTGGTGCAGCACGTCTTCGAGGCGCAGGAGTTTGTCCTTCTCGCCCTCGACCAGACGCGTGACGGGCACACCGCTCCATTTGGAGACGACTTCGGCGATTTCCTCCTCCGAAACCTCTTCCTTGAACAAGGTCGTCTGCTCGCGGCCCTTCTTCTCCAGCTTCTTCAACTCCTCTTCCATCTGCGGGAGTTTGCCGTGGCGGAGCTCGGCCACCTTGTTGAGGTCGTAACCGCGCTCGGCTTTGTCCATCTCAATGCGGGTCGCGTCGATTTCCTCGCGGAGTTTGCGGGTTTTCTGGACCGAGGCTTTTTCTTTTTCCCAGTGGAGTTTGATGCCCTTGGATTTCTCGCGCGCCTCCGCGAGTTCGGCGCGAAGCGCGTCGAGCCGGCGCTTGCTGGCGTCGTCTTTCTCCTTCGCCAGCGCCGTTTCCTCGATTTCCAGGCGGAGGACCTTGCGGGTGAGTTCGTCGAGTTCCTGCGGCATCGAGTCCATCTCGGTGCGGATCATCGCGCAGGCTTCGTCCATGAGGTCGATCGCTTTGTCGGGCAGAAATCGGTCGGTGATGTAGCGATTCGAGAGCGTCACGGCGGCGACGAGCGCGTTGTCCTGGATGCGCACGCCGTGGTGCAGCTCAAAGCGCTCTTTGATACCGCGCAAAATCGACAACGCGTCCTCGACCGTGGGCTGGTCAACGACGACGGGCTGGAAACGCCGCTCAAGCGCCGCGTCCTTTTCAATGTGTAGCCGATACTCGTCGAGCGTGGTCGCGCCGATGCAGTGCAGCTCGCCACGTGCGAGCATGGGTTTGAGCAGATTCCCCGCGTCCATCGCGCCCTCGGTCTTGCCGGCGCCGACGATCGTGTGGAGCTCGTCGATGAAGAGAATGATGCGGCCGTCGGCTTGTTTCACCTCGTTGAGCACAGCCTTGAGACGTTCCTCGAATTCGCCGCGATACTTCGCGCCGGCGACGAGCGAACCCATGTCCAGGGAGAAGATCGTCTTGTCTTTCAGGCCCTCGGGCACGTCCCCGCGCAAAATGCGCTGCGCGAGGCCTTCGACGATGGCGGTCTTACCCACGCCGGGCTCGCCGATGAGGACGGGGTTGTTTTTCGTCTTGCGGGAAAGAATCCGGATCGTGCGGCGAATCTCCTCATCGCGCCCGATGACGGGATCCATTTTCCCTTTGCGCGCCTGAGCCACGAGATCGACGCCGTATTTCTCCAGGGCGGCGTAAGTCGCCTCGGGGTTGTCGGTGGTGACGCGTTGGTTGCCGCGCACGTCCCTTAGGGTCTTCAGCACTTTCGCCCGATCCAAGTCGAAACTCTTGAAAAGTTTTTTGAGGCTCTCGGGCTTGGCCACATCGAGCAGGCCCAGCAGGAGATGCTCGACGGAGACAAAATCATCCTTGAGCGACTTTGCCTCCTCTTCGGCCCGGGTGAGCACATCGTTGAGGGCCTGCGTGACGTAGATTTTCGAGGTATCGACGCTGCCCGTGACTTTTGGCAGGCGCTCCAGCTCGCGGTCCACCGCGAGCGCGAGTGCGGCGGCCGTGAGGCCAAGTTTGTCGACGATACCGGAGACCAGCCCGTTCTCCTGCATGAGCAACGCGGAGAGCAGGTGCCAGGTGTCCACCTCGTTGTGGTTGAGCCGACGGGCGACGTTTTGCGCGTCGGTGACAGCCTGACGCGACATTTGGGTGAGTTTGGCGGTGTCCATAATGATGATCTATCGCACGCCCTGCGCCAAATTGCGATGGGGTGATTTCCCCCGCACCGCTCCGCCGCGCTGCCGAACAAGGCGCGACCCTGGGACAAAATGGTCCCGTGGGTTGGGTCAAAATGCAGCGGGGCGCGGTTCCGCCGGCAGGAGCCCGCTGGCGGGCGATTTTCCGCTGCGCCGCACGCATCGCGCGCAAGCGCGCTCCTACGCCAGAATCGCCCGGACCACATGCGCCTCTTCGACGCCGGTGAGGCGCGCGTTGAGGCCGCGGAAGCGATGGGTGAACCGCGCGTGGTCGATCCCGAGGCAGTGCAGAATCGTCGCGTGCAGGTCGCGCAGGTGCACCGGATTCTCCGTAATGTTGTAGCAGAAATCATCGGTCGCGCCGTATTCCATGCCGCCTTTGATGCCGCCGCCGGCGAGCCAAACGGTGAACGCCCGACCATGATGGTCGCGTCCACTGTTGGGGTCGCCCAGTTTGCCTTGGCTAAAGACGGTGCGGCCAAACTCGGTCGCAAACACCACGAGCGTGTCCTCCAACAGACCGCGCTGTTTTAAATCCCGAATCAGCGCGGCGGTCGGCTGGTCGATGTCGCGGCATTGGTTCGGCAACTGCCGGGCCATCGCGATGTGTTGATCCCAGCCCCGGTGAAAGAGCTGCACGAAGCGCACGTCCCGCTCGAGCAGCCGGCGGGCGAGCAGACAATTGGCCGCGTAACTGCCGGGCTTTTTCACCTCGGGACCGTAGTCGGCCAACGTCGCGGCCGATTCCTGACTGATATCAGTCAACTCGGGCACGGAGGTCTGCATCCGAAATGCCATCTCGTAGGCGTCGATCCGCGCCACGGTCTCCGGATCACCGAGCTCGGCCGCGCGGCGGTGGTTGAGTTTCGCCAGATCGTCGAGCATCGCCCGGCGTTGGGGGCGGTCCACGCCGGGAGGATTGTTGAGGTAGAGCACGGGGTTGGCTCCGGCCCGCAAGCCGACGCCTTGGTGCGAGGCGGGGAGAAATCCGCTGCTCCAAAGGCGGGAGAAAATCGGCTGGCCGGGGTTTTTCCCCGTGCCTTGCGAAACCATCGCGATGAACGCCGGGAGATTTTGGTTCTCCGTGCCGAGACCGTAGCTCGCCCAAGCCCCCATGCTGGCATAACCGGGCAACTGATTACCCGTGTTCATGTAGGTGATCGCGGGGTCGTGGTTGATCGCCTCGGTGTGCAGGCTTTTGATGATGCAGATGTCGTCCGCAATCGTCTGAATATTGGGCAACAGATCGCTGATCCACGTGCCATGTTTGCCACAGCGCTTGCCGGTCATCAGCGGCGGCACGACCGGAAACGCACTCTGGTTGCTCGTCATACCGGTGATGCGCTGTGTGCCCTTGATCGAGGCAGGCAAGTCGAGCCCGGCATGCCGGTGCAGCGTGGGCTTGTCGTCGAAGAGATCGACGTGCGAGAGGCCGCCACTTTGAAACAGACAGAGCACACGCTTCGCCTTGGGCGCGAAATGCGGCAGACCGGGCAGCCCCTTTCCGGCCGCCCCGCCGGCCGCACCGGGCGCACCCAACGCGAGGGCGAGGTCGGATGAAAGCAGGGCGCCGAGCGCGACGCCGCCGATCCCGCGGGCGTTACGACCGATAAAGGTGCGACGGGTGAGATGACGGAGGTAATCGTGAGCCGGTTGCATGGTGAGGAGGACGGAAGATGGAGAGACGGAGGGAAGGAGAGAGGGGGAGAACCGATCAGAAAGTCCAATCGTCGGGATGGGTGACCATGTGAACAAGCATCGCGATGATTTCGTCGTATTCTGCGTAGAGCGGCCGGCCGACTTCAGCTTCAAGGTAGCCGCAGCTCACGGCGAATTGGATCCAAGTTTGCGTTTCAGCCGCTTCAGCCTCGGCGTCGCTAAGCTTGGCGACGAACGCTGCTGGGTAGCGCCGCTTGCGCCACGCCTCGGAAACATTAGCGCTCACCGAACGGGAGGACCGACGACATTGATCGGTGAGCGAGTAGCGCTCTTCCATCGGAAACTTCCGACTCAGTTCAAACAGCTTCATCGCCGCCGCAAAGGCTCGGGCGTAGACGTCCAAATCGGTGTGCCGACGCACCACTCGCCGCCGCGGCTTTTTCTCCCCTTCTCCCCCTCTCTCTTTCTCTCCTGCTTTCATCGTGCTCAGTTCCGAGTGATCGTCTCGCTGAGATTAAAGAGCAAAGAGGCCACTTGCGTCCATGCCGCGAGTTCCGCAACGGGTAGCTGTTCGTTGCGGGGCGACTCCCCGACCGCGAGCAACGCGCGGGCCGCCGACTCGTCTTTCGCATAATGCGCCCGCTCGCGTTTTAACGCCGCGACCAGCACGGCGAATTCTTGTGGTTGCGGCGGACGCGAAAGGCAGGCGACAAACGCCCAGCGCAGCCGGGCTGCATCGCTCTCCCTCTCTCCGTCGCTCACTCTCTCCGTCTCCGAATCGGCGAGCACCCGTTCCGCCAACACCCGTGAGGCTTCGACGAATTGGGGGTCGTTCAACGTCACCAGAGCCTGCAGCGGGGTGTTAGTCGTGCTGCGCGCCACCGTGCAGACCTCGCGGTTGGGCGCGTCGAAGGCGGCCATATTCGGCGGCGACGCCGTGCGCTTCAAATACGTATAGAGCGAGCGCCGATAAAGTTTCTCGCCGTGATCCTGCACAAATGTCTGGGCCGTCGCCGGGGTGCTCCCATAATGGCTGACCTCGCGCCACAGGTCGCCGGGCGCATAGGGATTCACGCTCGGTCCGCCGAGTCGCGGCACCAGCAGGCCGCTGACGGCCAGCGCCTGATCGCGCACAAACTCCGCCGGCAGACGAAAACGCGGCCCGCGCGCCAGCAGCTGATTGGCCGGGTCGGTCTCCAATTGCCCGGCGGTCGCGGCCGAACTCTGGCGATAGGTCCCGCTCGTCACGATCAACCGCACGAGGCGCTTCACATCCCAACCGCTCTCGACGAAATCAACCGCGAGCCAATCTAGCAGCTCCGGGTGCGTGGGCCAATCGCCCTGCAAACCAAAATCGGCCAACGTGCCGACCAAGCCCTCGCCAAAAAATAATTTCCAAATGCGATTCACCGCGACGCGGGCGGTGAGCGGATTTTCCTTCATCGTGATCCATTGCGCGAGCCCGAGCCGGTTCTGCGGCGCACCGGGCGGCATCGGCGGCAGCGCGCCGGGGGTGCCTGCCTCGACTTTTTCCCCGGGCTGCGCGTAGTCGCCGCGGTTCAATATGAACGTGTCGCGCGGAGCGGCGGCGACGGCCATGACCATCGTCGGAAACGGCTCGGTGAGCGCGGCCAATTGCTCGCGGGCATTCTTGAGCTCAATCCGGTCCCGCCACAACTCCGTCGCCTGTTGAGCGCACTGCGCCCAAAGGGTCGCCGTCGCCTCGGGCGGACGCGTCCCCGGGGCCAACGCCAGCGCGTCCACGACGGCGGCCGGCAGATCCGTGCCATCGTCGGTGCCGGTGACCACCGCGATTTGAATCAAGCCCGGCAGCAACGCGCGTCCGGCCCCGAAGCCGAGCTGGAAGTTTAAATAAGGTCCCGCCCCTTGGCCGAGCGGCTTGGCCAGCGTGGCGGTGAGATGCACGGGGCCGTCGGTCGCAGGATCGGGAGACCAACCCGACTCACTGCGCCGGTCGAGACAGCCGACGGCGGGATGTTCCGCTTCCCACGAACTGGCGGTCACGCGGGCAAACGCCTCGAGTCTATTCAGGTCGACCTGATCACTGGGCAACGCGCCGATGGACGCATCGATGGCCGTAAGTTTGAAAGTGCCTTTTTTCACCGGCTCCGCGGGGTCCGGGACGGCCGGGACGGGCGCGGGTTGAGGGGATGATTTGAGGCGCGTGCCCTTGCCCCAGCCATTGAGCGGGAACTCCGCCACCGGATGCATCGTGACGCGCAGGCCGGTAATCGGGCGGTCGGTCTTCGGGAGTTCGGCCAAGATATCAAACGCCGCGAGCTCGCCGCCGCGAATGATCCGGACGCGGTCGTCGCCCACGATCTCAAGCACCGAAGCGTTCGGCGTCGAAACTTTCACCACCTTCACCGGCAACACTTGAAGATCGCGGCCGCGCTCTGCGAGCCGCGCTCGCTCGCGCGTTTCCCAGGCGCCGAGCACCGCGGGATCGGGCTGCGCGAGCTTGGTTTCGAGCGCCGCGATGCGCGCGCGCAGCGCGGGCTGGTCGTCGGTTTTCAGCACGGTGCGGGCGCGGACAAACGGCCCCGGATTCACCCCGCCGTTGCCGTCGAGCCCTTTGTCGCCGAGCGAATTGAAAAATGCGAACGTGCGGAAATAATCCTTCTGCGTGATCGGGTCGAACTTGTGGTCGTGGCACTGGGCGCAGGCGAGCGTGAGCCCGAGCACGGCTTCGCCGAGGGTTTTGACGCGGTCGGCGTTATAGTTGGTGAGGTTCTCCTCGGGAATCGTGCCGCCCTCGTGGGTGACCATGTTGTTGCGCTGAAATCCGGTCGCGATCTGGTCGGACTCGGTGCGATTCGGAAAGAGATCGCCGGCAAGTTGCGTCGCGAGAAAGCGATCGTAGGGCAGATTGTCGTTGAACGCTTGGATCACCCAGTCGCGCCAGAGCCAGAGGTGCCGGCCGCCGTCGATGGAGAATCCGTTGGTATCGGCGTAGCGCGCGGCGTCGAGCCAATCGAGCGCCAGCCGCTCGCCGAAGTGCGGGCTCGCGAGCAGGCGATCAACGAGCCGCTCGACGGCGTGCGGATCGCGATCGGCAGCGAAGGCCTCGACTGCCGCGACCGAGGGCGGGAGTCCCGTGAGATCGAACGCCAGCCGACGAATCAGCGTGCGGCGATCCGCCTCGGGCGCGGGCCGGAGTTTCTGCGCTGCGAGCTGCGCCTGCACAAACACGTCCACTGGGTTTTCGATTTTCGATTTTGAATTTTCGATTCGCGGCAAAGGAGATTTCTGCGGCGCGACAAACGCCCAGTGCGCGGAATACTTCGCACCGGCCTCGATCCAGAGTTTGATTTTTTCCTTCTGCGCGGCCGTGAGCTTGGAATGGGAATCCGGCGGCGGCATCACTTCGTCCTCGTCGGGGCTGATGATCCGGAGCCAGGCCTCGCTGTTCGCGAGATCGCCGGGCTTGAACGCCGTGAACCCATCGCGGTCGGCGTGGGCGAACTCGGCGCCATCGAGCCGTAGCTTGGCCTTGCGGGCCTTCTCGTCGAAACCGTGGCAGGCAAAACAATTCTCCGAAAGGATGGGCCGGATATCGCGGTTGTAATCGACGGCACGGGCGGTTGATCCGATCCAGACCGCCACGCTGAGGACCATCAATCGCGGGGTGGCGGCGAAAATTTTCGTTCGATTCATTTGAGGTGGAGCAACAGGAGAGGACGAGGGTATCGAAAGCCAAAGCGCAAACCTCAGCCGTGCAACGTCACTTTTCAGTGGAACGACGAAGCGTCGCGCTCATGCCTTGGCTAGACGTAAGGTGAAAGGGGCATCGGTGGTCTGGGGGCCGGGCGGAACGCAGGTTGAACGAAACGGGGCCGACTCACTCGGGAACGGGATCGCTGCGGAGCACGGGCTTGCCCTCCCAACTGGCGATATCGGTGGTTGGGTCGTAGGTGAGGATGCGGCTGGCGCTGTTGAGCGCGGGCGGGAGGTCGATTTTCGGCAGCCACTTTTTGTGCTCGGCGATGACGGCGGCGTGTTGCGGCCGGCCGGCGAGATTGGTCCATTCGTTCGGGTCGGCCTTCATGTCGTAGAGTTCCTCGCTGCCATCGGCGTAGCGGATGTAGCGCCAACGCTCGCTGCGGATGCCGTGGTTGCCCTGATTGTGGCTGGTGATGGCAGGACGGTCGCGTTTGGCGGCGGCATCCTTAAGTTGTGGCGCGAGGCTTAGTCCTTCGAGATCGGTGCGGGCGGGAACGCCCGTGAGGTCGATGAGCGTGGGATAGAGGTCGAGCAACTCCGCTGGCTGGAGGCAGCGCTGGCCACGCGTCACTCCGGGCCCGGCGAAGATGAGCGGCACTTTGGTGCTGCGATCCCAAAGGGTGTTTTTGCCGGTGATGCCTTTTTCTCCGAGGTGCCAGCCATGATCGCTCCACACGACGACGATGGTGTTCTCGGCGACGCCCGCTTCGTCGAGGGCGGCGAGCAGGCGGCCGACTTGCGCGTCCACGAAGCTCGTGCTGGCGAGGTAGCTGCGGACCAGATTGCGCCACTGGTTGTTAGCTTTGACCCAATTGAGGCGCGGCTCGGGCAAGTTCCAATGCAAATACCAAGAGAAACGCGGCGTGTCCTCCCGATCGTTTTTCAGCACCTGCGGCAGCACGCTGTCGTCATCGGGGTATAGATCGAACCACTTCTGCGTCGCGTAGCACGGCACATGCGGCAGGAAAAATCCGGCGGCGATGAAGAACGGCCGGTCCTTCGGTGCGGATTTGATCTGCTCCACCGTCCAACTCGCGACCTTGTAATCGCCTTTGCCGGTATCGTCGTTGTCGAGCGGCCACACGCCCCAATCCATGAGCGGGTTATTGCCCATGGGGGTGGCGGGGATGAGTTTCTGCGGTGGCCTCGTGCCGACGCCGCCGAAGGGCGCGGTGACTTGAAATTCGGGGCGGACCGGTGCTGCGACCGCGGCGGTGTTCGCCTTGGCTTTGCCTTTGCCGGCTCCGGCACCGGGCGCGCCCGTGCCGGCATGGAAGATTTTCCCCGTCGCAGCCGTACGATAGCCGTGATCGGCGAAATACTGCGGGAGAGTCACGCGATCTTTCCACTCGGGTAACGTGCGAAACCACGGCGAGAGCCCGTAAATGCCGGTGGTGGTCGGGCGCAAACTGAGCAGCAGACTGGTGCGCGAGGGGTTGCAAAGAGGCGATTGGCAGTGGGCGTTGAGGAACGTGGTGCCGCGCGCCGCCAGCCGGTCGAGATGCGGAGTCTTGGCCATCGGATGACCACCAAGATGGCCGACCCAGTCGTTCTGATCGTCGATGGCGATGAAGAGGATATTTGGCTTCGCCGCGAAGGAGAGCACCGGGCCGGCCGCGGCGATCAGGAGTGCGATGAGGGTGAGTGACTTCATGGGGTGAGCAGAAGGGGTTCGGAGCGCGGGTTACTTGAATTGGTTCCGCGCCTTGCTAGAAACACCTTTCGGCCGGGGCTGGCTGGCGAGCGTTTTTTGCACGAGTTCGGTGAAGCTGTCCGTCTGCCGCTGCCAGACTCGCTCCAATTCCCGCACCTGCTGTGGCAGCGCGGCGGCGAGGTTTTGCTGTTCGGCGCGGTCGGTCTTCAGATCGTAGAGCTCCCACGGCTCACCAGCGGCGCCCACGAGCTTCCAATCATCGACCCGCACGGCGCGATGCCGGTCGTGTAACGGCGTTGTCGTTTTTCACCCCGCGAAACGGGCTAACTCACCGTGGATTCACCTCAAACACCTCGACGATCGCCACGCCCGGGAGCGCGGGTTGGCTCGGCAGCAATTCAAATGGCTCCACGGTGACTGTGTAGTTTCCGGGCGCGAGGTCGGCCATAATGCATGGTTCGCGGCGGTTACCGGGGGCGAAGCCCGTCGCGAAAATCTGCCGTTCGTTGTAGTAAGTCACGTCTGGCCGGAAGTCGTCCTGCACGCCGTTCACGCGGGCGGCGCCGGTGCTCCAATCGTCATTTTTCATGATCCGCTCGCCGGCGGAATTGAAGATTTCCATGGTGGGATCGTCCATCGCGCCGAGGCCAAACTTGGCCAGCGACGGACCTTGCACGCGGATAAGGATTCGCTTCGTCGGACCGGCCCCCGCCTTGACCACAAAACCCGCGATCATCTTGCGATCACGGTCGGCGAAGCCGCGCGTCGAGAGACTCAGAAACCGGTTGTCCGTCGCCTCGGCTCCGTAGGCTTCCACAAGGGCGACGCCGGGCGCCGGGCCGGTCACGTTGATGGTGTAGTTGCCGGGCGCGAGCGTGGTGAGCAGCGCGGCGTCGGCACTGCCGGCCATGAGGGGGAACGCGCCGGTCTGCGCCGCCGCCGCCGCGAGCGCCGCCGGGCCGGAGGCCGCTCCGATGGGCGTGCCCCAATCGTCGTTCACGCCGACGACGACGGGCGGATTCACGTCGACGTTGAACACCGTGAGGCGCGGATCGGCGAGGACCTCGGGAACGTTAAACGGCGCGGCCGCGAGCGCCGGACCGGTGGCGCGAAGCAACACGCGCCGCGGGCCGGTGCCGCCGACCGCAAAGCCGGCGATGAGTTGCTGTTCGCCGAGACCGCTAAAGGCGCGGGTCGCCACGTTGAGCAAGGTGCCGGTGTTGGAGGCGACGCGGGTTTGCAGGCGGAAATTGGCGACCTCGAAGGCGCACTGGTCGATGGTGAGGGCATTATGGGCCTCGCCGGATTCCCCGGGCGGCACGCCCACCGGCGCGCCGATCGGCGCGGGCGCGGTCACATTGGGATTCGAGAAATAACCGATCCTCGTGCCCGGCGCGTAGGCCATGATCGTGCGATAGGTGAGACCATCCTGACCGCGAAACCGGTGGCCGAAGCTGTAAGGATAGGCTCCGTAGGAGAGCGCGCCGAGAGCGTTGCGGGCGTTGTTGCGGTCGTGGACACAGCCCAAGTTGTGCCCCAACTCGTGCGAGATCACTTCGGTGCCGGAGACGTAGGCGGATTCGACGACGGTGAAACCATAAAGCGGATTGGTGTTTTCGGCGGGTGCTTCGAGCACGTAGCCGAGGCCACTGCTCGATGAATCCAAGCGTTGCAGAATCAGGCACACCAGGTCGGCCCCGGCTTCATCGCGGATCGCGTGGATCTCGTCCATTTGACCATCGGTCGTCTTGCGGAGCGCATCCAAGGCCTCGCTCTGAACCGTCAGGCCGGTGCTGACCGATTCGTCGTAGCGCACTTCGGCGATGCGCACGAGCCGCACCCGGGCCGCGACTTGGCTGGCGGCGAGATCGCTGTTGGTTTTCGCCATGGCGTTGTCGAAAAGACTCTGCAGCGCGGCCGTGCGGGCCGCGCCCTTCAGCGTGGGCAACACGCTCTGGGTATGGGCAAACATCACATCGACGACGACGCCCGTACCCGCGCTGGCCGCACCTGCCGAGGGCGGCGCGAGCTCCGCGCCCGCCGGAGCCTCCGACCCCGTCGCCGCCGCGGTCGCCGCATTACGCCGGGCGAGCGTGAGCACCGCATCCGCGTCGAGGACGGGGCGTGGCGCATCGATTTGGGCACACGGCGGCACGAGTTCGTCGTCGATTTCGTAAAACTGCGACAACTCGGCGGTGGCCGCGCGCAGCGCATAGTTGCCCAACTCCACGTCTTGGATCGTGGCGTGGAGGAAGCCGTCGTTGTAAGAAAACAACGCCCGGCTCTGCGGCCGGCCCTCGATCGTGCCGATGCTCGTAAAGCGATCCGGCCCGAGCGTCGCGGTTTCGGCGATCAAGACCTTGAGCGTAGCGCCGCCGGGTAGCGGAACGTCGAGACGACCCTCGCCGGCCCGGGCCCAAAACGGCGACGATTTTCCCGATAACAGCTCCCGGTTGAGCCGCACGTAATGCATCGCCCGCGTCGGCGCCGGCAGCGCGCGGGTGAGCGCGGGCCCATCGGCCGGAGCCGCATAGCTGAACAGATTCCGCTCGCGGGCAGGCGAATTCACCACGGGCGCCGCTGTGATGATCCGAGGCTCGGACTCATTGGCTGCGGCCAAGGGCAGCTTCGCGGCTCTTTCTTTCGCCCTCGTGTTCGCTTCAACCGGCGCAGAACTGCGCGGCCCCGGCATCAGCGCCCACCAACCGCCGCCGATGGCGATGAAGAGCAGAAGCAGAGGCCAGAGCGCCCGGCTCGGGTGACGACGTTCAAAACGCATCCCCCGAGTTCATACGGCGGCGACGATTTGGCAACGCGACTTCCCGCCAAAGCCGATCGCAGCTAAACGGCGCACATCGCCGCTATCCTTTTTGCCCGTAGCGGCCGAGGTCAGAAGGCCGCATGCGCCGCACTGCCCGCCCGCCCGCCACCTCACGACGTCGGCTCCAAGCAGTCTACCGCGATTCCCAGTCCCCGGAGCCAAGCTTCGTGAGGCAAAAATCGCGCCGAATGCTACAAACGCGTGAACGTAAAACTCTGCCGAAATTTTTTGAACACATTGAATGCCTCCGCGTCTTCCGCTCCGTAGTTCAAGGTTTGTTTGGTGTTAGGGTTAGGTTGAAGGCCGTCTAGGGGTAGACGGCCTTCTTTTTTTGCCCACCTTCAAGTCGCTGGTTGGTCCATCGCTTTTGCCGGAGTCGCTCAAGGGGATGGCCATCTCTCATACCAGCGTCACATGAGATTTGGACTTTTGTAGGCCGTCCGCTTGCGGACGCACCGAGCGCCTGCAAGCAGGTTGCCTACGACGGAAAGTCTAAAAACCAAA
>Ga0209617_10000476_pt1 | contig 17429 bp, 11 predicted proteins | sample LakEriepJuly2011_2_FD_187459 | JGI IMG/M metagenome (GOLD analysis project Ga0209617, IMG submission 187459) | Freshwater microbial communities from dead zone in Lake Erie, Canada - CCB epilimnion July 2011 (SPAdes) (version 2) | ecosystem: Environmental > Aquatic > Freshwater > Lentic >...
TGCAGCCATAGACAATTACCAAATTTCCGGTGTCAAAACCACCCTAGACTTCGGTAAATTTGTCTTGAAGCATCCTGCGTTTCGAAGTGGCAATTTCGATACCAATTTTGTGAAAACACACTTTTCAGATCCGGCTTTACTCAAAGACGCCATGCATGAAGAAGAACGTGCTTTAATTTCTGCATTAGATACCATTTGGCAAGATGTCCAAGACCTGAAGAAAAACGCTTTTGCTTCTCGCAATATTACTTCATCTTGGAAAAACCAAATCAGATAAATATTTAAAAACCAGCCGTCATTGGCTCTCGAAAAAAGCGTATTTTTACGGCGCAAATTTGACAGTATGAACTTACACGAATTCCAAGGAAAAGCAATTCTCAAAAAATACGGCGTGGCCGTGCAAGAAGGCATTGTAGTTGATAGCATTGAAGCAGCAGTTCCTGCAGCTCAAAAGCTTACAGAAGAAACCGGTACCTCATGGTATGTGGTAAAAGCCCAAATCCATGCGGGTGGTCGTGGTAAAGGAACGGTCGAAGAAACAGGTTCTCACGGTGTTGTTCTTGCAAAAGGCATTGACCAAGTTGAAGAAAAAGTAGCGGGTATTCTCGGTGGTCACCTTACAACGCTTCAAACCAACGGTAAAGGCAAAAAAGTCAATCAAGTGCTCATTGCACAAGATGTCTACTACCCAGGCCCAACAGAAGTTCAGGAATTCTATATGTCTGTTCTCCTAGACCGCGAGTCTGGCCGCAATGTTATTATCTACTCCACTGAAGGTGGCATGGACATCGAGCACGTTGCTGAACATACCCCAGAAAAACTCTACAAAGAATACATCGATCCACGCGTTGGTCTTCAGGGTTTCCAAGCGCGCAAAATTGCTTTCAATCTTGGCCTTTCTGGAGAGGCTTTCAAAAACATGGTCAAATTCGTACCATGTTTATACAATGCATACGTTGGCATCGACGCTTCTATGTTTGAGATCAATCCACTATTCAAAACCTCCGATGATAAAATCATCGCAGTCGATGCCAAAGTAAGTCTAGATGGCAATGGTTTGTTCCGTCATCCAGACCTCGCCGCTTTGCGCGACAAATCTGAAGAAGATCCAACCGAAGTAGAAGCCGACGAAGCTGGCCTCAACTTTGTAAAATTAGATGGTAACGTAGGCTGTATGGTCAACGGTGCAGGCCTCGCTATGGCCACCATGGATATCATCAAGTTGTCTGGCGGTAACCCTGCTAACTTCCTAGATGTTGGGGGAACAGCCAACGCAGAGCGCGTAGAAAAAGCCTTCCACATCATCTTAAAAGACCCGAACGTCAAAGCAATCCTTATCAACATCTTTGGTGGAATTGTCCGTTGCGACCGCGTTGCCCAAGGCATCGTAGACGCTTACAAAAACATCGGCGAACTACCTGTTCCGCTTATCGTGCGCTTGCAAGGTACAAATGCCGAAGAAGCGAAGCGTTTGATAGACGAGTCTGGCCTCAACGTACACTCTGCAGTTCAACTCCAAGAAGCTGCCGACTTAGTGAAAGCGGTGTTGGCTTAATTTTCAGTACATATTCAATTCAAAAGCGAGCTTACTCATACGAAATTCACCTAAACCTAAAGTAAGCTTAATAAGCAGGTAAACTTCTTTAAATCTTGCATGCGTAAACTTGCACATGCTTAGAAGTGTACTTTTTGCCATCTTATTTTTACCCTTTTCAACTATCTTTTCACAAGGTGGGCTCAAAGAGGTATTCATTGAAGAATTCTATACTTTAAACAAAGCCGACCTACAAAAGGGTAACCTGACGGGTGTTACAAGTAAGGGCTTGGTTTGCTACCGCATCTATGTTTTGCTAGACAGCGGCTACACGCTCCAGGCGGTCTACGGTTTGGGGGAACATCCTGCCTTTATCAAAAGCACTGCAGATTTTTACAATCATCCGGGTATTGGCAATACTTACCCGAATATCATTCCAGACAAATCCTTAAAAAAGAATTTATCTTACTTAGACTCTTGGATTTCCATGGGCGCCTGTTCAGAAACTTTTTTTGGTGTGCCACTGCGCTACCAAGAAAAACCGCTTCCTGTTGTCATTGAATGGGATAAAAATTATTTCAATAACCTGAAGGGAAGGGATACAGAGTTTTCATTTCGAGACGCTCCGGGGATGTATCATTTAGATTCTTTACCGGTTCCGACCATGTACAACATAGACGAGCAGTTGAAAGGCTTGATGTCAGAAACCAACAGCAGTGAATTCATCATGACAGACGGCGCTTGGGCTAGCTTGGGAAAAGGTGCCAAAGCTCCAGCAAAGTTACCTAACGCCATACTTATTGCACAAATTACAACAGCCGGTAAACTTAGCTACCAACTCAACCTTCAAATCGGCACGCCCGAAGGAAAATCCATTCGCTACGTAGCAAGTAACCCGACTTCAGAAGAATTAACCCACCCATCTCTTATAAATAAACACTAATCTCATGAAAAACATCAAAATAGCCATTGGAACCTTATTGACCGCATTTGTTTCGAACCAATATGTTGCGCAGCAAGGCTTAGAAGGAATTGTAGTCGAGAAATATTATGTTTCAGACGCTGCAGATTCTGTGAATGCCTTAGATCAGTTGGCACCCTATGCCTTGAAAACAGGATCGGTCACTTATCGAGTCTATGCCAATTTGTTGCCAGGTTATAAAGTGATTCAAATGTTTGGTTTAGCAACTCATCCGATAAAATTCAATACCTCGACAGCATTTTTCAATGATCCAAACTATGGTGTTTCAGTTTATCAAGGTACTTCTTTGAACAACACGAAAAAAAATACTTCTTTAATTGATTCTTATCTGACCATTGGCGGTGTTTGTGCCGGTCAGATGGGTGTTTTGAAGTCAGAAGACACCGATGGCAGCATTGGTAATAACCAAGGTATTTTGGCCAATTTTACCGCGCTAATGGGCTTGCCAATTATGGGTACAAATGCACAAGATGGCCTCATGCCAGGTAGTCCTATTGTGCCTAATGTGCTTGGAATCACCAACGAGTTTGACCCAATTGACCAAATCGTAGGTGGTAGCATTCAAATCAATGATGGTTCAATCGCTGCATTGGGTGGAGTAGAAGGTGTAACGCCTTCGAATCATGTTTTGCTTGGTCAGTTTACTACAGACGGCGATTTTTCTTTTGAACTCAACTTACAAATCGCTACACCTATTGCTGGGCAGAGTGAAACCTATGTAGCCAGTTTTCCAGGCACCGGCCAACTCACTGATTCTACCCTCATTTATAATTCCAATCCAAGCTCAAGTATTGAAGAACACACTTTAACAGAAGCTATGAATAATTTAGTAGTATCCCCGAACCCAGCTGTTGATCAACTTCAGATGAACTGGTTAACGCAAGAGTCATATGAAACTTATCAGTTAGAATTGATTGATTTAGAAGGTAAAGTTTTGTTAGCTATTCCACACATGACGAATAGCCAAAAAGTTGACATCAAAGATTTGCAAGCAGGTGTGTACTTAGTTAAAGTTAAAGCTGCTCATAGCCAAGCTACGCAGCGCATCATCAAATTATAAGTTCATGTCTCGTTTCTTATTCATCATTTGCTGCCTTTTTTGGGCAGGAGTTTCGCATGCCCAAGGTACTGTAAGGGGTAAAGTAGTTGACCCTAATGGCGAGCCCATTATTGGTGCTAAAGTCATGCTCACTGACACTTCTGGTTTTCTGGGCAAGACCGATATCGATGGTCTCTATTCCCTAAAGGTGCCGGATGCCAAATTGCATCAAATGCGCATCACGCTTTTGGGTTACGATACCTTAAAGAAAGAACTTCAGCTGAAGAATAATGAAGTCTTTGTTGCGGACTTCATCATGAAGGAACGCGAAAAAATTCAAGAAGTCAAGGGCACAACCGTTACCAGAAAAGTGACCAAAGCCAATGACTATTACATGGAGCGCGTGAAGGTTAATTCGGCAGTTTCGATTGACTTTATTTCGAGTGAAACCATGAAAAAAACGGGCGATGCCAACGTCACCAACGCCGTAGCGCGTGTGTCTGGGGTATCCACCAACGGCGGCATGATCACCGTTAGGGGTATTGGTGACCGTTACATCAGAACCAACTTCAATGGTTCGCGCATCCCAACTCTAGATCCGCTTACCAATAACATCAAGTTAGATATCTTCCCTACCTCATTGGTAGATAATATCGTGATTTCTAAAACACAGGCTCCAGATTTACCTGGCGACTGGGCTGGCGCTTACATTTCTGTAGAAACTAAAGATTATCCCGACAAACTCATCGTCAATGTAGAATCTCAGTTTGGCTACAACATGCAATCTACATTCAAAGATTTCATTACCTCAGACCGCAGCGGCACAGATTGGTTGGGTTTTGACAATGGCTTTCGTGATTTCAATCAGGGGGTTAATTTCGCTAATCCAAATCTGAGCCCCAGTAATTACCAAAGCATGATTGCTCTTGGCCTGGGAGAGTTTTATCAGAATTTGGGAGTAAATGGTTGGTCTGATGCGAGTAATGAAAACCAAACTTACATGGCATTGGGTCTAGTTGAGCTTGGTCTACTTACACCCAGCCAAGTTTCCGACCCAAGTGCTGTATTAGCAGCCATTACCCAATTTAATTCAACGCTGAAGCCACAGGCTTGGTCGCTCATCAATCCTAATGGCACAAGTTACAATAATGGTTTCTCTAATTCTTGGAACACCAAGTTCAGAAGAGCACCCATGAATTTTACGCAAAGCTTTAGTATCGGTAACCAAGTAGATTTCCTTGGCAAGCCCTTAGGCTATATATTTGGTTTCAGGTACGGGAGTAGTGTGCGTTTTGATCCCAATGGAATTTCTCAAAGGATTGGTCCAGAAGACCTCGACTACCAAGTCTTTTTTACTGATGATGCACTCATGAGTCGCGAGGTGAATTCATGGAGTATGCTCTTGAATTTGGCCTATAAAATCAACGACAATAACAAGTTTTCGCTGCTTTTGATGCCCAACGTGTCGGGCACAAACGACGTGGCTTCATTTATGACGCAACCCATCGGAGAATCTAATGAAGAGTTGAGTGTACGAAAAAATATATTTTACGAGCAGCGTCAGCAACGCATTTATCAGTTCGCCTCTCAGCATTATCTTCCGAAGTCGCGCATCAAAATAGATGCCAATGCCTCTTATACGGATGGTTCTAGTGTTGTGCCAGATTTTAAGTTGACAGAATATGTTGCCTTCTCTTCCTTTAATGAACTCACGGGAAGTTATCAGTTTTCTCCGAATGCTGGCGACGGTATACGCCGCTATTACCGCTATTTAGATGAAAACCTTTTTGACTCTCGTTTGTCGCTCGAAGTACCATTAGCTGCAGACAGCGTAAAACTGATCCGAAAGCTGAAATTTGGTGGCGCTTTTCAAAGTACTGACCGCAACTCTAAAATGGAGGAGTACTTTTTAATGGCGGGTAATGCGATTCCGAGTACACTTCAAAATGAAGATTTGGATGTATTTCTAGATACGAACCAAATGGTCATGCAAAACGGCTTCCTGAATTATTTTTACGATCCCCGCAATTGGGACTGGAATCACACCATAGGCACCAACAATATCTCAGCACTTTATGGCATGCTCGATTTTGAATTCAACAAGCAAATCAGATTGAACGGTGGTGTGCGCGCTGAGCATGTTGCGCTGTTTTCAGATGTTTATAAATACCATGTGTTGGGTTATGCTAAAAATGACGGTAGACGCGTGAGTATTCCAGGTTACCCAATCATCAATCCAGGTATTCTAGACGAATGGTCTGTATTGCCATCGGGTAGTATGATCTTTAAGTTCAAGTCGGAGACGAATATCACCAACTTACGCTTGAACTACAGTAAAAGTGTAGCACGCCCCAACATCCGCGAAATGAACGATGCCGCTGTTTACGACAACGAATTTAGAACCCTCATTTATGGTAATTCCAACCTTAAAATGACTCAAATCACCAATTATGATCTACGTTATGAGTCTTATTTTGAGAACAAAGATAACTTTTCAGTAAGCGTCTTTTATAAGTCATTTTTGAATCATATTGAAATGGGATTTGGCTCTTCGGGAATCACCTGGGACAACAACGAGAATTCTTATGTAGCTGGCCTTGAATTGGAGCTCAATAAGAATATTGGTAAACATTTAGAATTCAAATCAAATGTTACTTTGGTAAAATCACAGTCACAATTCGTTCGTAAAGACTTTATAATTCTAAATAACAACCAAGTTCAGTATTTCCCTGTAGATACCGTAGTTCGCACCATGTTTGGCCAAGCGCCTTATATTGTAAATGGAATTCTAAGTTACAATTCTGATACGCTAGGTTTAACCGCAACAGTTTCCTATAACGTGCAAGGGCCGCGTTTGGTGATTGCCGGAATTTTGAAAGGTTTTGCAAACGTTTACGAAATGCCACGTCATACCGTTGATTTCAAATTATCTAAAAACATTGGTGAGCATTACGCAATGAGCTTAACAGTTAGGGATATTTTGAATGCGCCCGTGCGCAGGGCTTATCAGCTTTCAGATGGTTCTTATATAGATTTTGATAAATTCAGATACGGTACAACCTTCCAATTTGGCTTCTCTTATAAAATTCAATAATGAAAAAGTTAATTTTTACCCTATATGCAATCTTTATTATTCTCAGTGCACAAGCACAGTTTGAGAATATCATAGTTGAAAAATACTATGTAACTGATGCCACCGATGCCACTGATATTACTGGCGGAGTAATAGTTCCCGGAACCACCACTTATCGTATTTATGTAGATTTGTTACCTAATACAATCTTAAAATCCGTCTACGGAAGTAATGGACATCCAATTGTATTTGAAAGCACGGCGCCTTTTTACAACCATGCCACGGATGGCCAAACTTATGCCAAAGAATTTTTAAAGAATCGTTATAGCGAAGGTTTGGTTGCGTTAGACACCTGGATGACCCTAGGGCAAACTACCAAAACACAAGCGGGGAAAACCTATTTTGGGATACCCAAAGTTTCCGACTCAGATGGCTCTTTTATTGGTGGTTCAAACAATGATGGTGGTAGTGCTCTTATTCCGACAGGATTAATGACAAATACAGATGCCCAATTGGGTGTTCCATTAACAACCTCTGATGGCATGGACACTATGGTTAATATTCCAACTAATTGGTTTACAGTTGGGCTTGTTGATATTGCTTCTGGCCAAGATAATACCATTTTTGGTTCTCTGCAACAAGGAACAAATTTCTACAGCGAAGAGTTTTTATTACAAAATAGTGGCGTTAGTGGGGTAGATCCAAATGCTAATGAAATTCTGGTAGCGCAATTAACAACCACTGGTGAATTGGCTTTTGAATTGAATTTAGAAGTTGAAGTGATTACCAATGGCACATCAAGTACTATCAAATATGTGGCAAGAGATACGCTTTTGGGCTCAAATGAAGTATTCAGTCCATTTTTAAGTTATCCATTTCAGTGTGGATGTACGGACCCTAACTATTTAGAATATAGCCCATCCTATGCTTGCGACTTAGATGGAGCGTGTATTACTCCAGTTGTTATGGGTTGTATGGATACAAACGCCTGTAACTATGACCCCGCAGTAAATATCAATGTACCAGGTCTTTGTTGCTATCCAGGTGCTTGTGGCGGTAGAGATATTGCGGTGGTTTGCCCTGAGTTATGGGCAAGTAATTTTGAAATCAAGATGGTGCCAAACCCTACCGACGGGGAGTCTCAACTTGTGGCTAATGGCAATTTTGAAGGACAGCAAATATCTTGGAAATTATACAATGCCTTTGGGGTAGTTTTGGCAACAGACACCACCACAGCCATTGAGAACAATTTAAAAATCGATATGGGGCTCACCTCACAAAAAGCAGGGGTTTATTTCCTGGACTTTACAGTAGGTGAGCTTAGCAAATCAGAAATACTTATCAAGACAAAATGAAAAACTCGATCATTATTTTATTCCTATTGTGTCTAGTAGGTTTAGTATCCTGTAAAAAAGATACGCCCAAAGAACTTGTGTTGGAATATGGCACTGTTACTGATATTGCCGGCAACACTTATAAAACGGTTAAAATAAATGACCAATGGTGGATGTGTGAAAACCTCAAAACAACGCTTTACAATGACGGTTCGGCCATTCCATTTTTTGCAATCAATGATACATCTGGTTGGCAATCTGGCCCGGGTTACAAAACCATTGCAGATAGCATTTACGGCCAGCTTTATAATTATGCTGCAGTTCTTGATTCAAAAGGATTGGCCCCTGAAGGTTGGCACATTGCTACTGATGAAGATTGGAAAAAACTAGAGCGTTCCATCGGGATGGACAGCTCAGAAACTGAGCTTATGGCTTGGCGTGGGCAAGATGAGGTCAATGGTATATTGCCTCAGAACTCCAATAATTGGCCAATTTCTAGTATTCATTTTGGTAACAATAAATATGCTTTAAATATTAATCCTGGCGGGGTCGTACTTTACAACGGTATTATTGCAGCGAATAGTTTGGAAGCTTATTTTTGGACAGCTACGCACAACGCGCAGCAGGCAATGTATAGGTCAATTAGTTACCAACGCACCCAAATCTTTCGTCAGTATGCCGATATGCATTATGGCATGAGTGTTCGCTGTGTTAAAAATTAAATCATGAAAAAATTACTTTTCCTCTTTCTTTTCGGTGGCAATTTGGCAATCGCACAAGTTCAAGAAAGTAACCAAATAGGTGCATTTTATCATTTAGGGTATACCGCAATCACCTATCAGAAATCGGCAGATAATCCTGGATTCAATTTGCTCATGGACAGCCTACAAACAGGCGGGTTAGCGCAAGCGTTTGGCTTTTCCTATACGCGAAGGCTCAATAGAGAGCTTGCTTTTGTGAGTGGGCTCCAATTTCAAAATTATCGCTACAATTTTTTGGAAAATGCGTTGCCTGGTATGAAAACGTATCAGCACGTATTGAATTATATTGCTGTACCACTCGGACTCGAGTATAATTTCATCACGGAAAACTGGCAGCCATTTATTGGTTTTAGTTTAGTTACTTCTAAATTGGTTGACAGCCATGTTTCTTATGTTTTACAAAACGGCTGGAATCAAGAGCAACCCGAAGCCTACGCACCGAACACAACATGGCAAATGAGCTCTGCATTACATTTTGGTGCGCAGTTGCCAGTTACACTCAAATGGAGCGTCAAGCCAAGTGTAATATTAAGTTACACACTTAACTCTTTAGGCACGAGTAATGTTCCACAACGCCCGTATCAGTTAGGATTTCAGACGGCAATGCTTTATAATTTTTAATAACTTTTTTGCAAAATGTTGATACTAACATTTAGTTAATCTTAAGAAAATTCAAAACGCGCACAAAGTTTTTAAACTGTTAAAGTTGGCTTCACAGCCAACTTTTTTTTGTGGGTTAATTTTACATCGAACTTAAAAATTTATGTAACAATGAAAAAAAGAAATTTACTTGTTGGCTTGTTTTCGATACTCGGATTGGCCACAATGAGCAATTCTCTCTTTGCTCAACAAAACCTTGGTGCCGCTTGTGGATGCCCTGCGGTTGCTGCTCGTACAACAGTAGCTACCATCAGCTCTATCACGGGTTCTGGTATTACATGGACAACCCTTCCAGCCGCTGCTTATGGTAAAGAATTGACTTCCGGAAACATCACGTTAACTTGTGACAAGATCTGGACATTAGATGAAAAATTATACATTGGTTCAGGCGCAACGATTACCATCCAACCTGGTACGGTAATTAAAGCCTCTAATGCTGGATCAAATGTTGCCGCAGCTCGTGCCTTGATTATCGAAAGAGGCGGTAAAATTATAGCTGCAGGTACAGAAGACTGCCCAATTGTCTTTACCGCTGCTGCAGACCCTTTGAATGGTACTTATGGTGTTGCAAACAAAGGTCAGTGGGGTGGTGTCTTGATTTGCGGTAAAGCATCAAACAACTTAACACTTGCTGCAAATGGCCCGTTCATCCCTGGTCAGGGCGGTAAAATGGCGGTTGCTGACGGTCTTGGTGTATTGGAAGGTTTTGCATCTTCTTATCCACAAGATCAGTTTGGTGTAGCTTTGTCTGTACCAACAGGTACTGCCACTTCTACGTCTCCTAGTGGTCCTTATACATTTGCGTTAACTGCTGGTGCATCCGCTTCGAATTCAAATACATCAGGTCAAAATAAATTATCTCTTTCGGCGAACGCTCCTGCATTTGTAGTTCAAGGTCAGACTGTAACGGGTGCAGGTATCCCTGCAAATACTACAATTTTAAGTATTGCGACAAGTGTTCTTACACTTTCTAATAACCTAACTGGCGCAGTTGCTGCTAATGACCCTATTACATTCGCTGGAACTTATCCTAATGGCGGCGCTACCGGTTACTTCACTACAATTAGCTCAACTAGCGTTTCTGGTGCTCCGGTTGCTGTAGTTGGATCTAGTACTGTTAGTTACGTTGGTTCATACTACACGTCTACAGCGTTATTCGACGACAACGATAATTCAGGTGTCATGACTTATGTATCTATCCGCTACTCAGGTGCTAACCTTTTGGTAGGTTCTGAAATCAATGGTTTGACACTTGCGTCTGTAGGCCGTGGTACTAAAATTGATCACGTTGAAATCGTTTCTTGTGCAGATGACAACATCGAGCTTTTCGGTGGTACAGTAGACCTTAAATATTGTACGACACTTTTCGGTAATGATGATATGTATGACTACGACTTAGGTTGGTCAGGACGTGCACAGTTCTTATTTGGTATGAAAGCACAACAAGCAGGTACTTCTTCAGAAGCAAATGCTATTTCTTTTGACAACGATAACGGTTTTGAGTGTGACTCAGATGACAACACTTCTAACGCTACATTAAAGTCGAACCCAAAAATTTACAACGCGACAATTATGGGTAATGCAAAAGGTGCTGGTGCCGCTCCAAACAATACAGGTTCTGCTGATAACCGTGGTTTAGCTGCTATCAACATGAAAGAGGCTGCACAAGGTACAATTGCAAACTCTGTTTTTGCAAATTTCAAGAACGGTTTTAATATTGAAAACTCGTTAACAAACCGCAGTGCATCGGGCCAAGGTAACTCTTTTCAGTACTGGTCTACAATTCCGCAATCTGTTGCGGGTACTTTAAATGCGCTTGAGGGTATTGGTACAACACCTACCCCAAGCTTGTTGGTAAAGTGTAACCATTTCATTGGAATGGTAAATGCATTTGCGGTAGGTGCTTCTGTGATTTCAGGTAACCCAACTGTAACAACCTCATCAACTCCTGCTTTGCCTACGGCAGCCACTACACAATTTGGTGCAGACGGAAACGTGGTAGTTACTGGTAACACGTTAGCAGGTTTCAATTATGATTTTACGATCGATGGTGCTACAAACGCAGTAACTCAAAAGAATGATGTTGTGCCGAACCCTGCTCTTGTATTAGGTTCTGGTTGTTCACAAGCACCAATGGATGGTTTCTTTGAGCCAGCTAATTACCGTGGTGCGTTCTCTTCAACTGCTGGTGACAACTGGTTGTCTGATTGGTCTTACTCACATGTATTAGGTTCTACTTTAGGTGTTGTAGCTTGTCCAACAGACCTTAACGGTGACGGCCTTACAAATACAGCTGACTTCTTGATTTTTGCTCCTGCATTCGGAACAAACTGTAATTAATCTTAAGTCCTAAATATAAAGGCAAAGCGCCCACTGTTCTTTTCATCTTTTTCGGTGGGCGCTTATTTATAAAAAAAAACAAAGCAAATTATGAAAACTCTTCGTTTACTTACAAATTTATGCTTTTTTCTCCTTGCAGGCTCTGCCTTTTCGCAAGGTTTACAAGGCATTGTAGTAGAGAAATACTACAGCGCAAATGCTGCTGATGTAGCTGGCCAAGAGGTTAGCGCATCAGTTCCACTTACAACCTCCTCAGTTACTTACCGCGTATACGTGGACATGGCTGCAGGATACAAATTCAATCAGATTTTTGCTGTACCAGGTAAGTCTTTGACTGTCAATACCACTACGGCGTTTTACAACGATCCAGGTTATGGTGTGACCACCAACCCAGGTACTGTTTCAACTACCAACATGGCAAAGAAAACCATGATGCTTGACTCATGGTTTACAACCGGTGGTGTTGTCGCTGGAAAGTCAGGTGTGTTGAAGTCAGAAGATACAGATGGCGCTATTGCCAACACAAACAGTTTATTGACCAACAACCCTGGTGGTTGTTTTGGTTCTATTCCTCTTCAGGGATCAGGTGCACAAGATGGTTACATGCCAAATGGTGTGTCTCCCAACTTAACTTATGCTGCTCCTAACGCGCTTGGCGGTTTTACTTCTTTAGCTGTCTTAGATCAGACGAGTGGTGGTTCAATCACTATTACCGATGGTGCATTAGCTGCATTGGGAGGTATTGTTGGTGCAACATCTTCAAACATGGTCTTGATTGGCCAGTTTACAACAACAGGTCAGTTGAGTTTTGCTCTAAACGTTCAAATTCAGAACATCTCTACGGGTGCTGCTGAAAACTACTACGCGAATCCAACAGGAAGCCAGTTGACAAACGCTACTTTGACTTTGGTTGCCAACACACCACCAACTGTTACTTTAGCTTCTGCTCCGTCAACTTCTGGTATCATTACAGGAACATCTATGACATTTACGGCTACCGCTACAGATAACGGTGGTTCAGTAACTGGTGTTCAGTTTTTTGACAACGGTGTATTATTAAACGGTACGGTATCAAATACACCTCCGTCTACATCATATACCTATGCATATACAGCTTCTGTTAATGGTGCCCATGCGATTACTGCAAAAGCAACAGACAACGATTGTGCTGTAACAACTTCAACTGCACACAACTTTACAGTTGCTGCCAACCAAGCTCCTACAGTCTCTGGTTTAACTGCCCCTGCAACGGCTTATTTGGGTGCAGCGGTTACATTTACATGTACAGCAGCTGACGTTGACGGTACTGTTGCATCTGTTGAGTTCTTCGTGAACTCTGTATCTATTGGTAACGGAACATTGGCAAGCGGAACATATTCTAAAACGTATAATGTGCCAACCAACGTTAACGGAACTTATTCTGTGCAAGCAAAAGCAACAGATAACCTCGGTTTAGTTGGTGCTTTCGCAACAGCTTCTATGAACGTGATTGCCAATACCCCTCCAACTGTTGCGCTTACGAATCCAACTTCAAGTCAGTTGATTTCTGCTCCTGCGGTTATTGTACTTACTGCAACGGCTTCTGACATCGATGGTATTGACTCTGTTAATTTCTTTATTAACAACTTGTTTGTTGGTGCAGGTTCAATGACAGCAGGTACAGCAACAAACGGTACTTGGACGTACTCATACACGAGCACACCTGGTATCAAAGCATTTACGGCTAAAGCAATTGATGATTTCCAAGCTAAATCTACAACAGCTGCAGTTACTTTGGATATCGCTGACCCGAATGCACTTCCGTACAGAGTTAAAAATGTAACTCAAAACTGTGATCAAACTGTATACTTAATGCCAGTAGCGGTATCTAATACCTATACTGTAGACAACGTGATCGGTTACGATATCGCTCTTACTTATGATGCGTCTAAATTGACACCAACAGGAAACGTATTTGTAGCGAATGCGCTTTATTCAAATGCAGCACATATCGAAACTGCAACTTCAATTGGTACACCCAGCGGAAACAACGGCACCATGCAAATTTCTTTGAACTTCAATGGCAATGCTCCTGCTTCTGCTGAATTCAACGGAACAAATGCCAATATCTTTACGGTTCAGTTTACCAAAACAAGTGCTTTTGCAGGTTTAGACTCAGCAACAGTTGCAATTGCTTCTATTCAAGAAAGTTACATTACAGGAGTTTTGAACAAAACAGCAAATTCAGGTAAAGCTTATTCTATCAAAGACCAAAACTACCCTGCAACTTTGTCTTTTTGGTCAGATAACCAACCTATCAGATACAACTCTGCTAACCCAAATGCGTTCTTGATCACTAACGTTAATGGTGCTATAACAACAACTGGTACAGCAACTTCAGCTTCTACTGCTTTAACTATCCCGAACACTGTTAGTGGTGTTGTTACTGGTATGAAAGTTGTTGCGGACGGTGTTCCGGCAACAGCTACTGTTGCTAGTGTTTCAGGAACTACTGTTACCTTGTCTACAGCTACTACAGCTGCTTTAAGTTCAACACCTGTTACATTTGTTGCTGCTACCGCTGTTCAGCCAAATACATCAGGTGTATTTACACACGTGCTTACCAACGGTCTGAAATTAAATATTTCACGTGATATTTCTAACAATAACACTGTACAGTTGTTAGTGAATGCTGCCGATGCGGTTTTGGGTAAAACATTGTTGTTGAACGGTAACTTTACACCTAACGTGTATCAAATTATGGCACTTGACGTTAACCTAGATGGTGTTGTTTCTGCAGGTGATATCTCACAAATCAAGCAACGTGCTACTTTAGTTATTCCTGAATTCCGTCAGGCTTGGAACTATTCAGCGGCTGGTGTGTCTAACGGCCATCCGTCTAAAGACTGGATTTTCGTTGACAAAACAACAGCTACAGGTAATGCTGCTTATCAAATCTCTACAACCTTCCCAGCTAATGATGGTGTTGGTTACTCTAAAGCTCAAGTTCCTGTTACTCCATTCAGTATTTCTGCAAATGTGACTAACTATGCAAATTGCCCTGAAATCCAAACAGAGACTTACTACGGTATCATGTTAGGTGACGTTAACGCAAGTTATGCTACCTACACTGCAGATGGTGTATTGAAATCTAACGGTGCGGTTGTTCTCGATTTAGCTGCTGCTAAACAAGAAGGCAACAACTTCCGTATCCCGGTTTCTTTTGAAGCTACTGAAGTTGTGAACTCACTTGACTTTGCAGTTCGTTTCAATAACAACATGAGCTACATGGAAATGGTAGAATTGGATCAAGCTGCTGAAGCAACTGCATTCATGAATACACAAGACCAAACACTTCGTTTCACTGGTTTCAATGTCTCTGACTTTGCAACTGGCGCTAACGTAGCTGAATTAGTAGTTGTTACTGAAAACGGTAAATTGACTGAAAAAGACATCGTTGTTGACTTAGCTATCTTGAATGGCAAGCCAGTAGACATGAAGTTTGCGAAGTCTACTGAAGCTATCCAACAAGTGTTGAACGTTCAAGTTTATCCTAACCCGAACAATGGTACATTCGCAGTTGAGTCTGTAGAAGGTGCATCAGTATCGGTTTATGACATGAACGGACGCATGATTGCTGAAGAAGGTCAAATCCCTGCTTCAGGTAAATTGACAGTAAACCTTTCTAAAGTAAATGCTGGTGTTTATTTTGTACAAGTACAAAATGCCAACTTCAGCACTATGAAAAAGGTGATTGTTGAATAATTGAATTCCACACAATACATTTAAAAGTCGCGTTCTTCGGAACGCGACTTTTCTTGTATAAAAAAAGAAAAAGATGAAAACTACATTTACACTCCTCCTGCTCTTAAGCTTCACTAATTTCTTTTGGGCTCAAAAAGGTGAATTTCTTCAAGCTGGTCAGCCAAAATCTATGGCAGATACCATTGTTTTTGATTTGGCAAATGCCAGTTATTACACAAATACAGGTGCTAATTTTATAGATATACCTGTTATATTAAAATCTACAGACCCAACTATCAATTCCTTTGATTTTTGGTTTCAATTCAATACGAGCGAGCTTACTTATGTTTCTACTACGTCTCTAGTCAATGGCTTAGACGCCTTTAGTAATTTCAATCAGGCCAACTTTTATTTGAGTAATACCTCTTCTGGTACCTCTATTAATTTCAATATTCCTACGAACACACCGGTTGTCAAATTGACTTTTCAGTTGAGTTCAGCTTGTGCGCTCATCAATGCACAAGATTTCAGTAACATCACCACCCTTTTTGACGGAGACGTCAGCAGTCATCAATTTACTGCACCTGCCCCAAGCCCCATCCAAGTCTTGAGCCTCATGCCGACTTGCAGCCATAATTACATTACTTTTTCCTACGACAGCCTTTATTCGGGCAAGCAAATTACCGAATACAGCTGGGATTTCGGCAATATGGATTTCTCTTCTTCGCAAACCGACTCCACCATTTTTACACAATCCGGAAACTTTACCGTTTTACTCAATATTGTAACTTCAGACGGTTGCAGTTATGCAACATCATTGCCTATCGATATCACCGAAGGGCCACTTGCCAGTTTTACCTACACGCAAGGCAGCACTCAAACCGAAGTCGTCTTTACCAACACCACCACTTTTTCAGGTGGCAGCATCACGCAAAACGCTTGGGACTTTGGAGACGGAAACACTTCTAATCTCGAAAATCCCACGCATGATTTCCCTGGTGCCGATACCTATCCTGTTACCTTAACGGTTACTGCCGATAACGGTTGTTCGAACACGGTTTTTGTCAATATTTCAACGGTTGGTATAGAAGATGCAGAACAGCTTCAACTCACGCTTTTCCCGAATCCAGTCCAGAATGAACTCTTTGTCGAGTCTTCATATGCGATCGGCAATTGGGTCATTTACGATGCGTCAGGACGCGAAGTATTGACTGGTTCAGAAGGGACGTCGAAATGTTGGATTGATATTTCAATGTTAAGCAACGGAAACTATACTTTACATCTCGATTCAAGGGCTGAAGTGTTCATTAAAATTTAACATGTTGATAAGGTGCGTCGGGTCAGGCGTCCTTAACTTCGTTTATGTATTTAAAGAGATTACTGTTCCTATGTTTTGTGGTCTTGGGCTTTGCATGTTTTGGGCAAATTCCAAGCTATATCTCTTTAGATAGCCTTCAGGCGTTTTATCCGTTTACCCAAAATGTAATTGGACTTAATGATGTGGGGCCTGCGGCTTATCATGGCTTCTCTAGCCAGCCTGTGTTGTACAGTGCAGATAGAAATGGCCTCGCGCAACAAGCAATTCAAGGAGGCGCTTACCTAGACCTCCCTGGCGCTGTCATGAATTTCAACTACAACCAGAGTTTCAGTTGATTTCAAGTGCTGCTCCACACCTAAAATGCCCCTTCGGGCAACTTTTGTGGCCATGTAAGCCACAAGGGCGGCAGTCTAGGTCTTTTACTTCAATGATGCCAGACTGATCAGAAAGCGGCCCGAAGCCAAATTCAGGAACCGTAGAACAGAAAAAGGCGCTTACGGGTGCGTTGGTGGCCGATGCCAAATGCAAGGGGCCTGAGTCATTCACATAATTGTGTTTGGCACCAGCCATGAGGGCGGCCGATTGTAAAAGGGATAACTGACCAGCTAAATTGACAACTTGTGTGCTTCTTGTATTTTTTACAATTTCATCGAGGTAAGCGCGGT
>Ga0209617_10000477_pt1 | contig 17427 bp, 20 predicted proteins | sample LakEriepJuly2011_2_FD_187459 | JGI IMG/M metagenome (GOLD analysis project Ga0209617, IMG submission 187459) | Freshwater microbial communities from dead zone in Lake Erie, Canada - CCB epilimnion July 2011 (SPAdes) (version 2) | ecosystem: Environmental > Aquatic > Freshwater > Lentic >...
GGCGGCACCAATCCAGGCGTCGGAAATAAAAGGCGGAGGGTTATGTCCCACATCGCGATGGGTGACTTGTAGGTCCGTGTGACTAAGCCGAAGTGCGCTCACGAATACCGCACTCAGTTTACGAGTTACTGAGCGCACGGTACGCGGAGATGCATCGATATGCAGCAACTTCATCTGCTATCAATATAAGCTTAAAAGTACCTGAGTCAACGCCCGCTCAGGCTGCAGACTAAACTTCCCAGTCTTCGGCTTTCGATTCGAGAATTTTATCGAGGGCGTTAATGACTAATTCGACCGCTTGGGTGGTCGAAAGTTTATCAGTGCGGATATGTACTTCCGGTGCTTCAGGAGCCTCGTACGGCGAGGATATGCCTGTGAATTCGGGAATTTCACCGCGACGTGCCTTGGCGTAGAGTCCTTTGACGTCGCGCGATTCACAGACTTCGAGCGGAGCATCCACAAAGACTTCGATGAAGGCGTGATTCGCAAGGGCAGCACGGGCTTTGGCGCGATCGGCCGCCAGAGGGGCGATGAGAGTGACCAGGGCGATATGTCCGGCGTTGGCAAAGAGTCCAGCTACGGCAGAAGCACGACGGACGCTTTCCGCACGGTCGGTCGCGGAGAAGCCAAGATCGCGATTGAGTGCGGTACGTAAATCATCGCCATCGACCCGGAAAACTTTTTTACCAGCGTCGAAAAGTCGACGTTCCACTAATTCAGCAATGGTGGATTTACCGGAGCCCGAAAGACCGGTGAACCAAATCACCGCAGGGGAATGTCCCGCACGGGCGGTACGTTCGGCGGCCGTCACTTTTCCTTCGCCCGATGTTTTTTCAGTAATCGAATCTAAAATAATTCCGCCGCCATTGATCCGCCCTTTATCTTCAATCGCGAATCGACCGGTGATGGCGCATTCGCTATGTAAATCGAAAGCAATCGGACGGGTGGAGCGGACGATGACTTCGCAAATCGTATCGCGAGGAACGGTAGAAGCTTCGATCGGCTCGAGCGAGGAGGCATCGGTAATTTTTTCAATCTTCGCAATGACGGCTTCGACGTTTTGAGTCAGCAGGCGTAAGCGATAGGTTTTATTTTGTTGGAGGGGTTCTTTGCCGAGCCAGAAAATACGGGCACGGAATTCACGACCGACGCGTGGTTGTTGATTCGGGTGAGCGGCGACTTGGCCACGCTCGACGAAGATTTGTTCACTGAGACTGAAATTCGCGGAACCACTGGTGCCGACGACATCGCGTGAGTGACCTGGCCAATCTTCGAAAGTTCGGACCGTGCTGCGACGGCCACCTGGCTGGAAGATGAGTTCATCCCCAGGGCGAATGGCACCGGCTTCGACACGTCCGGCGATGATGCGACGATGATCGAAACGATAAATATCGGACACGGGCAGGCGTAAGGGTAGGCCAGTGAGGTCATCCTCGTGTTTAAAGTTATCGAGAGCTTCCGCGACGGTTGGGCCTTTCCACCACGACATCTTGTCGGAGCGCTGTACGACGTTTTCACCGTGTTTAGCAGCAATCGGAATAAAGTGTACGGCGGTTAACCCGAGTGATTTTAGGAATGCGGTATACTCGACTTTAATTTTTTCATAGGTCGATTGATCGTGCTTAATTAAATCCATTTTATTCACGAGCACGACGAGTTGTTTGACGCCGAGCAGTGAAAGTAAGAAAGCGTGGCGACGAGATTGGTCCATGACGCCTTCATTCGCGTCGATGAGTAACAAGGCGGCAGAGGCACTGGCTGCGCCGGTTACCATGTTCTTTAGAAATTCTTTATGACCAGGCGCATCGATGATGGCGTAGGCACGTTGAGTCGTCCGGAAAAAGATACGCGTCGTATCGATGGTGATGTTCTGCTCTTGTTCTTCGATGAGAGCGTCGAGCAAGAAGGCGTATTCGAATTCCATACCCTCGGCGGCACAGTTTTTCCGAACCTGTTCAAGTTTTCCGTTAGGCAGAGAATCGGTGTCGTGTAATAAACGTCCGACGAAAGTAGATTTACCATGGTCAACGTGGCCGACGACGACGACGTGCATTTTGCGCATGTCTTCGATGTCAGGTTGAGCTGATTTTTGGACTGAAGAAAGATGGGAGGTTTGAGACATTTTATAAAAGAATGAGGAATTACATGAAGCCCTTCGCGCGGAGGGCCTGCATAGAGTTACGCCCCACGTGGTCTTGGGCACGGCCGGCACGTTCGCTGACGCGAGTGAGTTTTAATTCCTCAATCACTTCATCAATGTTGCTGGCAGGACTATCGACGGGGTGCGTGATGGGGTGGCAACCGAGTGAACGAAAACGTTTTCCGTTACGTGCGAAGTAAAGGGTCGGATTAGGAATATTTTCGCGACGAATGTATTCCCAGATATCGAGTTCGGTCCACTCGAGGAGAGGTTGCACGCGAACGTGTCCGCCTTCGGGAGCGGTCGATGCAAATTGTCCCCAGAACTCAGGCGGTTGATCTTTATAATCCCAAACTCCTTCGGCGGAACGTGGGGAGAACCAGCGTTCTTTGGCACGGGTAGGATCTTCGTCACGACGAATACCGGTCACGAGGGCATCCCATTTAAATTCATCAATCGCCGCCTTGAGCGGAACGGTCTTCAGTTCGTGTGTGACTGTAACGGGGTCGTGCGTGGCGTAACCAATACCGCGACGAATCGCATCTTCGTTAATCCGGACGATTAAATCAACCCCGTGAATCTCTTTGGCTTTTTCGCGAAACTCATACATTTCGGGAAACTCGTACGTGGTATCGATGTGTAAGAGAGGAAAAGGAATTTTTCCGCAGAAAGCTTTGCGGGCTAACCAGATAAGTACATTGGAGTCTTTGCCCATGGACCAAGGCATACACACCGAACGGAAATTGGCGAAGGCCTCACGGAAGATGTGAATGGAGGTCTGCTCCAGTCGCGTGAGGTGATCGTTTTGAGCGTTACGTGACATGATTAATTATTTTTTAATATTTTTTGTGTGAATTCCGCATTCTTTTTTCTCGAAGCCGGGCCAGCGCCCGCCCCGTTCATCGCCGGAACTAGAAATTTGGGTGCACGGCCAGCAACCGATGGAGCGATAGCCACGATCGTGCAAGACGTTGTGCGGTAATTGATGTTCCTTGAGGTAAGCCCAGACCTGTTCGCGACTCCAGTCCACGAGAGGGTTGAGTTTCCAGACGTCTGAGTTATCGGGTCGAGCGGCAATACTGAGTAACGGAGTGGAGGCGCGTTCGCTACTTTGGTCGCGACGCATTCCGGTAATCCACAAATCTAGATCAAATAATTTTTTACCGAGTGAATCCACTTTGCGGAGCTCGCAGCACTTTTCGGGATTGGTTTTCCAAAGTTCAGGACCGTGGGACACGGCTTGTTGTTCGACTGTCTCAAGCGGGTGGACTTCTTCGATTTGCATATTGAGAGCCGCCTCTAATTTCTTTTTTAGTTCGAGAGTTTCAGGAAAGAGTAAGCCCGTATTTAAAGTGAAAGCAGGAATTTTCAGACCCGCTGACTTCGTTAAATGCATAATGACGATACCTGCTGGTTGAAAACTTGTACCAATACCTGCACGAGAACCGAAAGTATCAGCCGCCCAGCGCAAACGATCCACGGGTGCAAAGTTTAATAACTTTGCCTCCCAATCGTTGAGCTGACTCGGATCTGGTACGGACATTTTAAATTAAGCAGCGGGTGTAGTAGGAGCTGGCCAGATGGCGGCGTCGTTAACCCAATCGCCGAAAGCTTGTCCATTCTTCCGCTCTTGGGCGTATTGTTTGAACAGTCCACCGATGGCTACGGGAATTTCGTCCAGTAAAACGGATTCGCGCCAAGTGCGGGCTAAGCGAGTGCCTTCGCGGTTTCCGCCGAGCATGAGATTGTATTTACCAGGAGCTTTACCTACGAGGCCGATTTCAGCGTTGTAAGGACGAGCACAACCATTGGGGCAACCAGTCATACGTACGACGAGCTCTTCGTTGGGGATACCAGCGGCGGCTTGAGCGTCCTCGATTTTCGCGAGTAATGCTGGGAAAATCCGTTCGGATTCGGCTAAGGCTAATCCACAGGTAGGCAGAGCAGGGCAAGCCATACCGCGACCTTTGATTAAGCCAGGATTGAATACGATGCTGCAACCATGGTCGTTGAGAATTTTCTCAATCGCGGCTTTATTTTCTTCTTTGATGTCAGAAAGAATTAAATTCTGTGTCGCGGTTAGACGAAATACGGGACCAAATTTTTCAGCGATAGCGCGAAGTGCCGTTTTCAATTTGTAATCACCGGCGTCTTTTACGCGGCCTGTTTCGACAAATAATCCGAGGAACCATTGACCATCTAATTGTTTGAACCAACCGAAGGCATCGCCTTGTCCTTTGAAGATGAAAGGCTTGGCGGCAGGCAGGGGAGCACCGAGGCGCTGAGCGAGTTCGTTGCGGAACCATTCTACTCCTTTTTCTTCTAAGACGTATTTGATCCGCGCGTGTTTGCGGTCGGTGCGATCGCCCCAATCGCGGTGAATGGCGACGACGGCAGTGCCGACTTCAACGACCTGTTCGCGGGTGATGAAACCGATGACGTCAGCGAGGCGAGGGAAGGTGAGTTTATTACCGTGTGAGGTACCCAGTCCGCCACCGACTAAAAGATTGTAGCCGATTAATTTACCGTTTTCAACGATAGCCACATAGCCCATATCGTTGGTGAAAATATCGGTATCGTTATTCGGAGGAATCGCGAAGCCGGTCTTAAATTTACGAGGTAAATAAGTTTTTCCGTAAAGAGGATCGACGGGTGCACCCGAATCATCGCTATCCGCAGGAGGTGGCATGTAAGGATTAGCTTGGTCGACGACACTGGCCCGTGCTTTAGTAACTGTTTCGCCAATGCCTAAATCGAGTGATACGCCCTCTACCCAAATCGAGTGATACGCCGTGGTGCGAGGAAGCAGTGCACGAGTGATCGCGAAAGCATCTTCATCAACCGCGACGCCGATGGAATCGACCGGAGGATTAGAAGGTGCAGTAACATTGCGATTCACGTCGCCGCAAGTGGCGAGAGTGGAGCTTAAAGCTTCGTTGATGGATTTGATTAAATTACCAATTCCTTTTTGGAGTACGCCGTGGAATTGGAAAGTTTGACGAGAGGTGATGCGTAGAGTTCCGTTCGCAAATAGACTAGAAAGTTCGTCGTACACGATGTACTGAGAGGCAGGAACAATCCCGCCGGTCTGACGCGTGCGCACCATCACGGAATATTCTTTGCCTATTTTGCGCTTATCGCGGTCGTCTTGCTGGTAAATTCCGTGGAACTTGATGAACTGTTCGTCGTCGCCACTGAAACGATCGAGGGAGGGGTCCGCCAAGGTAGCCTGAATATTGCCCGATAAATCAGGCTTTTCGGCTTTCATGAATTCATTCTTAGTGAGTGGCTTTTCCATTGTGGTTATTGGTTGTATTTTATACTTGATAAGATTACCAATGATTACATATTAAGGTCAAGTCAAATGCATGGTAAACAATAACAACAGTGGCCGGGTGGTCTTCGTGGGGGCAGGGCCTGGGGCGCCTGACCTGATCACTGTGCGTGGTTTGAAATACTTACGCGCGGCCGATGTGGTTATTTATGATAGTTTGCCGGGTGATGATTTACTCCAAGAGATCTCTCCGAAAGCTCGAGTGATTTCGGTCGGTAAAAGATGTGGCGTTCATTCCGTGACGCAGGCTGAGATTAATTCAATCATCAGTATCGAAGCCCAACGCTCTAACCTAGTCGTAAGATTAAAAGGCGGAGACCCTTGTATCTTCGGACGTCTCGGTGAGGAGATTGATCATTTGTTGAGTGAAGGTATTCCTTTTGAAATAGTTCCTGGAATCACGGCGGCGACTGCGGCGGGAGCGGATACCGGTTTTTCCTTAACGCATCGAGGCAAAGCGGCCTCTGTAACATTTTTAACCGGTCACTGTGCCGATGGTTCAGATCAGAATTGGTCAGCGCATGTGCAGACGGGTGCGACCTTGTGCTTATACATGGGCGCTAAAAAATTATCCGAAGTTGCTCAGAAATTAATTAACGCGGGTGCTGATAAAAATATGCCCGTGCGATTGCTGTCCAAGATTTCACAAGTCGGCGCGACAGATGTGCTCACTCAGTTAACGGATCTCGCACAGAATAAGGTAGATGTAGATTCATTACCGACCCCTTTAATTGCCGTGGTCGGCGTCGTGGTAACGAACTCGCAATTAAGCGACCTGGCTGGCAGTTTCGAAGAGACTCTCTAAGCCTTTAATTCGCTGTATCGGCGGGCTAATAAGCGAGGTAGGTTAGGGTGTGTACCAATCAAAGGACTGAGTTCCCAGCTGATACCCGTGGGTGCGTGCTTCTCGCAAATTTCTGCGACATCGCCGCCCGTTCCGGCGTGGCGACCAGGAAGGAGGAACTGCATGAGAACAATGGCGTGAGCGGATACTTTCGAAAGTGCAGACTCCAAGAGCGGTTCATTGAAAGCGTATTGATCGCCTTCGCGTCGCTCCATCGAGCACGCCATTAATTGATGAGAATTTAACCCAAGTTTTTTACGAATTTCTTCAGCTAAAAGATTACGGACTAGATTTACTTCGATGATGGGAGTGCCGTGATCGCAGAGCAGGACGGTCGATTTATCTTTCTGCCAAGAAGTGGCTTTGAGATTATCGATGAGTATATCACAAAGTTCTCCGTCTGCACCGAATAAGGTATCGGCGACAACCATTTGCATGTCTTTAGTTGCGTGGAGGGTAAACTGTGCCGGAATGAATTCGGTGATGGCCAGGCTCGGACCCATGAAAAGTGGGAGTATGATTATTTTTTTAATTCCATCACGACCGGCTTGCAGGATTGCTTCGGAAAAAATCTGTGCGGGTTTATTAGCTAAAAGTTCAGGAGCTACTTTTTGAGAATGCAGAACGGAAACAGGATGGACCTCGTGACCAATGATGCGCGTTACTTCTTGGGAAAGATGACGTAAACCCAGGGTCGTCGCGGCTTCGAGTGAGCCGTTATCTACGAGTAATATCCGGGTGGACTGCATAAAGTGGGTCTAGGGCTTAGGGCTTCGAAGGCAATGAATACTGGATTAATTTGAGAGTATCTTCAGGGGCGCAGTTAAAACAGCTTCGGCGGTGATACCTTTCTCGCGTAGTTCTTGGATGGAGAGGCCGTGAGTGCGCTTGGCTAAGCGCTGACCTTGGGCGTCCGTTACTAAGGGAACATGAGCCCATTGTGGCGGGGTCCAATTTAAGGCGCGATACAGTAAAATCTGTCGAGCAGTGGAGAGGAGTAGGTCGGCACCGCGAACTACCTCGGTAATTTTCATCGCATGATCGTCGGCAACGACTGCCAGTTCGTAGGAGGGGAATCCATCTTTTCGCCAAATCAGAAAATCGCCGAAGTCTTTTCCAGCGGTGAATGACTGGGCGCTCTGTAATTCATCATGGAATTTAATTTCTTCGCCGAGAGGAATTCGGAATCTCCAATTTTGATTTCCGGGTTCGGTGGCATTGTTGCCATGATTTTTATCCGGCCTTAATTCAATGGGAAAAATCGGCTCTTGCTCATCTTCAATGTGAGGTGCGACCAAGGCGCGCTCCACATCTTTGCGTGATTTATCGCAGGGATAGATCAATCCAGTAGCGTGTAATTGTTTCCAGATTTCTGAATAATATTTGATTCTTTGTGACTGGATGTAAGGTCCGAACGGGCCAACGACGTCGGGACCTTCGCTCCACGCGAAACCTAGCCAGCGACAATCCTCCATCGACATCTGGGCGAACTCATCGCGACAGCGCTGAGCATCTAAATCCTCGATCCGAAATATGAGTTGTCCATGGGCACGCTTAGCTCGTTCAGCAGCTTGAGCGAAGGTACGCGCATGACCCACATGTAATAAGCCGGTGGGTGAGGGAGCGATACGACCGCGATAGTCCGACATGCTCAAAGGGGATTGTCGGTCGAGATAAACTCCCAAGGAATATCAAACTCTGCTGATACGGCAGCGGCGAGTGCTTTCACGCCCCAGGTTTCGGTCGCGTAATGTCCACAAGGGTAGAGATTCCAGCCTTGTTCTTGGGCTTCGTTAAAATGTTCTTCGCGCAGTTCACCGGTGATGAGGGTGTCACAATTTTCTGACTTCAAATAGGGCAGCGCACTGCGTCCGCTACCGCTGAGAATGGCAATCCACTTCGGATTCTTTGATCCGAATTCAATCGCCTTAAAAGTTTTCGGATAAGACTTTTTTAAACGCTGACTTAATTTTTTCCGACTGATACCGCGACAGATGCAGGCAATGGGCAGGCCTTCGAAATCGACAAACCACCGCACCACTTTCAGACCGAGGTCTTGGGCGATTAAGGCATTATTACCAATCGCCGGATGAGCATCGAGGGGGAGATGGCTTGAATAAAGTGACAGTTTACTTTTTTTGAGTGCAGCTTGGCGGAGTTTTTTAACTTCGTTTTTGGGAGAGACGGTCGACCAATGTATGCCGTGGTGAACAATTAGATAATCGACGCCCCGTTTAGCCGCCTGCTCAAAAACTTTGGCTCCTGCATCGACGGCGGCACCTACTTTACGAACTTGATGATTACCGCGAAATTGCAGGCCATTGTTGGCTCCCGGAAAATCCTTAATTTTCTTATTATTAGTAACCAGATGGCAGAACTGGGTAATTTTTAAAGCGGAGGCACTCATGATTAGAGATTCTTTAACTCGGCGGGAGTGGGGAATTTCGCTTTTTCAACTAAGGATTCCGGCGTAAAAGTTTGTTCGAGTAAATTAATGCGTACGGCGGCATCGGTAATTTTTAAGATATCGATATCTCGCGTCGTCTCATCACGAATACTGCAGGTGCTGACCATCCATTGCCCATCGACCTTCGCAAAGTCTTCAATTTTGAGGGTTCGGGTGATTTTTCCGGTCTGACTGTAATAGGTCGCTTCGGTGAGCGCACCGAACGTCCGATCAATTCCATAAACTACTTTTGCTGGTTCACTTTGGGTTGGATTGAGCGCTTCGAAGAAATGCACACCGCGACCACGCGATCTTAGCGTCGCTGTGTATTTGGTTTCTTTCCAGTGCGTGAAGGGTAGGTTGATATCGAAAGCGCTTAGAATCAGTCCTGGGACGATGGGCTCACTCGCTTCGTGGGAATTTCCGGCTTGGGCTGGCTTTAGGTTATTTGAAATCCAGAGAGAGGATCGTTTAAAATTTTTAACGGCAACAAACGATAGCTGAGTTTGTCCATCGCTATCAAAAATTTCGCCACGTACTTGCGGTCCGAAGTCAGCCCAGCCGGCCCAGAGGGCGCCTTCGACCGGCTTTTTATTTTCACCGAGACGCGGTTTATGAATAATATTAAACTTTAGAAAAAAATTACCGGGGATTCTTGACTGTCGAAAAAGTTGTAAGACCTGATCGCTTTGCTCGCTGTTTAATTGGGCAAAACCGTCGTCATCAAAGTTGCCTTGGGCATAGCTTGGAGTCGGGCATGACAGAGTCACCCAGCAGATGAGCAAGCTGAGTAAGAGTCGTGACACTGCGGATTACTGATTGGTGCCCGAGGCTGCGGGGGCAGCTGGGACAGGTTCAGACTTAACAGGCTCCGCAGGTGTGCTGACGGAATTAGTGGCTGGAGCGACGGGTGTAGCAACCGGTGCGGCAACAGGTTTTGCAGGTGCGACAGGTGCGACAGGAGTTACGCTCACTGGAGCTTTAACCGGTTCCGGTTTAGCGGGAGCGGTGATGGTCGGTGCGGGTGTGAGGGCTTTCGGTCCTTTGTTTTCACGTGCCACGAAACCGAGGTATAAACCAAAACTTAAAACAAATAAAATGACCGTTAAGGTCGTCGTCATTTTCGTGAGGACGTTGGTGGATTCACCACCAAAAACGCTTTGGGCGGCACCGCCACCGAGAGCGGATCCCATTCCTGAGTTGGCGCTGGGGGGCTGCATGAGGATGATGAGCACAACGAGGATGCTGACTAAAAATAAGAAGACAACGGCGGCGTAGAGCAGAAAGTCGGTCATGCCTTTATCCAAGAGGTCTGATGCCCATAAAACAACGCCAAAATCAAGCTAGGGTATAGGTTCCGTCTTTGACTTTATAAGTAAGCCAATTTCCGGACGGTGGTGGGACGGTTCCCGTGGCAATTACTTGATGAGAATCGCCTACTTCCTGCCAAAATGCTCGCCTACGGGTATCGTCGAGTTCCCCGAGAACGTCGTCCGCCAGAATCACCGGAGGGGTGGGGGTGCGCAGCTCGTCGCGTTTTAATCGACCTAAGCAAAGGGCTAAAACGAGGAGTCTTTGCTGACCTTCGGAGGCAAAATCAGCGGCGTCTTGATTTTCGAAGAGAACGTTAAAATCATCTTTCTGTGGTCCGCGCAAGGTGGTGCCCGTGTTTTTTTCCGCGGGGCGATTTTTTTCCCACAGTTCGGCCAGCGATTCAATCGGACAATCGGCTTGGAAAACAAGATCGGCACCTTTGTTGGGAAAGCCCGAGCGGTTGCAGGTGGCACGTAAGGTCTCAGCGAGTTCAGGAACTACTGCTACCCGTGTTTGATTTATGATCACTGCCGCGGCGATCATAATTTTCTCAAACGCACGCAATTCGTCGTCCGACGGTCTCTCCATTTTTAATAAAGCATTTCTACCTTCGAGGGCACGTTGGTAATCGCGCACGGCGTTCAGATAAACTCCGTCGGTGCTCCCAATTGCTGCATCCAGCCAGCGACGTCGATTAGAAGGTTGTCCGCGGATTAAGCGTAAATCATCTGAACAAAAAACAACGGTGGGAAAAAGTCCTAAGTGCTGTGCGACTGAACGAACGGGAGTATTATTCACGATGGCTTTACGTGAGCCTTTGGCTAATTGAATTTCGACAACCTGTTCGCCGGAGCCGTCCAGGATATCGAGTCGGATGCGTGCTTCTTTACAGTCCTGGCGGATGAGCGGGGTAATTTCGTTGGTGCGAAAAGAACGAAAGGTGGAAACTAAGCCCGCTGCTTCTAGTAAATTGGTTTTTCCTTGGCCGTTATCGCCGGTCAAGAAAACGTGATGGTTGTCTGTATTTACATCCGCAAAAACTAAGTTTCTGAAGTCGACCGTGCGAATGCGGGTAATGCGCATAACTACTGCGGAATCTCAATCGTCATACCCACCACGAGTTTAGAGGGATTTTTGATCTTGGTTTTATTAGCGTTAAAAATTTCTGTCTTTCTGGAATCGGTACCGTAGAATTTTCGGGAGATGGATGAGAGTGTGTCGGCCGCTTTAATGATGTAGGTCGTCGAGGACTTTGGACCGGTGGATGTAACTTTAGTACTCGTGGTTGTTGAATTGGTAATGGGGGCTTCGCTGACTTTATTAATGCGGGAGAGTTCGGAGACTTCGCGTTTTAATCTTTCGTTCTCCGATTTTAATTTTTGAAGCTGGGCATACTGATCAGTCGTGCCCACGGCATCGGGCTCGAGTGGTCGGCCTGGGATTTGTTCGAGATAAAGTTTCTCGGCGGTTTTAATCATCTGACGAACAATTTTGCTTTGTTCGGAGGTGGGTTTTAACCGAATGTATTCTTTGAAATGATAAATGGCGGGCAGGGGCTCTTTTAAGTCGATGTACATGCGGCCGGCTTCGAGGTGCGACTCTGCTGCGCCCTTGCGTGTATCAATCACCCGCAAGAAGCATTCGAGTGCGCGACGGGACTCGTGTTGTTTTCCGTAGGTGAGACCTTGACGAAATTCAGGATCATCGAGTTCAACCGTTCTCGCACCGGTGTCTTTGTTGTCATCACAACCGACGAGTAAGAGAACCGACGTCATTAAAACCAGTGATAAAGTAACGGAATGTTTACGAGACATGCTGAGTTAACATTTCAATTTACTATTCTAAACTCAACCTAAAATCATTCTCTCATTGCTTTAACTAGGGCGGTATTAAGTTGGGGTGAGTTAAATTTAAAGCCAGATTTCAAGGCGACATCGGGCATGACTGCGAGGTCGGCGAGGAGAGTTTCCTTCCCCATTTGGCCGAATAAAGTAGTTACCAGCCAGGTTGGCATAGGGATGCATGTTGGACGTTTTAAAACCCGCCCTAGTTCATGGGCGAAGGCCATTTGCGTCACGGGTTCTGGGGCCACCGCATTGACGGCACCTTCTATTTTATCATTTCTGACAATCCAAGTGACGAGTGAGGCGAGATCACCCAGACGAATCCAGCTCATATGCTGTGTGCCAGGGCCAATCCTTCCGCCCAAACCGGCCGAAAATGCGGGGAGCATCGTTTTGAGCGCTCCACCTGAAGCGGCCAAGACGAGTCCAGTTCTTAGATGTACGGTCCGAATGCCGGCTGCTTTGGCGGGAGCGGTCGCGGCCTCCCAGGCTTCGGTGACTTCGCCTAAGAAGCCTTGACGGGAAACGGCTGACTTTTCTGTTAAAATTTCCTTGGGACGATGAAAGCCGTACCGATTAATGCCTGAAATAGAAATGAATACTTTTGGGGGATTTCTTAATTGTGCCAAAGTCGACGCTAATAATGCAGTGCTTTCGGTTCGGCTGAGCAGAATTCGATTCTTAGTCGCCTCCGTCCAACATTGCGCGATGGGTTCACCGGCAAGGTGAACAACGGCGTGCGCATTTTCTAAAAAATCTTTATCAATCCAGCCCGCGGAGGTGTCCATCGACATCGGACCATGTTGGCGGGACTTTAAAGGAAAGACTGAGAAGCCATCTTCAATCAAAGTACCACCCACGGCTTTTCCGACGAGGCCTTGGGCACCTGTTAAAATAACTCGGGGGGTGGGGTTGGAAGTGATCACAATATTTATTTTAGTAACATGATTACCGACATGATTACCATGACTAAATCTTCAATCAGAGTGAGGGTCGACATGGGTACATTTAAGCTCGTCCCGAGGCAGGCACAGGGAATTTGCTTATTTTGTCGCAAGGCCTTGATCACTCCTAAACTGCCGAAGCCCATCAAGACGACCGATCCCCAGAGTGCGAAGTTGATTTGGTATTTAAAGAGAAAGGCGAAGCCGAGGAGTAGTTCGAGAAACGGATAAATTAAACCATAGGACGACCATTTTTGCGCAAGCAAATCGTAAGTAGAAAATGCTGATTTAAATCCCGCTAAGTCGAAAAGTTTGAACGAACCGAAGACGATGAAAAATCCCGCCATAAAATTCAGCATGAAGGCTTCGCGATCGGGCCAACTTTGTAACGACACTAAAGTGATCATCGTCACGATTACAAAAAGCGGCTGATAGGTTTTAAACCAAGACTCAACTTTCCTGTCTGCTACCTGAACCATTCTATGATGATGGACTCAGACCTAGAATAATCTACAATAATCAGTCCCTTGTAACCATTAAGATCCAGGGCTTAGGCTGATGGGCCGTATAACCGAACTTTTCGACGCTATTCCCGCTTTTTTCGCATATCTCGGCAAATTTCTCGACTACTTGAGACTCTTCTTTTCCACCAGGATGTCCGGTATAAGCCACGCAGATGAGTCGCCCGCCCGTTTTTAATTCATTAAAAGCCGATTGTAATGCCGTACTCGTACTTTCCGGATGAGTGATAATTTTCTGATCACTACCGGGAAGGTATCCTAAATTAAAAAGGGCGACAGATATTTTTCCACGGTGTGACTCAGGTAAGGCTGTAGAAATTTCGGCGTGGGAAAGATGATGGAGTGTTACTCGATTGATTAAACCTGAAGCCACTAAAAGTTTTTCGGTCGACGCAATGGCTTCCGCTTGAATGTCGAAAGAATGCACCCAGCCCGTTGGGCCGACGGTTTGTGCTAGGAAAGCAGTGTCGCGACCTTTCCCCGCAGTGGCATCGATAGCAATGTCACCGAGGTTTAGAACATCGCTGGCTAGAGCTTGGGCGCGTTCAGTGACGCGAATAGGGATTACGGTAGCCAAGGGAATTTTCCAAAGTTTGGCGGACGTTTTTCGTTCCACGCTTTTCTGCCTTCATCGCCTTCTTCCGATAAATAGTAAAGAAGGGTGGCGTTTCCGGAGAGTTCTTGAATACCGGCTTGTCCATCGAGCTCGGCATTAAAGGCTGATTTTAGGCAGCGAATTGCTAAAGGACTCTTCGTCATGACTTCTTGTGCCCACTTGATCCCTTCGTCGTCTAATTGTTCGTAAGGCACGACGGTGTTGATGAGACCCATCTCGAGAGCTTGGGTCGCATTGTACTGTCGGCAGAGAAACCAAATCTCACGCGCTTTCTTTTGTCCAACATGTCGAGCGAGGTAAGAAGCGCCAAAGCCTCCATCGAAACTGCCGACTGTTGGACCGGTTTGACCGAAGACCGCGTTATCCGCCGCAATCGTTAAATCGCAAATGACGTGAAGCACATGTCCACCGCCGATGGCATAACCGGCCACGAGTGCGATGACTACTTTGGGCATGGAACGGATCAGACGCTGTAAGTCTAAAATATTGAGTCGGGGTACACCGTCTTTACCCACGTAGCCACCGGCTTGGTTGCCGCGAATTTTTTGATCTCCGCCCGCGCAGAAAGCAAATTTGCCATCGGTCTGAGGGTTGGCACCGCGAAGCAGAACAACGCCGATGGTTTCATCATCACGGGCATCGTTAAAGGCCTTGATCATTTCCGCGACGGTATCGGGGGTGAACGCGTTACGTCGATCGGTCCGATTAATCGTCACGCGAGCGATACCTTCGGTTTTCTCGTAAATAATGTCGGTATAGTTACCGTGTTTTATCCACTTTAGTGTGGGTTGCATAGGCCTACAGTGAGGGGTTAAAGAATAATTTCCAATGAATAAGAGAGGGGACGCTTGAAAATTTACTCTAACCCATCCAGTTTTAGGTATGCGTGAATTAACGAAGGAACAAATTTCGAAGGTTTCTCAATGGGTGGCCGAGGGGGCGTCGCTATCCGTCATCCAAGGAAAAATTTCAACCGAGCTGGGTATTTCGATGACTTTCTTAGACGTCCGCTTCCTGGTCGATGACTTAAATCTCACTCTTCAAGAAAAAGAAGAGCCGAAGAAACCTGAGGAAGTTGTGGCCGCCACGGATGAGGCATTGCCAACTGAAGCCGCTCCCGCTGGTGCTGCCGCCAGCGTGAGGGTGGAAGTGGACACCATTTGTCGTCCGGGCACGATGGTCAGTGGTAATGTCACTTTCTCTGACAATCAAAAGGCCGATTGGTATTTAGACATGGAAGGCCGACCTGGACTCGTCCCGCGCACGCAGGGATATCGTCCGACCCAAACTGACATCATGGACTTCCAGCAAAAGTTGGATGCCACTTTACGTCAGTCCGGATACTAAGCGCGCGATTTTAAAATCGCTTCGGCGATGGTAAAATCACTCGGGCGAGTGAGTTTAATATTCACATCGGTATTTTCTACTAAAGATATTTCTTGTCCGACGGTAGCGACAGCTGAACTATCATCGGTAACTTTTTCCCCGGTTGCATTTACTTTGCGATAGGCTTTGAGGATGACGGAGGTGCGAAACACTTGGGGCGTTTCCGCGGTCCAGACGAGTGAGCGATCGGGCGACGTCTCGACCGCATTACCGCTCTTTTGGGCAATCTTAATGGTATCGGCGGCTCTTCCGGCGAGGATGGCGGCTCCTGATTTGAAAGCTTGAGCGCGAACTAAATTAATGGCGGCCGGGGTAATCAGCGGACGAGCTCCATCGTGAATGTGGACCAAGCCTGGATGATTGGCGCAGGTTTCCAGTGCAGCGAGGACGGAGGCTTGTCGGCTCTCACCGCCTAAAACATATTCAACTTTCCAATTCGAAAAATTGAAGGTCGCATAGGCTGATTGTATTTTCTCCAATTGTTCGGGGTCGCGATAGGTGATGATGACTTTTTCAATCTTACCTGTCGTGTAGAATGCATTGAGTGAATAGAAAAAAACCGGCTTACCGAGGAGCTTCGCGGTAATTTTATCATCGACCACTTTTTGCATGCGACGGGCAAGGCCCGCGGCCAGCAGCACAAGAATGTCGCCACCTGTACTCATGGAGTCTCACCGATTTCTCGGCAAATTTTAATCGTTTCAGCTACCGGATCAGAGGCTTTTAAAATCGGGCGACCGACAACGATGAAACTCGCACCCGCTTGGGCAGCTTGAATGGGCGTCATCACGCGATTTTGGTCATCCGCTTTGCCGTCGGGATAACGAATACCTGGCGTAACCAAAACGGGTTTAGGTCCTAATTCATTTCTGAGTAAGGGTAATTCTAAGGGAGAACACACGCATCCATGAACTCCTGACTGAATGGCCATTTTCGCGAGTAACTTAACTTGTTCTTCGGGGCTCGACTTTACCCCGACCGCGTGGAGCTGGGCTTGATCCATGGAGGTCAGCACGGTCACGGCGAGTAATTGGCAATCAGGAATGTTTTGCTTTGCGGCTTCAACGGCGCGAGCGAGCATTTCGGGTCCGCCACTGGCATGCAGCGTCAATAAAGAGCAGGGGCGACCTCTGAGACTTTTGATCGCCGAGCTGACCGTGTTGGGAATATCGTTTAATTTTAAATCGAGAAACACTTTGAACCCTAGTGCATGAAATTCGTCGACGATGCTGGGTCCGTATTTAACGAAAAGCTGAAGACCTAATTTCACCCATGCTACTTTTCCAATGAGTGGACGAACCAAGGACAGTGCCTCTTCTTTGCTCTCAACATCGAGCGCGAGAATGAGACGGCAGGGATTTCCCATAAACAACTTTTAGGTCTTAAAATCCTAATCTGCGAGAGTTAAATTATACCTTTAATTTAAATTTGATGACGACCTTAAGAACTTCGATGGATTTTGAAATTTGCACCCCAGGTTGATGGGCATCCGATGGATAGAAAATAGTAAACTGCGAAGGGTAGAGATGGAGAAGCGTGGAGGGCGTCTTCGGGGCCACAAACTTCGCGACATCTTTTTCTGCTGAATAAGGTTCAAGGATTTCAAGTAAGGCCACGTCGTGATGTCCGCAGTATTCTTCGCCCGCAAAGATCACTTGAATATCGCCAAACACTTGGTGGGCTTCCCACTTCTTTTCTGTGGTCGGTTTAGTCTGATAACGTTGGACGCCGGCTACACAATCCTGCCCGACAATTTCATATTTTCCATCGGGTGTATTCGGATTAAAAGCTTTAAGCCATTGGAAGGCCTGGGGAAAATACGGATGTAAGTTTTCGCTTCGATGGGAATGGATGAGCAGGTCTTGAATCATTTCCGGATTATTCTTCTTCGGTTGTGGCGACATCATCCATTGGCATTTCCACCGATTGCTGGGCGCCCAGTAGTGTAAGGAGAACGGCGATTCGTTTTTGTGGGGTAGCCAGTTTTAAAACTTCGCCTTCCGACCCCGCGAAGATTCCGCGTATGACTTTAATTTTT
>Ga0209617_10000480_pt1 | contig 17384 bp, 14 predicted proteins | sample LakEriepJuly2011_2_FD_187459 | JGI IMG/M metagenome (GOLD analysis project Ga0209617, IMG submission 187459) | Freshwater microbial communities from dead zone in Lake Erie, Canada - CCB epilimnion July 2011 (SPAdes) (version 2) | ecosystem: Environmental > Aquatic > Freshwater > Lentic >...
CAGAGAAACAGATGCTTCGACCACTTCACGCCGAAGATCATCACCGTAGGCTTTTTTCGCAATATTCCATTTCAGGATAACTCAACCCAAAAAAAGAGGCCGTCTCGTTTTGAACGAGACGGCCTAATATTATTTCGAGCAAACGGCTTCTTTAGATGCGCTGAACGCGAATCGTTTGAATGCTGTTAGCGCTTTGAATCTTAATCGTGTACATACCGCGTGGCATGGTCGTCATATCAACCGTGAAGTTGGATGAAGTTGGGTTCATAGCAGTTATTCGCTTACCGGTAATGTCGAATACCTCGATAAGGCTAGCAGCAACACCTTGAGCATTGGTGATAGTGAACAACCCTTCTGATGGGTTTGGATACACAACGAAGGTTGTTTCCACTTCAAACACTGATACTTCACCTTCGCATTCACATGCAGAATTGTAAACGTCATTTACCGTGTTCGCATCACCATCATCACAGCTATCGCCAACGGAATAGCAAGAACCATCTTCCACGGTAGCAGCGCTATTGTAGTTACAAGCCGTTGCATCCATGCAACCCGCTACAGCAGTAGCAGAGCAAATGCAATCAGCATCGTAAATCTCGCCCGTAGTGTTTGGATCACCATCGTCGCATGGATCAGCAGGGAATGCACAAGTGCCGTTATCTACCGTTGCCACTGCATCGTAATTACAAGCAGCAATGTTCATACAACCACCAATGGCTGTTGCAGAGCACTCGCAGTTTGAGTCCCAGATTTCACCTGTTGTATTCGGATCACCATCGTCGCAAGGCTCGCCCTGGAAGTAGCATGAACCATCATCTATGTTCGCATCCATGTTATAATTGCATGCTGTAGACACCATACAACCGGCAACAGGCATAGAGCATCCGCACATGCTGTCGTAGATTTCACCCATGGTGTTTGGATCGCCGTCATCGCAAGGATCACCAGGGAACAGACATGAGAAATCTTCAATCGCTGCATCCGGGTTATAGTTACACGCTTCCATAGCCGTACAGCCTGAAATCAATTCACAAGGGCTGCCCGGCAATTGCAGGGCGCACATGATACGTGGCGCAGCATAGCCTTGGATGGTGTCGATATAGGTACGACCCTTTTGAGCAGACATGTAAGGATTAGTTTGTAAATTATTGGCGTTATTGCTGGTACCATTAGCAGCATCAAAAGCTGCCAATGCTTCAGCATCCCACCAATCCCACGGAGACGAGTCATAAACTTCAATACCTGTTCTGACCAAAGGATACATTCCATAATAGCCACTATTGTTAGCATTAGCGCCATTGGTAAAAGGCATACCCGGCTCCCAAGCTTCTGCATTCAAGAAAACATCATTGTTGCTGAAAGCGTAGGCCATTTGCTGCACACCGAAAGATCCGGTGACTTCAACAACTTGCTCCATTGTTGTTGGAACAATAAGAGTGTTCGTTTCATATGGTGCAAATGGGTCAGTAGGCGAGTGGAAAGAAATCATAGGAACACTGGTGTCTTCTAACCAAGAAATATCACCCATAGCACCTCCCATATTCACCATCACGCTAATTGCGCTTGAGTATTCTACGTGGTTAGGATAACAAAGCGTATCGCCTTGATAAACTCCGTAAGCAGTGCCATCAGCATTGCCGTTGAAGCTTTCGATTACCATTGGTATTGGCGTACCCGAACCTGTTGGATCCCAGTTAAACTTACCGATAAGAGCAATGTCTTCAACGTAGTTATCCAAAGTAGCTGCAGCGAACGCGATATATCCACCGGTACCCTGTCCCCAAACGGCTACCTTGGAATCATCGATTCCGAATGGGTTACCCATTTCGGCAACAGATTTACGCATGTAACGAACCGCAGTTCTGCAGTCTTGAACACCGCGATAGGCTGCATTGATTAAGCTAAACGTTCTTTCCGGTTGTGTGGCAGCAATTGGGTTCCATCCTAAACGGTAATCACACGAAGCCACAACGTAACCCATTCTCGCAAAGCGCTTGCAAATCTCGACAGTAGAACTATCGGTCTTTGAACCGCCAGTTCCGCCGTTAACAGGAAAAGGCAAGAAATTACCCGAGTGGAAATACAGGATTAGCGGTCTGTTTACCTCAATATCTCCAACAGGTTGGTAGATATCCATTTTGAGTTCCTCAGGAACAGCTTCTCCATAAACTTGAAAAAGCAAAACAGTAGCATTAACGCCATAAGTAACATTCGTTGTTACTTCAACGTCGGTAAAGATTTCCTCGAGATAGCGCTGAGCCATGGAAGGCGCAACTGACATCACGAAGAGACACATCATGAGGTAGATTTTTCTCATCACTTGAAGATTTAGTTAGTAAAATTGTTTCCCCACGAAAGTAGTGACACATCCGTCAAGTCACCAAGGACTTGGTCGAGTTATTCACAGTTCATAGCTCAACGACACGTATGCTAAGCGTCCGATTCGCGGGCCACCATAGGTCTGAATGTTCATCTTGTTGAGCAGGTTTGAACAGCCAACTTTGATGTTCACGTGTGACTTCACCAACAGGGCGTTGACCTGCGCATCGATGAGATCATAGGAAGGCACAAATCCGGTGAATTGCGGGCTGCCTTCGAAGACGAACCCCTGTATCCACTTATAATTGGCTCCCATTCCCCACTTCACTGTAGCAACATCGTCGAAGCCATATTCCCGAATGGTAAAGCCGACATTGTACTTGTGCTCGGGGGTATTGAACGCCGGGATAATCGGATCGTCATCAACGGTCTTGACAAGTTTATTCCAGCTGTAGTTCCCGTTTAAGATTAAAAAATCATTGAGAAAATAATTAAGCCCAATGCTTGCCCCTTGCGTGCGTACCTCATTTTGGGAGTTTGCCGCATAACGGTAGGCGTCCACATTCTTTGGCAAACCGATACCTGAATTATCGAATGCGACATCAAGACCAATGACATAGCCAATGAAGTGGGTATAGGAACTAAAGTAGTAACCGGCATCAACGTAGAGGTCGTTTCCAAATGAGCCACGATAACCTGCCTCCAACGTTCGCACCTGCTCGGGGCGGATTGGATTCACCGAGAAATAGTCTAGGGTATCCCGCTTTAGACTACTTCTGAAGTCCAGCCAACTATCCAGCGTGACCAAACTATCGACACCGGTTAGATTTCCACTGAGCGTTGCCGGTCCGACATTGAGGTAGAGGTACTGATCGGCTAGTGTAGGATTGCGCAAAGCACTGGAGAAGGATACACGCGCATAGTGGTTTTTCCTTGGTTGATAGACCAAACTCGCGGCCGGTGAGAAGACATAGTCAAAATTTTGATTTTTATCGACCCTGGCTGTGACCTGCACAATGAGCTTGTCTTCCAACATTTTCTCCTCAATACCGGCATACAACCCAAACTCGCTGTTGGTAATGCGCGTGCCGGCTGTATCGCTAAAAATAGTACCGTCACTATTCGGGGTATAGAGTCGATAATTTCCCCCTACCCTGAAGCGATCCAGTCGCTGAAAGGTAAACTGTTTCTCTCCATGGATATGATAGAGCGCTGAACGGTCGTAAAACCGTGTTCCGCCCTCCCCTTCGTTGTTCTTCAGCGAAGTAATACGCTCAAAAGCCTCGTTGAATCGGGCTGTTCCCGGAGCAAAAATTCCGAGCGTATCAATTCCAATAATACCGGCATTGCCTTGATTCGTCCACTGCTCCACCATGCTGTGCCATCGAGAAAGGGAATCGCTATATTCTTCAAGCCAGGCTTGTTGGCCCTCATAGTCATAAGGAAGCCAAAAAGTAGCAGGATCACCGTTCCAGTTGGGGTTCATGACCAAACCGGGATAGCCGAGCCCATCGATTCTATCGTTGATACTGTCTTGCCAAAAGCGGATATATACTTTCGACCAGTCCTCATCGGAACGCGCCTCATCCAGTAAGCGCAAGGAAGTAGCATAAGGATCATAGCTTTTCCCGGCATCCTCGCGTGTCGCATATACTCGGATGAAATAATCATCCTTTTTCTTAAACTCAATTCGATTCTGCATGAAGAAGATATCGCGCAAACGGAAACGGTTATCACCCTGGTAAACGGTTGTTCCATTGCCTACATTGGTGGCCATGATGAGTTCCGGTGAATCATAGGCCTCCTCCGGGCGCAGACGCCAATGCAGTGCAGCATTCGCTTTGAAGTTTTTGGTGTCGTAATCCAGCACATCGGCTTCTTTGTATCCCGTGCGGTAAAACGTGCCAATCCCGCGATAAGTCCATGGCGTGGCATCGCTCAGGTCCATGGCCGGGAAATATTCATCCCCGTAGGTATTGACGGCGTCGAACCGACCCGGATTCGAGGCATCATCGATGCTTCCGTCAATGGGGTTGTAATTATCTGCTTCCCAATCATCGGCTCTTAAATAGTAAGCGCTGATTTTGTAACCAAGCATGTCCTGCCCCTCGTCATTTTTAAAGGACTCAGCAAAGCGGAATTGCGGTTCAATCAGATTGCGCTCGCCCACTTTTACAGCGGCGGATAATCCGCTGTAGGTAAATGGATCCTTGGTTTCCATATTGACGACACCATTGAAGGCGCCCGGCCCGAAGAATGCAGAACTTGCACCCTGCACGATCTCTACTTTCTTAACATCCAAATCGCAGGCTCCAAGGAAATTCCCCAGTGAAAAGTTCAGTCCCGGACTTTGATTATCGACGCCATCAATCAGCTGAAGTGTGCGCACGGGGGAAGTGCTGTTGAAACCGCGGGTATTGATAATACGGAAACCAAGACTGGCTGACGTCATGTCCACCCCTTTCAACGATCCCAAGCTTTCATAGAAACTACCGGTTGGAGCCTCCTTGATTGCAATAGCATCCATAGTTTCGACAGTCAAAGGGTTCTGCTTTTGCTTTTCCAACATTCGGTCGCTTACCACGTTGACGTCCTTCAACAGCTGGTCGTTTGCCTCCAATTTTATCTGCAGTCGTTCTGATGCATCATTCACCGTTAAATCACGGTTCAGATAACCAATAAGCGCAATCTGGAGGTTGACCGGCAAAGCGGCAACCTTGAGGGTGAATTCTCCGTCAAAGTCTGTGGTGACGCCATTCGACGTTCCTTTCTCACCTACCACGGCACCGAAAAGAGGTTCCCCGGTGGATGCATCGGTTACTTTTCCTTTAATGACCTGTGCGTGTGCCAGCTGTGCGAACACCATGCAGACCGCCAATGCTATTATGCGTAAAACGAAATTGCGCTCCATGTAAGCGAATATAGCGGAATCAAGCCTCATTGGCAGCGTGAGAACACTACTTTCCAAGCACTCTGCTGTGGATAGCCTATTCGGCAATCATTTCCATGACGGCATCATAGACGTCCTCTGCAGAGGGTTTACTGAAATAGTCACCATCGGTTCCGTATGCAGGCAAATGTGGTTTGGCCGAAAGCGTGCGCGGTGCCGCATCGAGGTGACGGTAACCACCTTGCACATTAAGCACCTCATTCAACATGAATGCCGTTGCTCCACCGGGCACATCTTCATCAACGATCAACAGACGTGAAGTTTTTCGCACCGATTCAACACATTCATGGTTGATATCAAACGGTAACAGCGTTCGTACGTCGATAACTTCTGCTTGCACGCCATCTTCTTCGAGTAAGCTTGCCGCAGCCAGACAGACATGAAGCGTTGAACCGTAGGAAATGATGGTTACTGCATTTCCTTGGCGCACAACCTCCGGTATGCCCAGAGGAACTTTGAACGCACCGATATTATTCGGCATGAGTTCTTTGGTGCGGTATCCATTCAGACACTCTACAACCAACGCAGGGTCTTGCGCCTCTAAAAGAGTATTATACATGCCGGCGGCTTGCGTCATGTTGCGTGGTACACACACGTGCATTCCGCGAACACTACTGATAATGGCTGCCATAGGACTACCTGCATGCCATACGCCCTCAAGACGATGACCACGCGTAGAGATAATCAAAGGAGCGCGCTGGCCGCCTCGGGTACGCCAATGCACAGTCGCCAAATCATCACGCATGATCTGTAAGGCGTAGTACAAATAGTCGAGGTATTGAATCTCAGCAATCGGACGTAAGCCACGCATAGCCATTCCAATTCCTTGGCCTATAATGGTGGCCTCACGAATACCGGTGTCGCTTACGCGCAAATCACCGTATTTTTCCTGAAGACCTTCAGCTGTTTGATTTACTCCACCGATTTTTCCGACATCTTCTCCGAAGATGAGCGTTTCAGGGCGTGAGCGCAGCACATAATCCCAGTTGTCGCGGATGATTACACGACCATCAACCCATTCTGCATCGGCATCGTATGACGGGGCTACCGGCGCTACATTCATTGCGGAACTGTTGCCTTCAGCATATAGAGCAGAAGAGTAACGCTCGTTACAATCGTCTTTAAGCCCCATCAGCCAGTGTGAAAGAAGCTCCGTTGCGGGCGCATTCTTCGCCAAGCGCAATGCCTTCTTCGCTGAAACGAATGCATCCTTGCGGATAGCATCTGTTTGCTTGCGCAGTTCATCAGCGATGGCATTTGTTTCTTGCAGACCAATGGCTGCGATCAAATCAGCACATTGCGCAACATCACGATCAACATCAGCTCTGAATGCAGTCCATGCTTTTTTCTGTTCTTCACGCACATATTTCTTAGCCGACTCGCGGATTTCATCCAGCTCTTTTTCAGAAGCGCTGCCATCGAGTGTGATGAACTTTCTGAATTGCTCGATGCAGTCGTATTGCTCATACCATGCAAGGAGTTCCTTCGACTTATAACGTTCATGCGATCCGCTAGTGCTGTGGCCCTGCGGCTGCGTGATTTCCTCCACGTGCACCAGCACGGGAATGTGGTTTTCACGGCAGTAAGAAACTGCTTTTTCATAGGTCATGAGTAGTTCCGGATAGTTCCAGCCTTTGACCTTAAATATCTTAATTCCGTTTGTCGTCGTTGTTTTCTCAAACCCTTTGAGTGCCTCCGAAATACTTTCCTTTACCGTTTGAAACTTCTTTGGCACCGAGATTCCCCATCCGTCGTCCCAAACACTCATGCACATGGGCACGCCCAATACAGCGGCTGCGTTCATGCTTTCCCAGAACAAGCCTTCACTGGTTGATGCATCTCCAATAGTTCCAAAGGCTACTTCATTGCCGCCCGAGCTGAAGTGGGTGAAATCCTTCAATTCAGGCACATTGCGATACATCTTGGAAGCTTGTGCGAGACCCAAGAGTCGGGGCATCTGTCCACCTGTCGGCGATATATCCGAGGAAGAATTCTTCAGCTGGGCGACTGCCTTCCACGAACCATCTTCATTCAAAAAGCGAGTAGCATAGTGGCCACCCATTTGTCGTCCTGCACTAGCGGGCTCATGTTCCGGATCAGTGTGCGCGTAGAGTGCGGCGAAGTATTGTTGCACCGACAGTTGGTCGATGGCCATCATGAACGTTTGATCGCGATAGTATCCGCTGCGCCAATCGCCGTTGCGGAACTGCTTGGCCATGGCGATTTGTGCGAGCTCTTTCCCATCACCGAAAATACCAAACTTGGCCTTTCCGGTAAGGACTTCTTTTCTTCCTAAAAGAGAAGCCTCGCGCGAAATACAGGCGAGACGATAATCATCGAGCAAGCGTTGACGGATTTTTTCTTCGGTAAGGATATAATCGGGCGTATCAAACGTTTTAGCCATGGTGCGAAGATAGTTAGCTAACCTGTGGAGTTGTTAAATTTAGAGAGCGATAAACCGCTGTTTTCTGCGAATTGCGACTAGGTCGCAAGCGATTTGTGCGGCCACCGCGGCGTTATTAAGGACCAGTTGTTCATTGGCCTGCTGACTTTTTCCGGCTGTTGCCGCATTGAGTGTTTTGAGCAGGAAAGGAGTCAATTCCTTGCCGTCGATACCATTTTCAGCGGCCTGCTGCAGAGCCTGATTAATAAAGGGCTCAATTTCATGTGCAGGGATTTCATATGTGGCGGGAATCGGGTTGGCAATGAGTATTCCTCCTTTTAGATTCATTCGTTTTTTCTCATGAATCACTGCTGCTATTGCCGCTGTTGTTGGCAAGGACAGCGAAAGTGCAAGTCCCGAAGTTCGTGAGTAAAAAGCCGGAAATTCAGCTGTATCGAGGCCGATGACCGGAACACCGAGGGTTTCGAGATACTCCAGGGTTTTTGGGATATCGAGGATTGCCTTTGCGCCGGCACTAACGACAGCTACGCTCGTATTAGCGAACTCCTGTAAATCTGCTGAAACGTCAAAGTTCAATTCAGCTCCACGGTGCACGCCGCCAATTCCACCGGTGGCAAAAACATCAATACCGGCCATTTCAGCGATAATCATTGTTGCAGAAACCGTGGTAGCTCCATTTAGCTCGCAACTGACGGCGAACGGAAGGTCGCGACGACTGCATTTCATCACTTCGCGCGTTTGAGCAAATTGTTCCAGTTGGTCGGGTGTCAACCCTACATGGATTCTGCCCTTGAGTATGGCAATTGTTGCCGGCACAGCGCCATGATTGCGAACGGCATCCTCTACCCTTTTGGCAACAGCTACATTCTCCGGGTAAGGCATACCATGCGAAATGATTGTGCTCTCCAAAGCGACCACAGGGGCGTGGTTATTCAGGGCTTCGAGGACCTCATCAGCAACCACATATTCGTTCATCCAGCTCATACAATTTCGAATTATTCAGCCATGGCACGCAGGCGATTTAGCACAATCAGGTATTCACCAAGCAGACGGCGCAAATCACCCTGTTCCATTTCATTGATTCGAGTGTGCACCAATGCAATACTCTCGAGCAATTGATCTTCGGGGATAGCATCTTCAATGCTTTCAAGTAATGTCAGGCATTCCAGAATCAGCGGATAATCTCCCTCTGCAGCTAGTTGGCTGATAAGCGCTACTGCATCAACGGGCTGCAATCCAGTGCTCCACATGAACCCTATCAGATCTCTGCGAACGTGCGCAAATGTCCTATTCTCCAAAGCGAGCAGAAAATACTGTTCGCTGCCCGAAACCTTTAGTGTGCCCAGTAATTCAGCCACCTTTTGACGCAAGTGGGAAGGAGCCTCAGAAGCGTAGAAAGCAATCAATGGCTCGACCATAGCAGCAGTTCCCTCCTCTTCGCAGCGCGAAATTGCCTTAGCACAGAGGGCGTCATCGCCACTGAACAAGTCATTCTGAATTTCCTGAAGTTTACGTTGCTGGGCTGTACTCATGCGATGAAATTATTGCCGCAAATGTAGTGGGCATCGGCCCCAGATAATTTCTTTCCACGGAGTTCATCGAACTGATTTTTACCGTAAACTTGCTTTATAAAAGAACGATCATGAAGTCATTAAAAATCCTCCTCCTTGCAGCGCTTACATTAGCCTTCGGCGAAATGTTCGGTCAAAATACGGTTTCAGCACAAACAGTTGATGTTACCATTAGCGGTCAGACCACTCGGGAAGAGCTAGCGTTGCTCAATAAAGAAATGCGCGCGCAGGGACTTGTTTTCAATTACATCCCCCAATTCGACAATGACCGCAAACTGTTGAGTCTTCAATACAAAGTGACCACTTCTGACAACACCATTATCGGCACCGGTGGTCATGATGCACTTCAAACAGTGGGGGCGAAGGTTCGCTTCCAGATTGCGGTTCCTACCAAGACATTTACGGAAACGAAACAATAATATTTTCACTTGCTCAAAGGCCACTTCGGTGGCCTTTTTTTATGCCCGAAATTCCTTGAGCATCGCTTCCAATTGCTCTTGCTTTTCGGCGATTTTAAGATTCCATTCCGCGTCATTGATTTTGATAGGGCGGTGCGCAAGGAATTTGAGCAGCGGCTCCATCCTTTGTAAACGATTACGCGTATCTTCAGACATAAAACAGGTGGCGAATTTCGTGATGATATATTCCACTGCTTGTGATGAGGGATGCATCATATCCTCAGCATAGAAGCGATAATCGCGCAGCTCATCCAATACGATTTCGTACGAAGGGAAATAATGCACGTAGTCAAATCGTTGGATGAGTTCCTCAGCCGCTAAGAGCAGGTGAGCCTTGGAGAGTTGATTGCCATGGGCTCCATCGCGCAAGTATCGCACGGGGCTCAGCGAAAGAATACACTTCACGCCGGGGTTGACCGCCTTCAGTTGCTCGAGAAAATCAGCCCATTGAGCCACGATATCGTGAATGGGGGTGAGCGATTTACGGAACATAGTTCCGGGAAATTTGTGGCAATTCGCTACAGCCACATCCGTTTCCGCATGATGATATGCCCATGCGGTACCCCAGGTGATGACTAGGACATCCGCTGTTTGTAGCGCATCGCCAGCGATCGCCCTTTGCTCATTGATATGTCGCAGTGCATCATCGGCGTTCATCTGCGAAAATGAACCGTGATGATCAAAACTGCAGTACACGCCATTATTCACCGCAAGTTCATCCATCGTGTAGGGACGTTGATCAAGAGCGCGTCTCAGCGTCCTCACCAACGGTGTTGGATGAAAAATTATCCCATAGGGATTGACCTCTACTTGAAAACGGTGATTGTCGAACCACTGACCGATTCGTTCGGCAAAACACGAACCCGCCACAATGATCTTACTGCGATAGTTGATATCCCACTGAACCGATTCCGGCGTTATTTCCGTTCTAAAATTCAAGGTTGCAATTATGGAATTCGCGTAAGTAAAGCATCCAAACCAACATCGGCACATTTAAAATGACCTTGGGGACAAGTCGATTTCCCATGGATTCCGCAAGGTTTACAGGATAGCTGTTCGTTCGTTTGCACCACACGCGCATTGTCTGACAGCGGGCCAAAACCGAACTCCGGAATCGTGCTACAGAAGACCGCTGTAACGGGAGCATTCATGGCTGAGCACAAATGCAACGGAGCGCTGTCGTTGGTGAAATTCATTCGCGCATGCTGCAGAATTGCGGCTGACTCGAGCAGTGTGTATTTACCGGCGAGAATTTCAACATTGGAAAATCCATCGGCAATCTTACGACAAAGTGCTTCATCAGCCGGGGCGCCCAATAGGTAGAACTGAACGCTTGGAGCATTCGCGATAAGGTTTCGCCATACAATAGTAGGAGTCTGCTTGGTAAACCAAACAGAGGCCGGACTAATCGTCACGTAGCTTCCCTTGGACACGGCATCGACACGAGCCCTATGTTCATCCGTTGGATATAATTTCGGTCGTGCACTGCTTGCTCCCGTAATCGAACTGATTAACGAGAGGCATCGATCCACTTCATGCGGGTATGGGTGTTCGCCGGCCTTACCTAAGATGTGTTTTTTGCGCAGCGTATAACCTAATGACAACCACGAAGAGGCGAATCCGATGCGCTGATGGGCACCTGAAAAGGCCGTCAGAAAAGCGGCAGCCGTGTAACGTTGCAAATTGACCACGAGATCAAATTTCCGACGACGAATATGACCAAGCAGCTTGAGCAAATTCGCATACTTGTGACGACGCTTATCCCAAACGAGGATATCTCCGACATAAGGATGTCCTTCGAACAATTGCTCATTGCCCTTGCGCACCAGTACATCGATGTGCGCATGAGGATATTTGGCATGCAATTCTTCCAACACAGCTGTTGCCAGAATGACATCACCAATGAAGGCTGTTTGTATGACCAGGATATTTCTCAAGTCAGCTTATGCGGATACATTATACTCTCTTAGCGCGTCGTTGAGTGACGTCTTCAAATCAGTACTCTCTTTGCGCTTACCGATAATCAGGGCGCAGGGAACGCCATATTCACCAGCGGGAAACGACTTGTTCATTACGCCGGGAATTACAACCGATCGCTCGGGTATTTCTCCGCTGTAGGAGACGGGTTCCGGGCCGCTTACATCGATGATGCGGGTTGTTTTGGTGAGCACGACATTGGCACCTAACACGGCTTGCTTCCCCACTTTCACGCCCTCTACGACGATGCAACGCGAGCCAATGAACGCACCATCCTCGATGATGACCGGCGCAGCCTGCAAAGGCTCCAGCACACCACCGATACCTACTCCACCGCTGAGGTGTACATCCTTTCCGATTTGAGCGCAGCTTCCCACGGTGGCCCAGGTATCTACCATCGTTCCGCTATCCACGTATGCGCCAATATTGACATAACTCGGCATCATGATAACGCCCGGAGCGAGATAAGCACCATAACGTGCAATGGCATGAGGAACCACGCGCACGCCTAGCTCCGCGTAATTACGCTTAAGTTCCATCTTATCGTGGAACTCCATAGGACCGGCTTCCGTGGTTTTCATTTGGCGTGTGGGGAAATACAGGATGACAGCCTTCTTCACCCACTCATGAATTTCCCAAGATCCGTCGGCATTTGGCGATGCCACCCGTAGCTGCCCCTTGTCAAGAGCCTCGATCACATGCTCAATTGCGGCAATTGTTTCGGGCTCTTTGAGAGCGCTCCTGTTTTCCCAGGCGTATTCGATGATAACTTGATAATCCATGCTTTTAAATTATGGTCAAAAATAGTTGGTGCATATTCACATCCTGAAATTTTCGACATGAGCAAAATCCTGGGTATTGATTATGGAACGGTGCGCGTGGGACTTGCGCTCACTGATTCTGCGCAAATCATTGCCGCACCGCTGACTACGGTCGAACGCAAAGTGCTTTGGGAATATCTCGGAAAATTGATCGAGCGCGAAAAGATAAGTGTGGTCGTTGTCGGCGAAGCCAAGCGGTTGAATGGTGAGGCTTCGGAGATTACCAATCTACAATTGGAATTCGTAGGGGCGCTAGCCAAGCGGTTTCCGCAAGTGGTGATTCACCGTGAAAACGAAATGTTCACCAGTAAGATGGCGACTCAATCGATGCTTATTTCGGGCATGAAAAAATCGGAACGTCAAGTCAAGGGCAATGTAGACATGATTAGCGCGGCTATTTTGCTTCAGTCCTTTCTAGACCGCAGCAAATAACTCATCCTGAAGGATGGTCAACCTGTTTTGCAGTGGATTGAAAACGGCGAGCAATTGATTGATGACTTCGCGCTCTTTTCCCGCCGCCAGGTGAAAGAAATTATCGACGCGATCTTGAGGATGCCCTTCCGGAAATGCCTCATTCCACAAGGCATTCAACTGATTCACCTTGATTTCCTGTTTCGTCTTGATTGCTTTTTTCAATTTAGACTTCAGATTTTCCAACCCATCGAGTGCGCGTTTCGCTTCACCTCCTGCGGCAGCTGTTAACGTTGGATCAACGGCCGACAATTTTTCTGAGACACGCTGATAGAACGATTCCAATTGCACGCGCTCATTGTCCAGGACATGCTCATCGAAATCAATCAACCGTGAAAGGACAACATCCTTCTCCTCGAATAAATCATCTGCTGACAATCCGAGCTTCGTCATCTTCCTGCCCATGGCATTCGTGATAATCATTGCACTATCGCGCAGGAGCAATACGGGAACGTGGACACCGTGCGCTTCACAAGCAGACCGCAATTGCAGCCAATACGCAATTTCACCCGGGCCTCCGACATAAGCAAGATTGGGCAGAATACGCTCCTGATAAAGTGGTCGTAATAACACGTTGGGACTGAAACGCTCAGGATTCGCATTGATTTCATCGCTAATTTCTTCCTCTGACCATCGCTTGCTTTGATCAACTGTCATCAGCCCCCGTGCATCTCGTTCGATACGCACGCGGGTTGATTCCGTCAGATAAAACAAATTAATTTCTCGCGGATTCACCTGCGACGAGAAGCCGTCGCGCTGAAGCTGAATGGAGGTTTCATTCACCAATTTTACGGTGCGGCTATTCAGGACCTCATCCAGCATGATGTCTTTAAATTGCGATTTTAGCTCCTGATCATCGGCGTCAACAATCACCAAGCCTGATTGTCCAAGCCACGTATTGACCCACTCACGCGTTGCGGCAGCGAGTGTCTTACGGCTGTATGCGCTTGCAAAGATTTCCTTCACGTGCTCATTTGCTCCGGCGTTTTTCAGACTTGTCCAAGCCTCCTCGATGAACGATTCTATTCCGTCTGTTTGAAAGCGACCAACGGCGCCCGTTTGATCGGTTTTCCATTCCAACTTCTTTCCGTGAAAAGTACAATGCGAGATCTCTTCCGCATCGTGATCTTCAGAGGCCAGCCAAAACACCGGCACAATAGTTTCGTCAGGAAATTGCGCACTGATTGCTCGGGCAAGGCTAATCGTGCTTAGTATTTTATAGATGAAATACGCAGGTCCACCCAACAAGCACAGTTGATGTCCTGTGGTAACCGTGAACGACTTACTTGCTGCAATAGCATCCAGATTTCGTTCTACTTCCTTTGAAAACGTTAATCCGTGATACTGTCGCTGTAACACCCTTCCCAGGGTTGATGTATCTTGATGCATGGCCTTGCGCTGAGCAAGGGACTGCTCAATACCCTGCATGTCCGGTGAAAACTTGAGCCATGCTGCCAAACGTTTCGGTTCCTCAGCAAAGGCTGTGATCAAGGCATTATGCGTTCTGTACCGCGAGCCGGAACGTTGGGTGCAATTCATACCACAAATGTAATTGGGCGCTGCGCAACAGTAGCGCTGACTATCGCACCAAATGAATCAAACCGCGGACATCCTGACGACGTGGCTTGCGATTGGCCTCGTTGATGGTGTAGGAGATTTGCCATACATAGCTACCCGCCGGGCAGAATTTACCGACATGGGTTCCATCCCATCCCGCTGAATTACGATCGCCGGAGAAGACACAATCGCCCCAGCTGCTGAATATTTCGTAGGTCCAGTATTCTACCGTTTGAGCAACCGGTTGGAAAACATCGTTGTTTCCATCGCCGTTTGGTGTAAAGGTGTTGGGGACAAAAAACTCACGCTCACCTTCCTGTGGGCTATAAATTGGTAAGGGGCGCTGACTATCGGTTATTTCCTTTTCTCCATCCAAAGGACCGGGTTCTTCGAAGAGAGGGTCTATGGTGAAGTAATCCACGAAGTAGTAGGCGAAAGCAGGGTCGTCGCCACGCAGAATTTGAAACGTTTTATCATCGTCATCTCCAAACAATCCGAAAGTCATGAAACGATAAGGTAGTTCGGGCGTGAAGGTGAAGATGTAGGTTTGCCATTCCGCCGAGTAGGCAACGGATTCGATTTTCAATTGCGGTGTATCAAAGATGGGCTGATCGTCCTCCTGAACCGGAGCATTCAAGGAAAACAACAGTCCGAGCTTATTCACTGCCAATCCGCACAAGGAAGTCGGTAAATGCTGACCATTGGTCATGCGAAACCCAATAGCGTAGGGTTTTCCGACTTGAAGTGGAGCACTCAGTTGTGTGCTGATATATTCTCGCTTATTCGTTGTCGGACGATGGGCAACGGCAATTCCCATAACGGCGTCACCATCGAATGATTGGACAAATCCCATGGAGGTTTCCGGTAAGTCGCATGCATTAACGGCATCATAATGGAGCAAATCAGGCGTTGAAGTAGCGCTTCCGCAATTGTTCCATCCCGTGGCGCGTTGCCACTGACCAAGACCGTTAGGCATTGAACTAATTTGCTCAAAACTGCCGTTGACCAACTGCGCTGCAGCAGTCAGGGCGTAGAAGTACAAACCTATCAATGCAATGTTCTTCATGAAATCTTGTGAATTGCTAAGTTAACGAAGTTCGTCGTAAAGATTGCTATCTCAAAAAAAGAATCGGGCAAATGCTGAAAGGCTAACACTACCCACGTCGAATGAAAGATCGGCACTGTTGTTCCATGTTAAACCAGGAATTGAAGCCGAGAGCAAGGCGCCAAGGGCATAATACTTTTGATTGATGGCATTACCCATGGGAATTCTTCGTTCTGCGCCGACACCAAAATGTGGAGCTAAGATGCGCTTGGTTTGAAAATCGTCCGACAGGAACGGATGAAATTCACCACGTTCATTGAGCATGATTAAACTACCGGTGAAGTCCGTGCGCGTAATTAATCTTCGCATGACTCCGGTCTCCAAAAACATGCGCGTATTTGAACCATTCGGTTGAAGCGTAACACGTAATTTCAGCGCTATATCCACGATATTTAGTTTGAGCTCTGCTCCTTGTAAATCAATGAAAGCAGTATCTACCTCTCCGATATCCGGAGGATTGGTTACGGTGAAATAGGTGACGAATAGTTCATTGGCCTCGGTTCCAAAACCGAGTATACTATCTTTCACGAGTTGATTGCTTTCGCTGATCGTAGTGAATGCTGAGACAACTTGGTTCAGCGCAATGCCGGTGTTCACCGATAATTCAAATACACCTCCTGCGGTGCGAATCGATGCGAACCGTCCGCCGAATTCAGCGGCAATCAGCGGGTTCAATTTTAACGGTGTTTTACGCCCGAGAAACTCATCGAGTGATTCGAAATCACTGGTCTGCGATTTCCAAGATGTGATGGATGTGTTGAAACCGGCAGCAACTGCCGCGTTCCAGATGCGCAGCGGCGGACGTTTCAAACGGGAGGGTTCGGGTTGCGTCAAACCCGTTGAATCGGAGATCAATAAACCCTCTTGACGTTCAATGAAGATAGTATCGCCATCGATGATGAGCGTATCCAATGGACTGAAGTATTCATACGGCTTGCAAGAAGCATAAAGAAATTCGTTGCTCATCAGAGCAAGAATCGTAAGTACTAATCCTTTGATACAACCTCGATACACGCCATTGAATTGTTACGGCAAGATAACGAGAAATTACTTTTTATCGCTTTCGGGAGAATAGGTCTTCACCTTCAGACCGCGTTTGTTGGCCTTAGCAGGCGCTTGCGATTCATTTTTCATTTGCTGTGGCTCCGCAGATTTCACCTGTTCAGCTTCCTTCGCCACTTCGACAGCGGCAACATCGGTGGTTACGACTTCCTCAGCCTTCGGATTTGCCGTTGACGGCGCAGTCTTTTCAACGGCGGTATTCCGCACCGTTACGGCTTCTGCAGCGGCTTGGCGCTCATTATTTACAGCACTCTCAGTAATTACCGGAGCAGTGGACGGAGAAACCGCAACCTCTGCTTCACTGCTTACCGGAGCCACGAGGTTATCGGCTGCTGTTGATGCCGGTTGACCAACGTTCAATGCAATAGCTGTGGCCACTCCAACGGTCAACGCGATATACCAAATATTGAGTCGGCTTGCGTCGAAACGCATGAAATTCGACCACCACATTTTTTTGCGCGCGCCCTCGTAGACGTGACCCGGAACTTCGGGACGGTAGTCGGACATAACACTTTTCACTTGTTGGAAGAAACGATCTTCAGACATGTTCTTGAATTTTAATGGTTGCAATATTTTTCAGTTCCCTTTGCAGGTGAGTTTTAGCGCGTGAAAGTTGTGATTTCGAAGTATTCACATCGATGCCCAGCATGTCGCTGATTTCTTTGTGCATGAAGCCTTCTATCACATAA
>Ga0209617_10000483_pt1 | contig 17355 bp, 14 predicted proteins | sample LakEriepJuly2011_2_FD_187459 | JGI IMG/M metagenome (GOLD analysis project Ga0209617, IMG submission 187459) | Freshwater microbial communities from dead zone in Lake Erie, Canada - CCB epilimnion July 2011 (SPAdes) (version 2) | ecosystem: Environmental > Aquatic > Freshwater > Lentic >...
GCGTGGCGCAGGATGCTTTCGGTGAAGTCCATCAGGTCGCGGTGGTTCCACCAGGCCGCGTAGAACTCCATCATCGTGAACTCGGGGTTGTGGCGGACCGAGACACCCTCGTTGCGGAAGTTGCGGTTGATTTCGAAGACGCGCTCGAAGCCGCCGACCACCAGGCGCTTCAGGTAGAGCTCGGGCGCAATCCGCAGGAACATCTCCTGGTCGAGCGCGTTGTGGTGGGTGGTGAAGGGCTTGGCGTTGGCGCCGCCGGGGATGGGGTGCATCATCGGCGTTTCGACTTCGAGGAAGCCGTTGTCCACCATGAAGGCGCGGATGGATGCGACGGCCTTGGAGCGCGCGATGAAGCGGGCGCGCGACGCTTCGTCCACGATCAGGTCCACGTAGCGCTGGCGGTACTTTTGTTCCTGGTCGGTCATGCCGTGGAACTTGTCGGGCAGCGGGCGCAGGGCCTTGGTCAGCAGGCGGATGTCGGTGACCTCGATGGACAGCTCGCCCGTCTTGGTCTTGAACAGCGTGCCCTCGGCGCCCAGGATGTCGCCCAGGTCCCAGTGCTTGAAGGCGTCGAGCTTGTCGGCGCCCACGTTGTCGAGCTTCACATAGACCTGGATGCGGCCGGTGGCGTCTTGCAGGGTGCCGAAGCAGGCCTTGCCCATGACGCGCTTGAGCATCAGGCGGCCGCCCACGCTGGCCTTGACGCCTTGTGCGGCCAGGGCCTCGGGCTCACTGCCATCGTGCGCAGCGTGCAGGGCACCGGCGCGGTCGGCGGGCTTGAAGTCGTTGGGGAAGGCCACGCCCTGGGCGCGGATGGCGGCCAGTTTCTCGCGACGCTCGGCCACCAGTTTGTTGGTGTCGACCACGGCTTCAGGGGCGGTGGACTCGGCAGAGGCGGGTGCGGCGGGATGTTGTGGCGTGGTCATGGTGTGTTCGGCCTGGCGGCGGTCGGCGTCTGCGCCCATGGGGGCGCACAGCCCGCCATTGTACGAACTCACGCCAGCGGCTCAGCCGCGGGTTGCCGGCATGCCGTGGTCGTGCATCAGCTTGCGCGCCCAGGCGCCCAGGTGCGGGCGGTCCAGCACCAGGTGTCGCTCCGGGCTGGTCCGCACGAACTCCAGCAGCTGTGAGCTGACAGCGATGTCGGCCATGGTGCGGCACTTGCCGACCAGCCAGCCCGTGTCGGCCAGACACAGGTCGATGCGATCGAGGTGCCGCAAAAACTCTGCATGGACCGTCTCCGGGCTCATGCGGCCAATGCCTTGCGCCTTCATGCTGATGCTGCCGCCGACCTTGAGCAGGGCCTTGAGCACGTGCTGCTCCCATGTCGGGCGCCCCGCGCACATCATGCCGATGAAGTGGTTCAGCGCCACGGGGTTGGTGAGTCGGTAATGCCCCTCGAACCAGTACAGCACCTCATCAGACCAGTCTTCCCACAGCTCGACCAGCGCGCGTTCCCGGCTGTCGGTGGGGTAGAGCGGGTGCTCGGGAAAGGCCTCGTCGAGGTGACGGGCGATCCGGGTGCTGTCCTGGATGCGCTGGCCTTGGACGTCGAGGACGGGCAACTTGCCCACCTTGCTGAGGCGCAGCGCCCGCAGGCCGCGCAAGCCGTTGTGGTCGATGGTGGTGAATGGCAGGTGCTTGGCGCGCAGGGCGTGGCCCACCTTGCGGCAGAAGGGCGAAGCCTCCCATTGGTGCAGAACGATGCCGTCAGTGGTCATGGGTGAACTCGGGGGCATGGACAACGTGGAGGTCCATCTCGTGGGACCAGGCCGAGCGGCCTTGTGCATGCAGCGACCAGCACGCTTGCGACACGCTGTGGGCTGCGGGTGTGCTCAGGGGCAGGTGGCTGTCGATGCACAGGTGGGCCACATGGATGCCATCCGGGCCGAAGCCGCGGGCCATCGACTGGGCCAGTGAACGCAGTCCTGCGCCGGCCGCTGCATGGGCCGCGCCCAAGGCGGCGGGCGCGCAGCGCCGCGCAGGCTGTGCGTCGGTCACGCTGTTGGCGTGGCCCAGGAAGATGAGGGTGCTGTGGCCAGATGGTTGGGCGCGGAAGGCCTGGATGGCGGCCTGGCCGACCCGTGCGCCCGACAGGCATTGGCTGCGCCAAGCTGCATCCCAGGCCCCGGCGGGGGTGTCCAGGGCACTGCCAGCTTGCCATTGGCCGCCGCCGAAGACGACCAGCGCGGCTCGTTTGTGCTCGGCGCTCAAACGGGAGAACACCTGCTCAGGGTCGGTGGTGCCTGTCGGGTGCGACTCGAAGCCCATCGAATGGGTTTGCGCGAGGTGCTGCAGGGCTGGGGCCATGGCGCGGTGGTCACCCGCGCTGAAGAGAACGACCATGGCCTGGCCGGAAGCGTTGTGTGGGCTCATCTCAGAAGGGCTCCTTGAAGGGGCGCAGGTCGGCTTCGTGCGTCCACGCCCCCGCCGGTTGTTGGTGCAGCTGCCAGTAGGTCTCGGCCACCTCGGCCGGTTGCAGGCAGCCTTCCTGGCCACGGTGCCACACCACCAGGTTGCCCAGGCCGCCCAAGGCGCTGCGTGCGCGGTGGCCGGCCACCATGCCGTCGATGACGATGTGGGCCACGTGCACGCCAAGGGGCGCCACTTCCCAGGCCAGGCTGGCGGCGAAGGACCTGAGCGCCGCTTTGGCCGAGGCGAAAGCCGCGAACAGCGGCTTGCCCCGCATCGATGCCGTGGCGCCCGTGATCAGGATGCTGCCGTGGCCCTGCGCCACCATGCGGCGCGCCGCGGCCTGTGCCACCAGGATGCCGGCCAGGCCGGTCAGCCGCCACTTGTCCTCGAACTGACTGGTTGACACGGGCAGGAAGCGCTGCGGCATGTTGAGGCTGGCGGCGTTGAACACGACCAGCTCTGGCGCATGGCCGGTGGCCTCGACAGCCGCGAAGAGCTGCTCGACGGCGTTCGCATCGGCGAGGTCGTTCACCAAGGCCGTGGCCCGACCGCCTGCTTGCGCGATGGCATCGACCACATGCTGCAGCTTGGACGCCGTGCGGCCCACGATGAAGACGGGCAGCCCGCCTTGGGCACAGCGCAGCGCGACGGCGCCACCGATGCCGGAGACCTCGCCCACACCCACGACGATGGCGCAGGAGGTGGGCGGTGTGCCGGGCGGTGTGGGGGGCTTTGTGGGTGTGGTCATGTCGGTGTGCATCTCAATGCTCTGGCGTGGTTCGTGTCACCTGCGCGACCGCCCAGCGTCGGGCCATCGCCTGCACCGTGTGGGCCACTTGCTGCGACTGGCTCAGCGGTGCCCAGTGGGCGGCGTCGACCGTGCTGTGCGTGAACTCCGTGGCCCATGCAGCGCAGCCCTCGAACACGCGCAGCGGCAGGAAGGGGTCGCGCAGGGCCATCAGCGCGTGGACAGGCACCGGCGTGCGCCGTGGTGCTTGTGGGCGCAGCACCTGTTGCAGCAGGTTGGCCCGGTAGATGCCCAGGAAGCGCTCGGCATCGGCCTCGGCGCCCGGAGGGGGCTCGACGCTCAGGCCCTCCATGCGCTGCAGCATCCGGCGCATGAGCCAGCGGCCCACGCCGGAACGCCACACCAGCTCAGGGAGCACCGGCAGGGTGAAGAACACCATCAGGCCGTTGCTGACCATGCCCTGGTGCATCAGCTGCGCCAGGTTGCGAGGGCTGGGGCGCAGCAGGCGCTGGCGCATCCACAGGCCAATCTGGTTCAGGCTGGGTGCCATCGTCACGAAGGATGCGATGTGCGCGCTGGCCCGTGCGTCGAGCACCGCGTCCCAGCCATAGAGCGCGCCCCAGTCGTGGCCCACCAGGTGCACCTTCTGGTGCGGGCTGGTGGCCTGGATGACGGCGAACAGGTCGTCGATCAGTTCGGTGTAGCGGTAGTGCCGTCGCCCTTCGATGGGGGTGGACTGGCCGCAGCCACGCATGTCGTAGGCGATCACATGGCAATCGCGTTGCAGGTGCTGGGCCACCTGCGACCAGAACTGCGCGCGGTCGGGGAAGCCGTGCAGCAGCACGACGACTTCGCGCGGGGCTGCGGCCGAAGGCGCCGGGCCCCAGCTGTGGACCGCCAGGCGCACGCCGGCCGGGCTGTGCACGAAGCGTGGCTGGCCTGAGGTCTGATTCGCAGCGGCGAGGGTGCCGGGGGCGCTGGCGGTGCGTGTGTGCATGGTCATGTTCAGGTGTGTTCGCGCGTGGCCTGGCCCAACACGGCGTAGATGCAGGCCAGGGCCACCAAGCCGTTGCCCGCGGCCGTGGCCAGCAGCTGGGCGTGGCCCGAAGCGATGTAGACCGCAGGCATGGGCAGGTGGGACATTGCCTGGAGCAGGACGGCGGCCAGTGCAGGGGCGGGCAGCACGGCCAGCAGGAGCGCGAAGCTTTCCTGCACGAAGGCGGCTTGTCCTGGGCGCACCCACAGCAGGCGTCGCACCAGCAGCAGCGTGAACCCGATCAGCAGCACGCCGTGGACCGTGTAGAACGTGCCGCCTTGCAGCCATTGCCGATCCGGCGCGATGCCCATCTCCCAACCAAGCCCCAATGCGCTCAAGCCAGCCATCAGGCTCAGTGCGGCCACAGCCCAGGCACCCCAGGCACGCGTGGTGGTCATGCCCGGTGCTTTCAGCCCGCGCAGAAAACCATGCAGCGTCCACGCCAGACCCGCCGCGGTGCTCACGCCCAGCGCCTGGCCCAGCCAGGGTGCCGTGGAGAAAGCCCATGCCTCGCGGTCGGCCAGCGCCTGAGGCACCAGAGGCGTGGCCATGGCCACCGAGGACAGGCCCTGACCTGTCACGAAGTGCCTGAGCATCAGCCACGCGCAGCCGGCTGCCAGGGCCCACCACAGGGGTGCCGCTTGCAAGAAGCGCCGTGTGGCCGATGCCGCCAAAGCCGCCATGGTGCGTGACCTGGCCGGCCCTTGCGCTCGGCGGTTGGCCAGCAACAGCCCGTGACCGATCAGCAGGCACTGCGGCAGCATGAAGCCCAGCGAGACCAGGTTCAGCGTCTCCTGGTCGATGTGCGGCAGCAGCCAGGCCATGAAGACCCAGTTCAGGCGCAGCATCGGCGCCACCAACAGGCAGGAATAGGACAAGGCCATCCAGCCCATGTGCTCGTGGATGCGCCGGCGCCGCAGTGCCACCATGGCCAAGGCGATGGCGGCCAGCGCACCCACGCCGAACAACCACAGCGCCACGTAGCCGGTCAGGTGGGTGTACAGGTGCTCAGGGCGCGTCTGCGTCAGGTAAGCCAGGGACAGCAGCACCGACACCGGCGCCGTCACCACGTACAGCCCGCCCACCATGCGGTGCAGGCGCATGTAGCGCTGGCGCAGGCCTGGCCAGAACTGCAGGCCGCCAAACAGCATGCAGAACACACCCAGGAAGATGTGGCTGGTCAGCAGGGCCCGGTTGAGGCGAGGCATGTTCGCCAGGTAGAGGCCGTGCTCCACCAGCCCCGAATCGCTGAAGCGCCGCACGTCGGTCACGCTGGAGAGCGCCGCCAGTTCCGCGCTGTAGGCCGCCGTCTTCGTGGGGGTGGGCTGGTCGCGCAGGGCTTGCGCCTGGGTGTGCAACGCGGCCGCATCGACGGTCTGGCGCAGCTGCGGCAGGTAGCGTGTGAGGCCCTCCTGCAGGGCCAGCCAGCCCGTGAGGGCCATGACCAGGGCCACGAGGACCACGTAGGGGGTGCGCCAGCCGCTGGGCGTGCTGGTGGGGGACTTCAATGTGCTCATCGGCCGCACTGTAGGCAGCCCGCCCAACCGCGACAAACGATGAATTCTGCAGGACGGATTAGCTCAGCTTAAGCGTCAGGTGCCACGTTGGCCTGGATCCACGCGAAGGCTTGCTGCACCAGCGCGTCCTTGCCGCCCTGGGCTCGCCACACGAAGTAGGCCGGCTGCGGCAGCCGCACCGGTGGCACCACCCAGCTCAGTCGCCCGGGCACGATCAGGCTGGCTTGCACAGACGGGCTGGCCGGCAGCACGCAGATTGCGATGCCCAGGCCTTGTTCGGCGGCGCGCAGCGCGGAGAGGTCGGAGTCCAGCACCAAATCGCCCTGGCGCTTCAGTGCGGGCACGCCCAGGAACTGGGCGGCGGCATCCCAGTCGATTTGAGAATGCCGCGGGTGGATCAGGGTGTGGTGGCGCAAGTCATCGAGCGAACGCACGGGCAGCCTGGCCAGCAAGGCCGGTGAGGCCACGATGGCCGCGTCACAGGCGCACAGCGGCTGCGCTTCCAGGCCAGGCCACTGGCCCGACCCCAGCCGGATCGCCGCGTCGATGCCCTCGCGGTCGAAATCCACCAGGTCCATGCGCGCGTCCAGGTTCAGGCTGACGCCGGGGTGCGCCGCCTGGAAGGCCGCCAGCCTGGGGATCAGCAGCTCGTGGGCCACCAGCGGCGTCATGCTCAGGCGCAAGACGGGCCGGGCGTGGCGGTGCAGCAGGGCCTGGTGCCCGCTGCGGTAGGTTTGCAGCGTTTGGGTGACGATGTCGGCGAAGTCCCGTCCGGCGTCGGTCAGGGCCACGCGCCGGGTCAGCCGCAGGAACAGGGGCACACCGAGGTGGCTTTCCAGCTGACGTATCTGTTGGCTGATGGCCGCGGTGGTCACGTGCAGTTCCAGCGCGGCCTTGCTGAAGCTCAGCAAGCGGGCGGCCGCTTCGAAGGCCGGCAGCCACTGGAGGGGAGGGGGACGTTGCATCCGGGCAGTCTAGGACAGCCCAGGCGTCTCCCCCGGACGCGTGGGTGACAATGCACGCCATGTTTGCGCGTCTGTCCGTGCCCCGCTCTGCCTTGGGCAACCTGCTGGCCAAGCTCCTGATGGTGGGCCTGGGCCTGGCCATCACCGTGGTGGTGGCGCGCCAGGGCCCCAAGGTGCAGGGCGCCTTCGCGCTGTTCGTGGCGGTCGAGTCGGCCTTGCTGACCTTGTTCTCAGGCCTGGGCTTGTGGTTGGCGCGGCAGATGTCCCAACAAGGCGGCACGCCCACGCTGCTGGCCTTGCCCATGCTGCGCAGTGTGCTGCGTGCGGCGGTGGCGCTGGGTCTGGTGGCCTCGTGCGTGCTGCTGGCGGTGTCCTGGGCCTCGCACACGCTGCCGTATTCGCAGCTGTGGCTGCTGGCCCTGGCCGGGCCCTTCCTGTTGCTGGTGCCCACGGCCACCGGCCTGTGGCTGGGCGAGGGGCGCATGTGGCCCATCAACGTGGCCCAGGTGGCGGCACCGGCGCTGGTGCTGCTGGGCCTGCTGGGCACCGGCTGGTTGACGCAAGGCGCGGTGCGCAGCGCGCCACTGGTCGTGCTGGTGTTGACGGCTTGGGTCAGTGGCAAAGCCATCGTGGCCGTGTTGACGGCGGTCTATGCCTTGCGCGACGCGGACCAGCGCGACGAGGCCCTGGGCTTGGCCTCCCAGGCGGCAGCGCGCTGGCAAAGCCAGTGGCCCTTCATCGCCACCATCGGCGTGACCAACGTTGTCAGCTTGCTGAATTACCGCGCTTCGCTGTTCCTGGTCGAGCGCTTCCACGGCTTGAGCGAGGTCGGCACCTATTCGGTGTCGGTGACGGTGGCCGAGCTGCTGTGGCTGCTGTCGTCCTCGGTGACGGTGTCGGCCTATGCGCGCATTGGCCACCCGGACGCGCGTGTGGCCGCGGCCATGACGGTGCAGGCGGTGCGCATCAACGTGCTGGCCACCTTGCTGGCCGCGCCCGTGCTGCTGGCCGGTGCATGGTGGGCGCTGCCCTGGGTGCTGGGAGAGGCCTACCAGGCCTCCTTGATGCCCCTGGCGGCCTTGCTGCCCGGGGTGGCGGGCTACGCGGCGGCGTCCAGCCTGTCGGCGTTCTACACGAACCACCTGGGTCGCCCGCAGCTGTCGGGTGCCATCGCGGGCTTGTCGCTGTGCCTGAGCTTCGGGCTGGGCTGGTGGTTGGTGCCGCAGTACGGCGCGGTGGGGGCGGGGGTGGCGTCCAGCGTGGGTTACCTGGGTGCCATCGCGGTGGCGTATGGCGTGTTCTTGAAACACGCGGGCCTGCCGCTGCGCGCCTTGTGGACGCGCGGGGCCGGCGAGGCGCCAGCCCCCGTCTGAACTGGATCAGCCGCGGCGGCGGCGCACGGCGGCCACACCTGCCAAGCCCAGTGCCATCAGGGCCCAGGTGCCGGGCTCGGGGATGGCGGGCGGCGTGAACTTGGGCGTGAACTTGACGCCGACCACGAAGTCATCGAAGTCACGGTCGCCCAGCGAGCTGCCGGGGCGCTTGTCGTTGAAGCCGATCACGAAGTCAAAGTTGCCGTACTTCGAGGTCTTCACCGCAGGCATGAAGGCCATCGCGCCGATGCTGCTGCCGTTGGCGTAGGTGCTGGTGTCCCAGCTGAACAGGCCAATAGCGTGGCTGGTGAAGCTGAAGTTCACCGTGCCGGCACCAACCTTGGCGCTCAGGGTGTTGCCGGTGAGCAGGCCTTGGGTGAGATGCTGGCCGTTGAAGTTGAAGACGTTGTCGAACGTGGACTCGTGGCCCAGGTAGGTGAAGCTGATGGTGCCGGCGGTCAGGGCATTGAGCGTGCCGGTGTAGCCCTGGCTCAGGGTGCCGGTGCTGACCGAGGCGCTGCCGTCGTAGCCGCCGAAGGTCACGGCGCTGGCGCCACCGATGGTCAGGCCGCCCTGCGTGGCGCTGCCCAGGATGACGGGCGTGGCGTGCGCGCTGGCAGCGGCACAGCACAAAGACAGGGCGGTGAGCAGGTGGCGGTTCATGGGATTCCTGGTTGGATGTGGATGCGGTGTGGACCTAGGGTTTACGCGAACATCGTACCCCGGGCAGGGGTGCGCGCGGCACCCTCCAGGCCAGGGGTGGATGGGGCGCGGAGTGTGACCTGTTCCACAGGGTGGCGCTCTTTCGAACAAGGGCGTGATTTCCGCGGACAATCTCAGGCGTCCGCCTCCTTTCGTCCCATGACCCCCCTGAGCCACTTCCTCAAGCAGCCGCTGGTGCGCGTGCTGTCGGTGTTCACCGGCCCCCGCACCGTCTATGGCTGGCGCAATGCCGATGGCAGCTTCCAGCCGAACACGCGGGTGAGCACGCACACCTGCATCGAGGGCAGGGACGGCCTGGTGCTGCAGGACCACGTCTTCGTGGGGCACTTCAACCGCCTGGACGGCTCCAACGGCCTGCTGATCGAAGAGGGCGTGCAGGTCACCAATTACGTGTCCATCCTCAGCCACTCCAGCCACCGCGCAGTGCGCGTCATGGGGCGCCGCTACATCGCTGACCCCAAACCCGCCGGCTATGTGCGCCGCGCCACCCGCGTGGGCGCCTACAGCTTCCTGGGCCCGCACAGCGTGATCGCGCCGGGCGCACAGATCGGCAAGGGTGTCATCGTGCAGGGCTACAGCTTCGTGTCGGGGGCCGTGCCCGATTTCGCCATCCTGGGCCCGCAAGGCCATGGCCGTCCGGCCGTGGTGATCGGCGACACGCGCGAGCTTGACGGCCCGCTCTTGCAGCGCCACCCCGAGCTCCACGCCCTTTATGCCCAATGGGCCGGCAAAGACCACCTGCGCCGCGCCTTGCAGGCGGGCGAGCCCGGCCAACCGAAAGCCTCTGCATGAGCACCCCGCATCCCGACGTCGGCACCCGCATCCTCTTCTTCGCCGATGCCGCCAGCGTGCACACGCGCCGCTGGGTGGCCGCGGTGGTCGAGCGCGGTGCCGAGGCCATCGTCATCACCCGACAGCCGGCCGAGGTGCCGGGCGCCAAGGAAGTGATCGCCATCGCCCCGGGCACCGACAAGCTGACGTGGTTCAAGGCCTTGCCCGAGGTGCGCCGCGTGGCCCGCGAGGTGGCCGCGCGCTTCCAGCCCACGCTGGTGCACGGCCACTACGTGACGTCGTATGGCCTGTGGGCGGCGATGTGCGGCCTCAAGCTGCCCACGGTGCTGACCGCCTGGGGCAGCGACATCCTCGTGACGCCGCGCGACAGCCGCTTGATGCGCCTGGTGGTGGCCTGGTCGCTGCGCCACGCCGACCTGATCACTGCCGACTCCTTTGACATGATCGACGAGATCGCGCGCTACCACCCGCAGGCGCCTTGCCATCAAATCTTGTGGGGGGCGGACACCGACGTGTTCATGCCGCTTGATGCGCCGTCCGACCCCGCTCACTTCGACATCGTCAGCCTGCGCAGCTGGGAGCCCAACTACAACATCGACACCATCGTGGATGGCTTTGCGCGCTTCGTGGCCCAGCGCCCGCAGGCCCATGCGCGCCTGCACCTGCTGGGCGGCGGCAGCCTGAGCGATGCCCTGCACGCGCAAGTGGCCCAGCTTGGCCTGCAAGACCAGGTGCAGTTCCACGGCCGCGTCAACGACGTGCAGATGGTGCAAGCCATCCAGCAAAGCCGGGTGTCGGTGTCGGTGCCCACCTCGGACGCCACCTCGGTGTCGGTGCTGGAGTCCATGGCCTGCGGCCTGCCGGTGCTGGCCTCCGACCTGCCGGCCAACCGCCAGTGGGTCGATGAACAGGGCGGCTGGGTCGTGCCCGTGCGCGACGCCGAGGCCCTCACGCAGGCCCTGCTGCTGGCCCACGACCACCCCGCGCAGTCGGCCCAGATGGGCCTGCACAACCGCGAACGCATCGAGCGCGACGCCTCGCGCCGCGGCCAGATGGACGCCATGTGGCGCCTCTACCAGCGCCTGCTCCACCCCACCGTGCCGCGCCAGCAGCGCAAGCGCGCGGTGACGGGTTGAACGCCCCAGTGACCCTTCCGATGCGCATCTCCGTCATCGTGCCCTGCCGCAACGAAGCGGCCCACATCCGCGCTTTTTGCGAGAGCGTGGCCGAGCAGCAGCTGCCGGCCGACGTCGCGCTGGAGGTCTGGGTGGCCGATGGCATGAGCAACGATGGCACGCGCGAGTTGCTGACGGCCTGGTGCGCGGGCGACAGCCGCTTCCACGTCATCGACAACCCGGGTCGCATCGTCTCGACCGGGCTGAACCGCTGCATCGCACACGCCACGGGCGACTTCATCGTGCGCCTCGACGTGCACACGGTGTACGCGCCCGACTACATCGCGCAGTGCCTGGCGACCTGGCAGGCCACCGGCGCCGACAACGTGGGCGGCCCCTGGCGCGCCCAGGGCGAGGATGGCCAGGGCGCGACCGTGCAGCGCGCCGTGGCCGCGGCCTTCCAGTCGAAGTGGGTGTCGGGCGGTGCGCGTTCGCGCGACCTGAGCTACAACGGCGAGGTGGACACCGTGTACCTGGGCGCCTGGCCGCGCAGCACCTTCGAGCGCTTCGGCGGCTTCGACGAGGCCCTCGTGCGCAACCAGGACGACGAACACAACCTGCGCATCCACCAAGGCGGCGGGCGCATCTGGCAATCGGCCAGCATCCGCTCGGTGTATTTCCCGCGCAGCAGCAAGCGCGATGTGTTCCGCCAGTACCGCCAGTACGGTTACTGGAAGCCCTTCGTGATGAAGAAGCACGGTCAGGCCGCGGCCTTGCGCCACCTGGTGCCCGGCCTGTTCGTGGCGGCCCTGCTGCTGTGCCTGATGTTGATGGTGCTGGGCGCCGCTGTGAGCTACCTGCTGCCGCCCGCCGCCGACTACCGCCTGGCTGCGCTGTGGCTGGCCGCACTCGGCGCCGGTGGCCTGATGGCCCTGACCACGCTGTATGGCACGGCGGTGTTCGCCGTGAGCACCGCGATCAGCCGCGAGGCCGGCCGCGACCTCTGGTGGCACCTGCCCGATGTGATCGCCGCCTACCACTTCGGCTACGGCCTGGGCTCGCTGCGTGGCTGGTGGGATGCGCTGGTGCGCCGCCGCCCCGACCCTGCGTTTGGCCGCCTGACCCGATGAACTGAAAGACCCCGATGAGCATCGACCACAAGCCCCCCTTCCTGCCCTTTGCCCTGCCCGAGATCGGCGAAGAAGAGATCGCCGAGGTGGTGGACACCCTGCGCTCCGGCTGGGTCACCACGGGCCCCAAGGCGCGCCAGTTCGAGCAGGCTTTCGCGGCCTACCTGATCCACCACGGCAACGCCGAAGGCACGGGTGAGCTGCACGCCATCGCCGTCAACTCGGCCACCGCCGGTTTGCACCTGGCGCTCGAAGCACTGGGCATCGGGCCTGGCGACGAGGTCATCACCACCACCCACACCTTCACGGCCACGGCCGAGGTGGTGCGCTACCTGGGTGCCGACGTCAAGCTCGTGGACATCGACCCGGCCACGCTGAACATCGACCCGGCCGCCATCGAAGCCGCCATCACGCCGCGCACGAAAGCCATCATGCCGGTGCACTACGCCGGCCTGGCGGTGGACATGGACGCCATCCACGCCATCGCGCAGCGCCATGGCCTGAAGGTGGTGGAAGACGCCGCCCACGCCCTGCCCACCACCTGGCGGGGCCGCCTGATCGGCAACCACGCGTCTGACGCCATCGTCTTCAGCTTCTACGCCAACAAGACGATGACGACGGGCGAGGGCGGCATGCTGGTCACGCGCAACGCCGCCCTGGCCGCGCGCGCCAAGGTCATGCGCCTGCACGGCATCAACCGCGACGCCTTCGACCGCTTCACGGCCAAGGTGCCGAGCTGGTATTACGAGATCGTCGCGCCCGGCTTCAAGTACAACCTGACCGACATCGCTGCAGCGTTGGGCCTGCACCAGCTCCAGCGCATCGACGGCTTCCAGCACAAGCGCGAGCACATCGCACAACGCTTCGACGCCGCCCTGGCCGACCTGCCCCTGGTGCTGCCCCCGCGGCCCGTGCACGAGGGCGATGTCCACGCCTGGCACCTCTATGTGGTGCGCCTGAGCGACGAGGCCATCGCCCAAGGCATCACCCGCGACGGCTTCATCGAGAGCCTGTTCGCCGATGGCATCGGCGTGAGCGTGCACTACATCCCGCTGCACCTGCACCCCTATTGGAAAGAGCGCTACGACCTGCAGCCCGAGGCCTTCCCGCACAGCCAGAAGGCCTACGAGCGCATGGTCAGCCTGCCGCTGTACACCCGCATGAGCGAGGCCGACACCGACCGCGTCATCGCGGCGGTGCGCAAGGCTTTGGGTCGTTGATGGCGGTGATGGCGAGGCTGCAGTGATGGCCAAGCGTGTGTTCGATGTGCTGCTGTCCAGCATCGGCCTCTTGCTGCTGATGCCGCTGCTGGGGCTGATCGCGCTGTGCGTGAAGCTGGACTCGCCCGGGCCGGTGATGTTCCGCCAGGAGCGCGTGGGCCGCTTCGGCCAGCCTTTCCGCATCCACAAGTTCCGCACGATGCGGCATGTGGTGAGCGGTGTGAATGGGGCGCCCGGCCAGCCCAGCCAGGGCCTGCAGATCACGGTGGGCGCGGACAGCCGCATCACCCGCGTGGGCCACTTCCTGCGCGCCTCCAAACTCGACGAGCTGCCGCAGCTGTTCGATGTGTGGCTGGGCGACATGAGCCTGGTCGGGCCCCGCCCCGAGGTGCCGCGCTACGTGGCCCACTACCCGGCGCACTTGCGCGAGAAGGTGCTGTCGGTGCGCCCGGGCATCACCGACATCGCCTCCATCGAGTACCGCGATGAAAGCAGCGTGCTGGCCCGCGCCAGCGACCCCGAGCAGGCCTACATCCACGAGGTGCTGCCGCACAAACTGGCCCTGGCCGCGCAGTATGTGGACGAAGCCTCGCTGTGGCTGGACGTGCGGCTGATTGCGCGCACGGTGCTGGCCATCGTGGGCCGCTGAGCCCCATGGTCGCACCGGCTTTGCTGGTGGTGTTGATGGTGGTGTAGGGGGTGAAAACGGCGCGCACCGGCGCCGGAGCGCGAAGGCCGGGGGTTTTTGTGCGGCGGGTGGCGCTTGGCGGCTCAAAGCTTGTCGAACGGGCTGAGCACGCCGCGACCGCCGCGGTTCATGACGTGGGTGTAGATCTGTGTGGTGGCCACATCGGCGTGTCCGAGCAGTTCCTGCACGGTGCGGATGTCGTAGCCGCCTTGCAGCATGTGCGTGGCAAAGCTGTGGCGCAGCACGTGCGGGCTGCAGGGCTTGTCGATGCCGGCGCGGCGGGCGGCCAGGGCCACGGCGCGCTGCACCGTTTGTTCGCAGAGGTGGTGGCGGCGCTCGACGCCCGAGCGCGGGTCGATGGACCGCTGCGCGCTCGGGAAAACGAATTGCCAGCCCCAGGTGACGCCGGCGCGGGGGTATTTCTGCGCGAGCGCGTCGGGCAGCCAAACCTCGCCCAAACCCTCGGCCATGTCTTTCAGATACAGCGCGCGGGCTTTGGCGATTTGCTGCTGCAAAGGCGCGATGAGGTTTTCGGGCAGCACGGTGACGCGGTCTTTGTTGCCCTTGCCCGCGCGGATGAGGATTTCCCTCCGCGTGAACTCGACGTCCTTGATGCGCAGGCGCAAACCCTCCAGCAGGCGCATGCCAGTGCCGTACAGCAGGCTGGCGACCAGGCCCGTGGTGCCATTCAATTGCAGCAGCAATTCGCGCACCTCGCGTTCGGTCAATACCACCGGCAAGCGGCGCGATTGCTTGGCTGACACCACCTCTGAGAGCCACGGCAGTTCGATGCCCAATACTTCGCGGTACAGGAAGAGCAGGGCGGATTTGGCCTGGTTTTGCGTGGCGGCAGACACGTTGCGCTGGACGGCGAGGTGGCTGAGGAAAGTTTCGACCTCGGCGGCGCCCATGTCACGTGGGTGGCGCTTGCTGTGATGGAGGATGAAGCGACGCGCCCAATCGACATACACCTGCTCGGTGCGGATGCTGTAGTGCAGCGTGCGCAGCCGGGCGCGGAGTTGGTCGAGCAGGCGGGGTGGGGGTGCGGCGGCGGCTGCGGGCGCGGTGGACAGGGCGGAGTGCATGACAGGCTGTGCGCAGTTTTTTTAGGTTGCCTAACGCGGGCGGCCGTGGATACTGCGTGGGGCCTGATGGGATGTTGCCCTGGGACGTGGCGGCTGTCATCGCCCGTCAGGGGGATCGTTTTAGACCAACACCTCGGATAGAGTGGGGTGGGTCTAAATTCAGTTAGGCACTCACATGGGAACCGCCGTGATAGATCGAAAAGCAAGGGATTGCGCTGCTGAGCTGTTGCGGCAGTTCGCGTCAGGGCGCACCACCAACTTCGCGCTTGAAAACCGCTGGCCCGACTCCAAAGACCCCGCGATTCGCGCAATAGAAAGCACCATTTGGTGCTTCTACGACGACCTTACAGAACACTCCCTTCAAGGGCCATTCGCCCTGGCGCCGCAAATGAAACGCGTCATGGCTCGATGGATCGTCTTCCTACACACCAACGAGCCATACGAATGGCCAAACATAGCCTGCCCAGGCATACGGCCTCTTCGTCGCTCTTGGCTGACTCATCGCCTTGGCTTGGCCAAGCTCCTTACTCGCAAAGAACAGCGTTTTCTCAAGTCAGGCGCATTCGATCTCTGGCCGTTCATCAGTGCACAGTCCTTTGAACTCGCACGTACAAGGCCTAAGCTCCTATCCGGCACGCAAAGAAGCCACGCAAATGATCCATCAAGCACCTATCCGCGCGCCTAACTGGTCGGTCAAGCGGACGCCAACACAGGCCATGCCTTCGGCATTCTCATGGCCTGTGTTGGTGCCCTCCAGTCGCTGCGCGCCTTACGGCGCCGCTTACCTTGGGCGTTAGGCCACCTGCAGAAGAGCATTAACAACATCGTAGACCGCCATGAGCATTCGCACCTGGGCCGTTACCGCCTGTTTGAAGACCGCCACCAGCTTTCTCAAATTTGACAGGATTTCATCCCCAAACAACCTTGCCTCCGATTTGGTGCGTCATCCATCGGTAATCGAAAGGACCACATACGCAAGCGGTAAAGGGGATGCAACCTATATCGTTGTTGAGCGAGGCGCGATAACCTATCTCGAGCCTCCTTCTCGCGACTATCTTCAATATCAATGCAAAACACTCACCGAATTCATGCGGCGCTACTACGCTCAAAAAATTGACTCCGCTTGCACCTTTGAGATGGCTAGACTAGAAATGAAGAGAGCTATCGCCGGCAAAGGAACTATCCCCAGTGGAGAATTCATCAGCCAGAGAAATTTACTCAAAGCACAACTAACCGACAGACTAGAAAATTATTTACAGTCAACAACCTTCAAGTTCTGTAGATTTTTGGCTAACATGTAAGTCATTTTTAAATTTCACTAATCTGAATTAGGTCAGCCATTTCTTGGGCATTTTTAATCCAACCAATCAAACACATGGCACCAGCCTAACTGGTCGGTCAAGCGGACGCCAACACTGGCCATGGCTTCGCCATTTTTATGGCCAGTGTTGGTGCCCTGCGCACCTTCGGTGCTCCGGCGCCGCTTACCTTGGTAGTTAGGCAACAACATCCCCGCCAAACATGAGCAACGAACTAGAGCGCTGGATACTACATGCAGTGCAATCTCACGATGGTCAGTGGTACTGGTGGCACATGGATCGAGCGCTTGCAAGCCAAGGCAAAGTGGATTGGCTAAGCCAAATCGTCCCAACCATTGAGCGTCTGGTTCAGAGCGGCTTCATCGAGTACGTTGAAAGAGAAGGCGCTAACCCAGCCATCAAATACTGCAAGCTCACACCAGCAGGGCAACATGCGCTTCACGGCTAAGTACGAAACGCCGTGTCGCCTAACTGGGCGGTCAAGCGGACGCCAACAAGGGCCATGCCTTCGGCATTCTCATGGCCCTTGTTGGTGCCCTGCGCACCTTCGGTGCTCCGGCGCCGCTTACCTTGGGCGTTAGGCCTCTCATGCTGCCCGTCACTCCGCGACCAATAGCGCCCATTGAAGCAGCTGCAGTTAGCGCGCTGCTCACACGTGCGCCAATTGGCCAATCATGTGAAGCCTCGTCTCACGACATTGGTTCACTGACGATCGTTGGCAAATGCTCTTGCGGTTGCGAAAGCCTGTTCTTCAGCGGCATCGCCGAGGCAAAAGATCAGTTTCGTCTCGCGGATGGACTCGGATACACCGAGGACGGCGAAGAAATCGGCATGATCTTGTGGGCCTCAGGCTCTCGCATTGTCAACCTCGAGCTCTACAACTACTCCGAGAACCCTGCGCGTCTTCCGCCGCCCGACAGCATCTGTCCGTTTGAAGAGGCCCGAAGAACCCGTGAATAGTGTCATGCTTAGCAACACCCAAGCACCCACCACCAGCCTAACTGGGCGTTGCAGGGGACGCCTCCACCACTGTTCGCTTCGGCCACGCCAAGCGCGCGCCCCTGAACTTGGGCGTTAGGCCTGACGGAATACCCAGTATTCATCGGGCTTGTGGGCCGCCTGTCCTGCGGCAGTCGTGCGAACGGGTGAGGTCTGCGGGCCTTGGTTCGCGCAAGGGTTCATGGCATGCTGCGGCACACGCTGGCGAAGACCAGCTCAGCAAATCAAAG
>Ga0209617_10000484_pt1 | contig 17343 bp, 9 predicted proteins | sample LakEriepJuly2011_2_FD_187459 | JGI IMG/M metagenome (GOLD analysis project Ga0209617, IMG submission 187459) | Freshwater microbial communities from dead zone in Lake Erie, Canada - CCB epilimnion July 2011 (SPAdes) (version 2) | ecosystem: Environmental > Aquatic > Freshwater > Lentic >...
GAACCCCGTCCGCCACGCCGGAGCCTTGCCAGCGCTGGAACTAACCCCACGTTAGCAACGATGAAGCTTGAGCCAGTCACTGCTGAGATCGTGGATGAGCTTTCCGATTTTTTGGACGGCACGAAAGACCGGGACGAAGCGCGCACTCGTATCGCCGAGAGGTTGGAAAGTGATTTTTTCCACCTTCCGTCGACCGCCCGCCTTGCCGTGATCGAAGCCGTGATGGCGCAGCTCGAGGCAGTTGAGCACTTCGACGTCGAATACGTCGTAAACCCGTTTAAGGACGAATCTAAGCCAGACGAAGAAGCGCGCCCATGAATCCAAGTTCACCTGCGCTCGTTGCAATTCTCGCGTTCAATGGCAACAACCAGCTCGCCGTCCGGCGGCTCGGTTCGAAGGCGGGCTTGCCCTTCACCGGAACTGATCTGGCGATGGCCAATGCGCGACTGGAGTCATCGTTCCCCACGCATACCCCTGCCGCCGAATACTTCTCCGCGGATGCAGCCGGTCGGAGCTACCGGGTCTTTTTCTCCCGCGTCGACGGCGCGCCGGCAGACAGCGAGATCGCATTTCAATCGCTCGACACCCTTTCAAGCAACCCGGCGGCGTTGGCACCTTCTCTGGTCGTGATGCTCGGGAAGCTCGAACCTTACTTGGTCGATATTCCCTACCTACACTTGGGCGAAAACGACTTCATTTACAAATTTCGCCCCGCGCAGGAACGGAACACGGCCATTTACGAACAGGATTTGGCCGCCAGCTCGCTTTACCAGTCACAGCTCTGCGCCGCGATCAAGGCGTTGGCCCGACAGCACGAACGCACGGCGACCGCGCCGGTGATCCTCGATTTTGGTGCGGTCCACTATGTCATACCGAGCCACTTTGGATTTTGCCTCGGCGTCAAAAACGCAATCGAGCGCGCGTATGAAACCCTAGCGGAGAATCCCGGGCGGCGCGTCTTCATGCTGTCCGAGTTGATCCACAATCCATTCGTTAACGAGGACCTGCTTCGACGCGGCCTGCGCTATATCCAAACCGACAAGGGCCACGCCTACACCGTCGACGGAACCGAGGGCTCGTCCGACCTGTGGGACACGCTTACGCCCGACGATATCGTTATCATCCCGGCGTTTGGCGCGACCGATGAGGATAAGCGACGCATCGTGCGCCGAGGCCTGGGGTTTAGCAAATATGACGCAACCTGCATGCTGGTGGAAAAAGTTTGGAAAGCAGCACGAGCCTACGGTCGGGAGGGCTACACCGTAATCATTCACGGCAAGAGTGAACACGAGGAGACCAAGGCGACATTCTCAAACACCCGCCGATATGCCCCGGCTGTGATCGTGCGCAACATCGACGAGACGCGGCAACTCGCCGCACTCATTGCAAGCGACGACCCATCCGTCCGAGCGGAGTTTTACACCCGATTCGCAGGCAAACACACCCCGGACTTTGATGTCGAACGGCACTTCGAGCGGATCGCGGTAGTGAACCAAACCACGCTCCTGATGAACGAGACCTTGGGCATCATCGAACATCTAAGAAGTGTTTATCGCGCCAAATACGGCGACGATTCACGCGTGGGAGGAACGAGTCGGCGGGACACGCTCTGTTACGCAACCCAGGTGAACCAAGATGCGCTGAGCCGTGCCTTGGCCGAGCCTCTCGATGCAGCCTTCGTGATTGGCGGAAAAAACTCATCCAACACTTACCAGCTCCACCGGCTCTGCAACGAGCGGCTCGGAACCAGGTCGTTTTTTATCCAGAGTGAGTCGGACATCACGTCCCAGTCCGAAGTCCAACACTACGTTTACGGCGGCGGCGTAGGCCACGCGGAGGCTCGGGAACTGTGGCCCGAGGATGCGTTGGCAGAGCGAAACGGGGCGGCTATCCCGCCAAAAAGAATCCTGATCACTGGTGGAGCCTCGTGCCCTGACGGCATCATTCAGCAGGTCATCACCCGTCTAAACTCATTTTTCCCGAGCCAGCGACTTAGACCCATCAGCACGGTGCTTAAAGACTTGGAGGGCTGATAGCGGCAGCCCTCATTCTTCGCCGCGTTTTCCTTACGTTGTCCACGGCCCCAGGGCCCGCCCGCTTATTCGAAAGCTCAGCTTAGAATTTGTAAGTCAGACCTGCCCGGAAACCGTTAAGACCGTTAAGATCAACATTGGAGACATAGTTGGCGTTGGCCGTGGCGATTTCTTGATCGTAGCTCCCGGTCGCCTGATAGACCGCCCCGACGTAAAAGCCCGTGCGCTCGGTGGCGTCGAATTGCAGGGTGGCGTCAGCATAATAACCGACCAGAAACTTGGTGGCTTCATCCTCGAGATCGACGGAGAGCTCTGCTCCGGTTTCGGGCTGAAAGGCCTCATTAACCGAATAGGTTGATCCGGCATACACACCCGCAAATCCAGCACTCGCCATGGCTCTGAGCCGTGTTGTGATTTGAAAGGAAACGGAAGGACCGACCCGCACCGTGTAATACGCCCCTTTAAGTTTCCAACGGTTGCGGACACTCGAAGAATCGTCCGCAGAAACCCTGCTCCGATCAATCGGCCGATTGCTGAGCAACGTGGTGGTATCAGCCGTGTCAGAACTCGTCGTGCCATCGGCGTTGACCACCGAAGTTGTGACCGAAGACGGCGCCGAATAAGGCGCTGCCGGCGGCAGGCGCCCGAACAAATTGTAAGTATCCGTGACGGTTGTGAGCCGCGCCGCCACCGCATCCTCGAGACTCGAGGCGATATCGTTCACGCCCGCAGCGGCGATGATGCTCCAGTCAAAGCGGTTCAGCAGTTTGCCCATATCGTAGGCAACCCCCAACTCCATGCCGGAAGTGCGCCCCGCATCCCGGCTTCGAATTCTGGTATCGGTGATGTCGGCCGAATAGGTGCGAAAGAGCATGTAGCCGTCGGCGGTCAGCTGTTTGTCAGAAATAAAATTCCAAGTGTTGGTCTTGCCATCATTGGGCGCTGAGAGGGTTGAGGTGGTGCCATCACCGTTGTCCACGACGGTCGTTCGGGCGTCGATCGACACGCTGCCATCGTGGTAGGTGCGCGGCTCCAAGCCGAGGATATCGGTCCCGCTTTGGACATCAGTGGTCAATTTGCCTTTGCCGGAGAACGACGTCTTCGGACCGCTCATGTTTCGGGCGCCAAATTGCATAGTCGATTTGGGCACGTAAATAAACTCATCCAAATTGGAAAAATCGGGAATCTCGGTCGGTGGGGCCTGACGCTCCTCCTGAGCGCTCAGCGCGCAGGTAAAAAGGATGCCAAGGGATAATACCAAACGTGGAGATTTCATAATAAAGATGCCGCCCTCATTGACGGCCGGGAGAAACAAATGTTGCGTCGAAATTCGAGCAATCGAAGGAACAGGTCAACGCGAGATTCCTCCATCGTTTTCGCGCCCGATGCTTGCTTCGGAAATGAGCGATCACTCGTTGAACTCCTCTCAGACGCGGACGGCTTCATCTTCGGTCTTTGAGGCCACCGCCGCCTCAGAAATCGCCAGCGGCCCGCGGGTCAAACCGCGGCGCCGAGGCAAGGCCAAGACGGGAGGAACTGAGCCCGGACGGGTCGAAGCGAGTCGTGGATCTAAAGAATCGTCCATGAAAGGATCGCGCTCATCACCCGACCATCCCGGGTTGCGAGCTGCTACAACCCGGCAAGCCTACAGCTTGTGCAGACGCGAAAGTGCCCCGAAGAAACCCGATTTTTCATCTGGGCTGGATTTTCCGCCGGCCGATCGAGGTTTGAGCAGCGCGGCAGTGAGCCTCACCCTCACTCCGAGTGCCCCATTTTCTCGGGGCAGGAAAAATCCGTTGACAGTGCCACGAGCGTAAGCGTTTCTCTGCCCTCCATTCGTTGCAGGGTGGAGCAGCCTGGTAGCTCGTCAGGCTCATAACCTGAAGGTCGCTGGTTCAAATCCAGCCCCTGCACCCAATTTAAAAGCCCCTGTAACTGCTGAGTTACAGGGGCCTTTTTATTTTTCGACTTCGTTTAAATTGGGTTCACTGCCCAGTTACTGCCCAAATTCAACCTCTAGCCGCAGGTCAATCAAACCACTACGCGCAACGTCGTTTCGTTCGAATTTTCTGCAACGAAAGAAGCACTCGTTGAAATGTTGATGGCCACTACCGTGCTAGAATGTGGATTTAACGAGTAGTAACGTTTCGCTTCCTGAGGCGCACCCGCACCCAGATAATTCGTGGAGATCACGGCTGGACCGTTGCCCGGCCAAAGAGCGGTTTGATGTAGATTTTGCGTGAAGTTCACCCGCGTGGTTATCGCAGTAGGCCGCAATGCATTTTTCGGGATAACAACCCCAGCTGCCTTTGCTGCTAAATTGAGTCTCCACGTGCAGCCATTGCTGGATGTTCTGGATGATCAGACCAAAGACCAATGGCGCACTGAGCTAGCCCTAGATCCCCGCGTCCGCCAGTATCACATCCAAAATCTCCCGCGTGCCGAAGCGCACCGCGTCCGTCGTCGGCAGCCCCGTCGCCCTCGCCGTCGCCGCGATCTCCGCGCGCGCCTTCGCCTCGTCCAGCCCCCACGTGTTGAGCGCGACGCCCACGACTCGCGCGGGTGGCAAAGCCCCTGCCGCCGCCGTCACCATCTCATAAAACGCCGCCACTTCCTTCAGCGGCGGGATCGTGACGTGGGGAAACGCGTGGAGGTGCTTCATGCCCGCCTTGTGCACGAGCACGAGGTGCGTCGGCTGCGTGCCGCGCAACAGCGGCAACGTGGCCGTCGAAGCCGGGTTCAACATCGAGCCCTGCCCTTCGACCCACACGATGTCCACGCCCGGCCCGTCGCGCATCAGCTCCGCCTCGACCGCCCCGCTCGCATAGTCCACGCGGACCGCGTCCAGACACATGCCCGAGCCGCAGATCATCATCCCCGTCTGCCCCGTGCCGATGAACGCCGAGCGCACGCCCCGGGCCTTCGCCTCGCGGTCGAACTCCAATGCCGCCGTCATCTTGCCGATATTCATATCCGTGCCGATAAACAGCACGCGCTTGCACGCGAGGTTGCGCGCCGCTCCCGACCCCGGCCGCAGCCCCGCTGGCTCCCGCCGCATGTCCCACACGTAAACGCCCGGCCGCACCGCCGCTGCGATCTCCGGGTCAGAAACCAAGGGCGTGTGACACCCGTTCCACAATGAAGCGCCGCCGCGGATCGCCGCGCGCAACTCCGGCCACCACTCCTCGCGCACGATGCCGCCGCTCGGCGAAATGCCGATGGCCAGCGCCGTCGGCCGGCTCGCCAACGCCTCCTCCACGCTCGCAACGACCCGGATGTCCGGCAGCCCCGGCATGTTACTCACTTCGCGCAACGGTCGCCCCGCCGTCTCGCGGTCGATCACTGCGACCACTTCCGCGCCGCGGTAGCGCAGCAGCGAGAGCCCGGTCTTGCCAAAGCGCGCCGTGAACCCGCCGTGTTGTAAAATCGCGAGCCGCTGGGGCTGGCGAATCGTTTCGGAAGTAGGATTAACCATGGGAAACTCCGAAGCCGGGCGCGTCCGGCAACTCCAACCGCCCCGCCACCAACCGCGCGCCGCGAAACGCGTCGTCCGCGAGATTCAGGTGACTATCAAGGTCGAGGTAATCCACGAGCCCGCCGAGCTGCGCCGCCGCCGTGTTGGCTAGCGCCGTGTTGCCATAGCAACCGACCAAAATTTTCAGCCGATGCGCCCGCGCCGCGTGCACCAATCGCAGCGCCCCGTCGAGCCCGCCGCACTTCATGAGCTTGATATTAACGCCATCGATCCCGCTCGCGTGGCGCACCAATTCCTCCGCCGTGCGACAACTCTCGTCGACGATCAACGGCATCGTCATCGTCGCCCGCAAAGCCAGGTGATCGGCCTCCTGCCCGCGCGGCAACGGCTGCTCCAAATGATCCACCCCACGCTCCGCCAGCCACGCCGCCATCGTTATCGCCGTCGGTAACGTCCAGCCGCCATTGGCATCCACACTCACTCGCGCGCCTTTCGGAATCGCGCCGAGCACGGCCTCAAACATCGCCCGGTCCGCGGCGGCACCTGCTTTCGATCCAAGCTTCACCTTGAAGGCCCGCACGTCGCACGATTCCCGCCACAATCGCACGCGATCCGCCGCCACCTGCGGCTCAGCGATGCCGACCGTCACCGAGGTCAACGGGCCCGGCGTCGCCGGCAACCCCAACAGCCGCCACACCGGCTGACCGAGCCGTTTTCCGAGCCAGTCCCACAGCGCGAGATTCACGGCCGCGATGAGACCCGACGGTGCGCCCTCGGCCCGCAACCGGCGGTCGATTTCAATCCGCTCCCACGCCGTCGCCCGTTCCAACCAACCCCGATTCGCCGCCAGCGCCGCCTCGTAGCCCTCGACCGTCTGCGGCTGCTCGTCGATCGCAAACGGCACCGCCTCGCCCCAACCGGCGACGCCTTCTTCCGTCCAGCGCAGCCAACCCATCATCGTGTGCGTCGACGTGCCCCGACTGATGGTAAGCGGCACCCGCTTCGTGAACTGCTGAAAGCTAAATTCGATTTGGGCCATGTGACGCTGTTTCGCCATTCGCCGTGAAAAAGAAGCCCGCGACAACCCTTTCTTTGCCGTTTAGCCCGCCACCGGCCGCCGCACATGCTCGGCCCGCGTCAACCCCGCTATCAGGTTGCTGAACGCGGGAAACTTCGCCTGCAGTTCCTCGCGGTAACCGATTTCGAAATCCCCGTGGTCAAACCCCGGCGCCAGCGTGCACCCAAAAAAAGTGTAGGCTTCGGCCGTCGCCTTGGCCGGCCGTCCGCCCATCCACACGCCCGCCGGCACCGTGTATTGCGGATGCTGCCCGGCGAAAATATCTGGCCCGATGACGACCACTTCGCCCCGACCGTCCGGATGCAACAACAGCAACTCCAGCGGATCCCCGAGGTAAAAATGCCAGACTTCATCCGTCTTGAGCCGGTGCATCGCCGAAAAATCCTCCCGCGTCGCAAGGGCATAGATCGCCGTGCCTGCCACGCGCGGCGAACCGTAGCGCGCCGGCAACGCCGCCGCCGGGATTGTGTCCTTGCTCCCGTAGGTGACGTGAAACCACGCGCCTTCGACGGGAATCTTTTCCATCTTAAAATGCTCGATCAACTTTTGGGCCGTTCCCACCGGAGCTGCCACGCCGACCGCGCACATACCCAAGCACATCGAGGTGACGAAAACGAACGATTCGGGAGAAATAGTCATCTGCCGATTTGGCCGACTATTCACCCGAAAGGGAACGTTTTCTTGCGCCACACTCCTAGAACTTCCACTCCACCCCGCTGAACGCGCCGAAGCCGAGCGCCGGGTAGCCGTTCACTTCCTCGTAGCTTTCGTCGAGCAGGTTTTCGAGGCGCGCCTTCACCGTGAGCCGCGGCGTGACCTGCCATGCCGCGTAAACGCGGGTCACCGAAAAATCCTCGTGATCGATCTGGGCAAACGTCCGCGCGTTCACATCACGCCGGTTCGCCGCGAAGGTCGCGCCGGCCCCCACGCTCACACCGCCTCCGAACTCGCGCCACGCATCGGCGCTGCCGCTCTGGCGCGGCCGACGCAGCAGCTGCGTATTCGAAGTCAGATTCTGGGCTTCGAGATACGTGAAGCTCGCCCGCACCTCGACCGCGACGGGCAGCGTCGTCTTCACCGAGAGTTCGGCCCCGCGCGTGCGGGCTTTCTGAATGTTTTCCACGCTGCGAAAATTCGACGTGCTCGCGATCAGGTCGGTGTAATCCGTCGAGAACCACGTCGCGCTCAATGTGCCGCGCTGCCCCGGCAGGTAATAATCCGCGCCCGCGTCCCAAGCCCGCGCGCGCTCGGGGCGTAGGTTGGGATTGCCCGCGTAGAAAGCGCTTTGTCCGTAGAGATCCAAGAAGCTGGGCGAGCGAAACGCCGTGCCGTAGGTCGCGCGAAGCTTGAGCGCGCGCTGCGCCACGAGCCATGCCGCCGTCGCCCGGCCCGTCGTCGCTCGGCCAAAGGTATCGAAGTCGTCGCTGCGCAGGCCGCCGGTGAAATAAACGGTGTCCACCGGTGAGAACTCATCCTGCGCGAAGATCGCGAACAGGCCCTGCTTTTTGTTGATGTCGCCGAAGCCGGTGTTGCGCGTGTGGTTCGCCTCGGCCGTAAAGCCGGCGGTCATTTTGTGGCGCTCGATGCCCGAAAAAGTCGTCTGAGTATCGAGCACGGCACGGCGGTTCTTCACGACGGTAAACGCCGTTGCTCGGCCCACGCGCGGACTCTCCGCGACGAAGCGACGATCCTGCCCGCCGAGCACCGTGCGCGCCGTCCAGGCATCGGCTAATTTTACTTCGGCGAAGGCGGTCACGAGCACGTTATCCTCGCGCGTGGAGTTGTCGGGGTCGTTGGTAAAGCGGTCGCCGGGGTCGCCGTAGTCACCGTGAAACCAACGCGCCGTGCCGCCGATGCTCACGCGTTGGTTAAGTGTGCGGTCGAGTCGCAGCGTGGTGGTGGCCGAGGTAAATGAATTGTTGGGGCGGTCGTTCGCCGTGCGGCCGCCGGCCGAGGCGAAGTTGTAGCCGTTGGCACCGCTCGCGCCTTGGGCTGAGATCGAGCCTTGCACGGTGCCGAAGCTGCCGGCCTCAGCCGCGATCCGGGCGCTGGGCGCGCCGGTGCCGCGCTGGGCGCGCAGGGAAATGACCCCACCGATCGCCTCGCCGCCATAGAGCGTGCTTTGCGGTCCGTGCGCGATTTCGAGGCTGTCGCACGCGCTCACACACGCGCCGCCGAGAAAAACCTGGTAGTCCGTGTTGGGGTCGTTGAGGCGAATGCCGTCAACGAGGAAGAGCGTCTGGTTGGAATTCGCCCCGCGCATAAAGAGCGAGCCGAGCGCGCCATTCGCGCCCGAGGCGAAGAGCGGCGTGCCGCTGTTGCCGCCAAGCGCGGCCTTGAGCGAGGTCTGCTGGCGCCGCGCGAGGTCGGCCGCCGTGATTTGATCGACGACGGTCGCGAGCGTGGTGGGTGCCGCCGGTGTGCGCGTGCCGGTCGTCACGAAGGGGTCGAGCTGGGCCGGCGTGACCTGGGCGCGAAGGCCGAGGTCGGTGCCGATGCTCGAAAGCAGCGATGCGGTAGCAAGCCGCGCGAGGGCGGCGAATTTGATTTTATGCATAGGTGTCTGTCTTCCTGGATAGGCAAGAGCAGGCGCAACCCGCCGGGTTTTCAGTGTAGTTGGCTGAAAAGCCGGCGCGGCCATGGCTACCCTCACGCTTCATTTTACGATGAAGATTTCGCGATTCGCCGCGCGTAATCGCGGCGAGACGCGTGAGCTTTCTCGGATCAGATATTCGGACTCCGCATGTGTCGTCGCGTCGCCGCGCACGCCTTTCGGCCCGCACGACGGGACAGTGCCTCGCCCCTCGCCTTCACCGGGATGAGTGTCCCGATTGACTTTGCCCGAGGCCGCCTGACGGACGGCCCGGTGGGGGTTTGTGATGCGATACCGCAGCGTAACTGTGGCCGGTTTTCACGGCCTTCCCTGTTTCCAAGAAATTTCAAAAGAACGTCAGGCGCCGCCAGAATCTTTAGCCCCGTCATATAATCAAGCTCCATCATATCAACGCATGAAGATGTGTAGATATGAAAACTTGCCAACGTCGCCTCGCCTCCTAGTTTTCCCGCCATGTCGAAGTCCGCTCCTTTCATGACCGAAGCCGAGATCGCCCTCCGCCGCACCCTGGCGGAGCGCATGGTCATCATCGATGGCGCCATGGGCACGACCATTCGCAGTTACAATATTACCGAGGCGCAGGCCCGCGGCGAACGCTTCAAAAACGCTCCCAAGGACCTCCAAAACAACGGCGACATTTATTCCCTCACCTGCCCCGACCAAATCAGCGACATCCACCGGCGCTTCCTCGAGGCCGGCGCCGACATCATCGAGACCAACACCTTTTCCGCGACCGCGATCGGTCAGAGTGAATTCTTCATCGAGGATCCGCGCGAGAAGGGCGGACGCAAGACGCCCGCGTTCTACCAAGAGGTCATCGAGAATCAGTTCCTCCAAGAGCTCGCGCACGACATCAATTTCCACTCCGCCCGCCAGTGCCGCATCTGCGCCGATCGCGCGCACGCCGCCACCGGTCGCCGCCGCTACGTCGCCGGCGCCATCGGGCCGTTGACCGTCTCACTTTCAAATTCTCCCGACGCTGATGATGCGGGTTTTCGCGTCGTCACCTTCGACCAGTGCAAGGCCGACTACCGCCGCCAGATCCGCTCGTTGATCGCCGGCGGCGTGGACCTCCTGCTCGTTGAAACGATCTTCGACGCCCTCAACGCCAAGGCCGCGCTCGTCGCCGTCGAGGAAGTTTTCGCCGAGGACAAAATCAAACTTCCGCTCATGATCTCCGCCGCGGTCGGCCTCGGCGGCGAGACGATGATCTCCGCGCAGACGATCGGCGCGTTCTGGAATTCCGTGCGGAACCACAATCCTCTTTCCGTCGGTCTCAACTGCTCGATCGGCCCCGATCTGATGCGGCCATTCCTTGCCGAACTCGCCGGCAAGGCCGACACGTTCGTCTCCGCCTACCCGAACGCCGGCCTGCCAAATCCGCTCACGCCCACGGGTTTCGACCTCGAGCCGAAAGACATGGCGCGCTTCATGGCCGAGTTCGCCGACAGCCACCTGTGTAACATCGCCGGCGGCTGCTGCGGCAACACCCCCGAGCACATCGCCGCGATCGCCGAGGCCGTCGCGCTTAAGCCCGTCCGCAAGGTCAACGTCCTCAAGCCCGAGATGGCCCTCTCCGGCTCCCTGCCCTTCACGCCCGTCGCCGGCACCTACCTCATGGTCGGCGAACGCACCAACGTCGCCGGCTCCCCGAAATTCGCCAAGCTTGTCAAAGCCGGCAACTACGAGGAGGCCGTCTCCGTCGCCCGTCAGCAGGTCGACAACGGCGCCAACGTCATCGACGTCTGCATGGACGACGGGCTGATCGACGGCGTCGCCGCGATGACGCGTTTCCTCCAACTCATCGGCTCCGAGCCCGAGATCACCAAGGTCCCCATTATGGTCGATTCCTCGAAATGGGAGGTGATCGAGGCCGGCCTGAAATGTCTTCAAGGCAAAGGCATCGTGAATTCCATCTCGCTCAAAGAGGGCGAGGAAAAATTCCTCGAACAGGCGCGCACCATTCTCCGCTACGGTGCCGCCGTCGTCGTGATGGCCTTCGACGAAAACGGCCAAGCCGCCTCTTACGCCGAAAAAATCCGCATCTGCGAACGCGCTTACCGCCTCCTCGTTGATCAGGTCGGCTTCCCGCCCGAAGACATCATTTTCGATCCCAACATCCTCACCGTCGGCACCGGCATCGAGGAGCACAACAACTACGCCGTCGATTTCATCGAGGCCACGCGCTGGATCAAAGCCAACCTCCCGCACGCCAAGATCAGCGGCGGCGTCTCCAACGTCTCCTTCAGTTTCCGCGGCAACAATCCCGTGCGCGAGGCCATGCACGCCGCGTTCCTCTATCACGCCATCAAAGCCGGCATGGACATGGGCATCGTCAACCCGTCGATGCTCGAGGTCTACGAAGAGGTGGACAAAGAACTCCTCGTGCTAGTCGAGGACGTGATTCTCAACCGCCGCCCCGACTCCACCGAACGCCTCGTCGATTTTGGCGAAGCGTTAAAAACCTCCGTCTCCGAAGGTAGGAGCTCGCTTGCGAGCGATTCCGCGCGCGTCCTTGAGGCTTGGCGGTCCGGCACCGTCGAAGCGCGCCTCTCGCACGCCCTCGTGAAAGGCATCGACGCCTTCATCGACACCGACACCGAGGAAGCCCGCCAGAAATACGGCAAGCCGCTCACGATTATCGAGGGCCCACTCATGGACGGCATGCGCGTCGTCGGCGACCTCTTCGGCGCCGGCAAAATGTTTCTCCCGCAAGTGGTGAAGTCCGCCCGCGTCATGAAGAAGGCCGTCGGCTATCTCCAGCCGTTCATGGAGCAGGAAAAAGCCGAACTCGTCGCCGCCGGCGGCGTCGCCAAGGCCCAGGGCCGCATCATCATGGCGACCGTGAAGGGCGACGTGCACGACATCGGCAAGAACATCGTCGGCGTCGTTCTCGCTTGTAACAATTACGAAGTCATCGATCTCGGCGTCATGGTGTCGTGCGAAAAGATTCTCACCGCCGCGAAGGAAAAGGGCGCCGACGTCATCGGGCTCTCCGGCCTCATCACGCCCTCACTCGACGAGATGGTGCACACCGCCAAGGAAATGGAGCGTCAGGGCTTCAAGATTCCGCTGCTCATCGGCGGCGCCACCACCTCCGCCGCGCACAACGCCGTGAAGATCGCGCCGCACTACTCCGAGCCGGTCATCCACGTCCTCGATGCCTCGCGCGTCATCGGCGTCGTCTCCCAACTGCTCAACCCCGACCACAAACCCAAGTTCGTCGCCGAGACCCGCGCGAAGCAGGAAAAACAGCGCGTCGAATTCGCCGACCGCAAAGGCGCGCGCAAAATGCTCTCGCTCGCCGAAGCCCGTAACCGTCACCAGCCCACCGATTGGACGACCGTCGAAATTCCGAAGCCCGAGTTCATCGGCACCCGCGCCTTCACGACCGACGAAGCGGTTATTCGTGCCCAGCGCACCAACGTTCGCGGTCAGGGAAATCAGGCTCTCAATTCTCAACTCTCCGCTTTCAATTTATCTGAAATAGCCGACTACATCGACTGGGCCCCGTTCTTCTCCTCGTGGGAACTCCACGGCCGTTTCCCCGACATCCTCACGGATGAAGTCGTCGGCACCGAAGCCACCAAGCTCTACGCCGACGCGCAGGCGATGCTCAAAAAGATCATCGCCGAAAAACGCTACACCGCCCGCGCCGTCCTCGGCTTCTGGCCCGCCAACTCTGTCGGCGACAGCGTCGAACTCTATGCCGACGAATCGCGCACGACTGTCATCCAGACGTTCCACTTCCTGCGTCAGCAAAACGAAAAGACGCCCGGCCAATTCAACCACTGCCTCGCCGACTACATCGCGCCGAAGTCTTCGGGTCGCGCTGACTACCTCGGCGGATTCGCCGTCACGACCGGTCACGGCGTCGAGGAATTCGCCAAGACTTTTGAGGCCAACAACGACGACTACGGCGCGATCATGGCCAAAGCCCTCGGCGATCGCCTCGCCGAAGCCTGCGCCGAGCTGATGCACAAAAAAGAGCGCGACTATTGCAGCTTCGGCAAAACGGAAAATCTCGAGATGAAGGACATCATCCGGGAAAAATACCTCGGGATCCGTCCCGCCCCCGGCTACCCCGCGTGCCCGGATCACACCGAGAAGCCTCCGCTCTTCGATCTCCTCCGCGCCCCCGAACTCACCGGCATCACGCTCACCGAGAGCAACGCCATGCACCCGCCGAGTTCCGTCTCCGGCCACTACTTCAACCACCCGGACTCGAAGTATTTCGCCGTCGGCAAACTCTCGCAGGACCAAGTCGAGGACTACTCCGCCCGCAAAAACCTCCCCGTCGCCACCTGCGAGAAATGGCTCGGGCCGTATCTCGACTACGACACGGATTGATCCCCTGCCGGGCATTTGAATCCCAAACTGTAGAAGCGGCTTCACGCCGCGATTCCCCACCCCGTCGCAGATCCAGCGCAGCAGCCTGACGATTGGCTGGGGCCCTACGCGTTAATTAGATCCCGCAGCGCGCCGCTTGATTTAGCCCTGGTCTGCGGCTCTGCAGGCGAAACCATTGCCGCTTATAAAAACCCTAGTGATAATCGTGGCTCGCCTGCGCGGGCATTCCTCCGACCGGCAACGCCGTGATCGTCTCGGCCAACACGTGGATCACACCTCGTTCGTTTTGCAGCCGGCCCGCGATCAGCAGCGCGGGCTCCAGATTGATGATGAGCCGCGCCGACTCGAACAGCCCTGGCCGCACGAGCGCGTTGGCGTGTCCGGTTTCGTCTTCGAGCGTGATGAAGCACACGCCTTTGGCCGTGCCGGGCCGTTGCCGTGTGATGACCGCTCCGGCAATCCGCACGCGCGCCCCCGATGACAATTCCCCCAACTTCTCCGCCGGTGTCACCCCGGGCAACTGCGCCCGCAACAGCCGCATCGGGTGCGCACCCACGGTGAGTTCGAGGTGTTCGTAGTCCGCCTGCAGCCGCTCGCCGAGCGTCATCGCCGCCAGCGGCGACTCCGCGTCTGCGTCCGCCGCCGGCGCGTGACGGAAAAGATCGTCGCCGCTGTGCACGGCCTCGACGGCCCAGAGTGCGGCGCGCCGGTGGGTCGACAACGTGTTCAACGCCCCCGCACCCGACAGCGCGCGCCGCTCCGCTGCACTGCACACCGTGCGCCGCAGGAAATCCGCCATCGAGGCAAACGGCCGCTCGCGCCGCGCCGCTAGAATCGATTGCACCGCCGCCGCCCGCACGCCTTTCACCGCCGCCAGCCCGAGCCGGATCGTGTCGTCCGCGTCCACCCGGCACCGCTCATCCGACGCCAGCACGCACGGCGGCAACGTCTTCACGCCGCGCCGGCGCGCGTCCTGCACGAGCGACGCGCTCGAATAAAAACCCATCGGCTGGCAGTTGAGCAGCGCCGCATAAAACGCCGCCGTCCGGTGCACCTTCAGCCACGCCGAGGCATACACGATCAACGCAAAGCTGATCGCGTGACTCTCCGGGAACCCATAGAGCGCAAACGACGCCAGCGATTTCAAGATGTGCTCCGACGCCGCCGGCGTGACCCCGTTCTTCGCCAGTGCCGCGCCCAATTTCGCCCGCGAGCGGTTCAGCCGCTCCTGCGAGCGCGTGAACCCGATCGCCCGCCGCAACTCGTCCGCCTCCGCCGCGCTAAATCCGCCCAGCTCCATCGCGATCCGCAGAATCTGCTCCTGAAACAGCACCACGCCGAGCGTGCGTTCCAAGATCGGTCGCGCGCGCTCGTCGAGATAAGTCACGGGTTCCTCGCCCGTGCGTCGTTTCAGATACGGGTTCACTGCGTCGCCTTGGATCGGTCCCGGCCGGATGATCGCCACCTCGATCGCGAGGTCGTAGAACGTCACCGGTTTCATGCGCGGCAACGTCGCCATCTGCGCGCGGCTCTCGATTTGAAAAACGCCCACGGTGTCCGCCGCGCGGATCATCTCAAACGTCGCGGCGTCGTCTTTCGGCAACCGCGCTAAATCCACCGGTTGCCCGCGCGACGCGCAGATTTCGAGCGTCTCCTGCATCGCCGCCATCATACCGAGCCCGAGCAGATCGACCTTGATGATGCCCATGTCCTCGCAGTCGCTTTTGTCCCATTGCAGCACGCTGCGCCCCGGCATCCGCGCATTCTCCAGGGGCACGTAGTCGGAGAGATTTCCCGCGCTCAACACCATGCCGCCCGAGTGTTGCCCGAGATGGCGCGGCAGTCCGTGCACCTGCTGACACGTCGCCACGAGCGCCTCCAGCCGCGGGTGGTCCGCCGTGATCCCCGCGAGCCGCAACTGCTCCTTCAACGCCAGCGTGTGCGGATAATCTCCGCCGTGAAATAGGCTGCTGAAGCGGTCCAACACATCGTCGGGCAGGCCGAGCACTTTGCCCACCTCGCGCATCGTGCTTTTCCCACGAAACGAGATCACGTTGGCCGTCATCGCCGCGCCCAGTTTCCCGTAGCGCCGATACACCTCCTGGATGACGCTCTCGCGCGCGGCGCCGCTCGGCAGATCGAGATCGATGTCGGGCCAGTCCGAGCGCCCCTCTGAGAGAAACCGCTCGAAGAGCAACTTGCTCGCGATCGGATCCACCGCCGTGATCCCGAGCGCGTAGCACACCACGCTGTTCGCCGCGCTCCCCCGACCCTGCACCAGAATCCCGCGCTCCCGCGCAAACGTGCAGAGGTCCCACACGATCAAAAAATACCCGCTGAACCCCAGCTTCGCGATCAGCGCCAGCTCGCGGTCAAGTTGCCGCCTCACATCGCCCGTGACCGAACCGTAGCGTTGTTGCGCGCCGAAATACGCCATCTTGTGCGCAAAGGTATCCTGCGTCTCCCCCGCCGGCACCGCGTAGTCCGGAAACCGATAGCCGAGATTCGCCAGCGTGAACTCCAACCGCTCCGCCAGCCGCGCCGTATTGGCGACCGCCTCGGGCAGATCGCAAAAAAGCTCCGCCATCGCCGCGCCGGTTTTCACGTGCCGCTCGCCGTTGATCGCCAGGCGTCGCCCCGCCCCGTCGAGCGTCGCGTGCTCGCGCAGGCAGGTGAACACATCGAGCACCACCCGCGCGCCCGGGGTCGCGTGGAGCACGCCGTTGGTCGCCAAAAGCGGCAGGCCGTGCGCCCGCGCCCAGTCGGTCAAAAACTCGTTTTCATTTTCCTCCCCGGCGACGAGGTGCCGCTGCACTTCGACAAAAAGTCGGTCCCGCCCGAAGATTCGCCGCAGTTTCTCCCCGCCCTCGCCCGCCGCCCTCGCCCCGTGCGCCCGCCACGCGCGCCGCACCGGGCCGGCTTCGTCGCCCGTGAGCGCGATCAGCCCAGCGTTGTCCTCGGCCAACTCCGACCACGCCACGCGCCCTTCGCCCTTCGCCGCCCGCAGGTGCGCCGTCGTCAGCAGCCCGCACAGCCGCCGATAGCCCGCCTGCGACGCCACCAACACCGGCACTACGCTCCCGTCCTCCATCGTGAGTTCGCTCCCCACGAGCGCGCGCACGCCCGCCTCCTTGCCCGCCATGTGCAACCGCACCGCCCCGTAAACCCCGTCGCGGTCGCACAACGCCACCGCCGGCAACTCCCGCCGCCCCGCCTCCGCCGCGAGCGTTTCCGGCAGCGAGCCGCCCCGCAGAAACGAAAACGCACTCCGCGCGTGCAATTCGACGTAATCCCCGCCCGCCATCAGTCGAAAACTCCCTCGACGCACCAGCCGTCCGCCGTCCGCGCCAGTTGATACAATCCGCCCGCCGCCAACTCCACCTGCCACAGCTCGACCGCCCACGCCGCCGCCGTCCACCACTCGCCTTCGCTCCGCCACGGCCCGCTCGCCGCGCACACGTCCCCGCCGAGTTGTCCGCCCACGATCTCCACCGGTCTCGCTCCGTCGCAGTGCACGTGCACCGGCCACGCCGGCCGAAACCGCCGCAGCACGAGCCCCCGCGCCGCGTGCATCGGCGCGGGCTCCGGCTCCGGCACCGCCTCGGCGGGCTTCGTCAGCACAAACGCATCCGCCCGATGCGTCGCCGCGACCACCGGCGTGCCCACGCGGTCGTCGCCCACGATGTCGGAGCCCTGCGTGCACGTGAAGGTGCCGATGACGTTGAGCGCCTGCAGCGTGGACACCCATTGGTTGATGCCCACCTTCTGGTTGTCGTCGAGCGGGATGGTCGCG
>Ga0209617_10000485_pt1 | contig 17337 bp, 10 predicted proteins | sample LakEriepJuly2011_2_FD_187459 | JGI IMG/M metagenome (GOLD analysis project Ga0209617, IMG submission 187459) | Freshwater microbial communities from dead zone in Lake Erie, Canada - CCB epilimnion July 2011 (SPAdes) (version 2) | ecosystem: Environmental > Aquatic > Freshwater > Lentic >...
GATCGACCAGGAGCTCGCCTTGGCCGACGCCAAGCGCCTGCTGGCCGCCCTGCCCAACCCGCTGCAACCCACCGACACGGCCTACTACCTGCAGCACGCCGTCAAGGCCAGCGAGGGCGGCGTCGAGCGCGTGCACATCCTGCCTTTCAAGGTCGATGGCGCCCTGCTGATGGAGGTCTTCACGCACGATGGCGTGGGCACCATGATCGTCGATGAAAAGCTGGAAAGCCTGCGAGAGGCCACGCCCGACGACGTCGGCGGCATCCTGCAGCTCATCGAGCCCTTCGAGCAGGACGGCACCCTGGTCAAGCGCAGCCGCACGGAGATCGAGCGCGACGTCGGCCTCTACACCGTCATCGAGCACGACGGCGTGATCTTCGGTTGCGCAGCGCTTTACCCTTTCCCCGAGGCCCACACCGCCGAGATGGCCGCACTGACCATCTCGCCCAGCGTGCAAGGCCAGGGCGACGGCGAACGCATCCTCAAGCGCATCGAACAGCGCGCCCGCGCAATGGGCCTGCAAACGCTGTTTGTATTGACCACCCGTACCATGCACTGGTTCATCAAGCGCGGCTTCGCGCCGGTGGACCCAGACTGGCTGCCTGAAGCACGCAAACGTTCCTACAAATGGGACCGCCGCTCTCAGGTGCTGGTCAAGCACCTCAAGTGATTTTTCTGAACCGCAATACCAACATGGCACGCACCATCCACTGCACCCACCTCCACAAGGAAGGCGAAGGCCTGGACTTCGCGCCCTACCCCGGCGAGCTGGGCAAGCGCATCTACAACGAGATCAGCAAAGAGGCCTGGCAGCTCTGGATGAAACACCAGACCATGCTGGTCAATGAAAACCGCCTGAACCTGGCCGATGCCCGTGCTCGCCAGTACCTCGCCCGTCAAATGGAGCAGTTCTTCTTCGGGGGCGGCGCCGAGCAAGTGCAAGGCTACGTCCCACCCACGCCTTGACATAAAGACCCCATCGCGTCCCTAGATTTACACAATGACACACACAGTGCTTCGTGTAAGCTGGTGGCAGAAAGGGAGGCGATGGTGCTCAAAGCAAGTGAACTGGCGCGCGAAGCAGTATTGAGAGGCAAAAGCCCGATCGGTCGTGCAGACCGTGTCGCACCAGACGGGGTCTGAATGGGACGTCCGTTTTTCTCCCTGCCACGGCTGGCCGGTGGCGAACGGGCAGCCCTGCCCGTGCTGATGTACCACCGGGTCTTTCACGAATTCGACCCGCTTCAGGCCGACATCCACACGGCGCGGACCATGGACACCCAGTTCCGCACCTTGGCGCGCTGGTTCAAGGTGTTGCCTCTGGACGAAGCCGTGAGCCTGCTGGGCGAAGGGCGCCTGCCGCCGCGTGCAGCCTGCATCACCTTTGACGATGGCTACCGCGACAACCACGATCTCGCCATGCCCTTGCTCCAAAAGCATGGGTTGACCGCCACGTTCTACGTCGCCAGCGGACTGCTCAACGGCGGGGTCATGTTCCATGACACCTTGATCGAAACCGTTCGACATGCGCCGACAGGCCCACTGGACCTGGGCCTGCGGGACGTGCCGAAGGTCACCTTGAGCGACATGCCATCGCGGGTGGCCGCGCTCGAGACCCTGGTGCAACAAATCAAGTACCTTGACCCGGACGAGCGCGAAGGGCTGTCCGAGCGCCTGCTGGCCGCCCTGGGCAAACACGCGCCACGGCACCTCATGATGGACGACGCACATGTGCGCGCCATGGCGCGCGCCGGGATGTCGATGGGCGGTCACACCAGCCAGCACCACATCCTGGCGCGGCTGGACGACACCTCGGCATGGGAAGAGATCCGCAGCAACGCAGACACCTTGTCCAACCTGACGGACCAGCGCGTCACGTCCTTCGCCTACCCGAATGGCAAGCCCGGCACCGACTACGGCCCGGCCCATGTGGACATGGTCCGCCGGGCAGGTTTCCTCAATGCGGTCAGCACACGGACTGGCATGGGCACGCGCACCGCACCTCGCTTCGAACTGCCACGTTTCGTGCTCAACGAAACCTCGGCAGCGGGCGTCGTCATGCGGATGCTGCGCATGACGGCCTACACGGTGGGCGAAGGCGACTGAAGCCTGCCGCCCTGGCGAACGGCCTCAGGCCTTCGCCGGCATCAGGAAATCGCGGCTGATGCCCCAACCCAGGTCACCGACACGGTCGAGGAACTGCGTCAGGTAGGCATGCAGGCCGGTGGCCGTGATCTCGTCGATGCGGCTGAACTGCAGGTCGGCACGCAGGCGGCCGGCGCGGCGCAAGGTCTCCTGGCTGTGGTCGTTGGCCACAGCGCCCAGGTTCCTCACCACCTCGTCCATGCAATGCACCAGCGAGCGCGGCATCTCGGCGCGCAAGATGAGCAACTCGGCCACCTTTTCCGGGCGGATGACGTTGCGGTAGACCTTGCGGTAGACCTCGAAAGCCGAGACCGAGCGCAACACGGCCGACCAATGGTAGAAGTCGACTTCCTTGCCCTCGTTGCCCGCGCCCGAGCCGAAGAACTCGGTGTTGCGCGCGTGGAATTTCACGTCGAGCAGGCGGGCGGTGTTGTCGGCGCGCTCCAGGAAGGTGCCGATGCGCTGGAAGTGGAAGGACTCGTCCTGCAGCATGGTGCCCAGGGTGACGCCACGCGAGAGGTGCGAGCGGAACTTGACCCACTCGAACAGGTCGGCCGGGTCACGCCCCATGGCGCCTTCCTTGACCAGGCGGTTGAACTCCAGCCAAGTCTGGTTCATGGTCTCCCAGACCTCGGTGGTGAGCGCGCCACGCACAGCACGCGCGTTTTCGCGGGCGGCACGCAGGCAGCTCAGGATGCTCGACGGGTTGTTGGCATCGGTCACCATGAAAGACATCACGTCGCGCGCATTGACCTCGTCGAACTTGTTGAGGTATTCCTCGGTCAGCTCGCTGATGCCCAGCAGGCCTTCCCAGCCTTGCAGCGCGGCCTCGCTGGACTGCGGCAGCAGCGAGGTCTGGTAGTTCACGTCCAGCAAACGCGCGGTGTTTTCGGCCCGCTCCATGTAGCGGGCCATCCAGAAGAGGTGATCGGCGGTGCGCGACAGCATGGGCTTGGTCTCCATATGCGACATGCCGGCAACATGGCGTGCCCGCCAGGCCCCGGATTCGGTCTCGATGAGTTGCGTGGGCAGGTGGTCTTCGATGCGTTCGTTGAGCATGGTGGTCCTCCCTTGTGAAACGGTCAGCTTTCCAGCACCCAGGTGTCCTTGGTGCCGCCGCCCTGCGAGCTGTTGACCACGAGCGAGCCTTCCTTCAAGGCCACGCGGGTCAGGCCGCCGGGCACCATCTGCACCGTCTTGCCGGACAGCACGAAGGGGCGCAGGTCGATGTGGCGCGGCGCGATGCCGCTGTCCACGAAGGTCGGGCAGGTCGACAGCGACAACGTGGGCTGCGCGATGTAGTTCGTCGGGTTGGCGATGAGGACCTGGCGGAACTCCTCGATCTCGGCCTTCGTGGCCGCCGGCCCCACCAACATGCCGTAGCCCCCGGCCCCGTGGACTTCCTTGACGACCAGGTCGGCCAGGTTGTCCAGCGTGTATTTGAGCGCCTCGGGTTCGCGGCAGATGTGCGTGGGCACGTTCTGCAGGATGGGCTTTTCGCCCAGGTAGAACTCGATCATCTTGGGCACATAGGGGTAGATCGACTTGTCATCGGCGATGCCCGTGCCAAACGCGTTGGCCAGGGTCACGTTGCCGGCGCGGTAGGCGCGCAGCAGGCCGGCGACGCCCAGGGTCGAGTCCTTGCGGAAGACCTCCGGGTCCATGAAGTCGTCATCGAGGCGGCGGTAGATGACGTCCACGCGCTGCGGCCCGCGGGTGGTGCGCATGTAGACGAAGTCGTCCTTGACGAAGAGGTCCTGACCCTGCACCAGCTCGATGCCCATCTGCTGCGCCAGGAAGGCGTGCTCGAAGTAGGCCGAGTTGTACTGGCCGGGCGTGAGCACCACGGCCGTGGGCTCGTTGACGTTGGCCGGGGCCATGGCGCGCAGGGTGTCGAGCAACAAATCGGGATAGTGCGCCACCGGGGCCACGCGGTGCTCGGCGAACAGCTCGGGGAAGAGCCGCATCGACATCTTGCGGTTCTCCAGCATGTAGCTGACGCCCGAGGGCACGCGCAGGTTGTCTTCGAGCACGTAGTAGGTGCCGCTGCCATCGGGGTTGCAGGCCCGCACGATGTCGATGCCCGCGATGATGGAGTAGATGTCGCCAGGCACCTTCAGGCCGACCATTTCCTGGCGGAACTGGGCGTTGTTGAGCACGGGCTCGGCCGGGATCACGCCCGCCTTGAGGATGGCCTGCTCGTGGTACACGTCCTTCAAGAACATGTTGAGCGCGGTGACGCGCTGCTTGAGGCCCTTTTCCATCTCCTTCCACTCGTGGCTGGGGATGATGCGCGGGATCAGGTCGAAGGGGATGAGGCGCTCGGTGCCCGAGCCGTCCTCGTCCTTGTCGCCATAGACCGCGAAGGTGATCCCGACGCGGCGGAAGATCATCTCGGCTTCCGCGCGGCGCGACGCCATGAACTCGCCAGGCTGACGCTGCAGCCAGCGGCTGTAGGTTTGGTAGTGGTCGCGCACCTGCGGGTCGGCGTCGGCGCTGCCTGCGTGCATCTCGTCGAAGAATCTCATCGATGGGCCCTGGTGGGGGGATGGAAAACAGCGTTGCCCATGCCAATGCACTAAGCGTGCCAAGTGTCAGCCCGCCGGGGTCGGGCGCCGAACTGCGGGCGCCGCGCTTCGCCCTTTTTGCGGCGGGCTTGATCTGGCGCATGACCCACTTGCCACTGACAGTGCCGCGCGCGCTCCAAAAAGGGGCAAGCGATGGCTCTCGTCGGGCCACCCGCCTCGCTCTGGGCGACGGGCTCGCCCCACAAAGCGGCGCGGTTGGCGCTCAAAGCGCAGCGCATGCCCCTCAAAGGGGCGCGCATGGCCGGGTTTGACCGAATGCGTGGGTCGCCAAGCGTGACGTGCGGCACTTTCAGCCCCAGTGTCGCCCCTTTTTGGGGCGCGTGTCGCGCTTTTTGTGTGGCACCCGGCGCTTGAAGCCCGGCGCACCGTTCACAACAGGCGCGTGGTGACCCGCACTTCGAGGCGGTGGTCGCCGCCACCGCGGATGACGCCGCGCAAAGGGGTGACGTCGCCGAAATCCCGACCGTGGGCGACGCGAACGTGGTGGACCTCGGGCACGGCGTCGTTGGTGGGGTCGAGGTCGAGCCAGTCATCGGCCAGGGGCAATCCCAGGCCGGGCACCCAGACGCTGACCCAGGCGTGCGAGGCGTCGGCACCGACCAAGGGGGCCTGGCCCGGTGGCGGGCGGGTCAGCAGGTAGCCGCTGACGTAGCGCCCGGCCAAGCCACAGGCACGCAGGCAGCCCAGCATGAGGTGGGCGAAGTCCTGGCAGACGCCACGGCGCTCTTGCAGCACGGTGAGGATGGGCGTGGAGATGTCGGTGGAGGCTGGCGCGTAGGTGAAGTCGGCGTGGATGCGCTGCATCAGCGCGATGGCGGCCTCGGCCAGGGGGCGGTCGTCCTGCAGGGACTCGGCACCGTAGTCGCGCAACTCGGGGTGCAAGGGCACGAAAGGCGAGGCGTAGAGGAATTCCGCGGCGGGCTCGAAAGGCGCTTTGGCACGGTAGCTCAGGCGCTCGCGCACCTCGCCGCAGGTGGGGCCCGGGTGCACGGCCAGGTGCTCGGCCAAGCCTTCGTAGCGGGCCGTGACCTGCACCTCGCTGCGGGCCACGACACGCAGTGCCTGGTGGGCGGCGTGCAAGGCGAAGTAGGCGCGGCTGTTGCCGTGGCTGTCACGGCGGGTGCTGTGCTGCTGCGGGGTCGGCTGCACGGCCATCTCGAACGACAGCAGGCGCTGGCCGGCGTCGCTCAAAGGACGCAGGCAGGCGATGTGCTGGGCTTGCTCGACCGGTTGGTCGTAGTCGTAGCGGGTTTCGTGCTCGACGCTGAGGCGGGCGGAGGTCATGCGCTCACCATGGCGTCGTGGGTCTCGGCGTGGACAAAGAACAGGCGCGCCACCTCGTCGGACAGGCGCCAGCTGGTGTCGATCAGGCGGGCGCACAGGGCCCGCAGGCGCTCGGGGCCCAGGGTCGGATCACAGAGTTCGTCGAGGGTGCTGCCCACGCCCTGGTGGGGCAGGAGGGCCAGCAGGTCGGCCTGCGAGCTGCCGCGCTCGGGCAGCTTGCCCAGCTCGGTGCGCAAGCGGCGCAGCACACAGGCCAGGGCGCGGGGGTTGCTCTCGTCCATGACCAGCAGGGCCAGCAGGGCGGGCCGCTCCAGGCGGCGCTGGAAACGGGCACGGAAGGTGATGGCGCTGTCGAAAAGGTCGAGCAACTGGTCGTAGCCCTGGGCATGGGTCAGGGCGTCGTGGGTGCAGAAGGCCTGAAGGAAACCGGCATAGCCCACCAGGCGTTCGATGAGGCGGCCCACGGTGAGCAGTCGCCAGCCAGCGTCGCGGGTCATGCGGTCGGTCTGTGCGCCGGTCACGGCCGACAGCTGCATGGCCAGGTGCTCCAGGGCCTCTTCGGCGTGTTGCAGGCCAGGGCGGCCCTGCGGCGCGTCGGGGCTGAGGGCCTGCTGGAAGTCCTGCCCCAAGGTGCGCAGCAGGCGGGCATGGGCCGGCGAGAGGCGCTCGCGCAGGGTCTGGGCCGAGCGCGCCAGGGCATCGAGGTTGTGGGCCAGGCTGAATGCGCCTTGGCTGGCCTGCGGGTCGATGAGGGCGTCCAGCGCGGCGCGCTCGAACACGCGGGGCGCCTGGGCCAGGCTGGGCGTGCCCCGCGGCACAAGGCCACAACGCAGCGACAAGGCCGAGAGCGCCTGAAGCACGGCGTCGTCGGGCTCGTCTTCGGTGCTGGTCAGGCCGATGAGGTTTTGCACCAGGCGCAACTGCTGCTCGGCGCGCTCGGTGTAGCGGCCCATCCAGAAAAGGTTTTCGCCGGTGCGGCTGGCCACCGGACGCTGGCGCTGGGCGAGCTCGTCCAGGCGCACAGAGGCGGGCAGCATCGAGAAGGTGTCCACTGGCTCGTTGGTCAACACCCAGGTGTCCATCGAGCTGCCGCCGAGCTGCATGGACACGGGGCCGGCGTCGCGCGTGGCGATGCGGGTCATGCCGCCAGGCAGCACCTGCCAGCCACCGCGGCCATCGGCGAGCGCATAGACGCGCAGCGAGGCGCCTCGCGGGTTGATGTGGCCTGCGCCACCCGCCGCCACCGCTGCCCCCTGCCCACCGCCCTGCCAGACCGGCGCCTGGGCGTAAGGCACGAAATCCTGGACGGTGTAGGCGCCGGGGTCGTGGTCGATGCGCTCGCGCCAGGCCTGCAGGGCCGGCGTGGTCAGGGTCTGGCCGAGCACGGCCTCGAAGCTCTGGCGCAGGCGGGGCGAGCCAAAACCGGGCGTGCCCGCGTGGGGGTGGCTGGGGCGGATGACCTGGTGGGCCAGCTCGGGGCGCACGTCGGCCCAGGCGCTGGCCTCGCCGCACCACCAGGTGGGCAGCGAGGGCAAGGCGAGTTCCTCGCCCAGCAGCTTGCGCGACAGGGCCGGCAGGAAGCCGTGCACCGCGGGCGACTCCAGGAAGCCCGTGCCCAGGGCGTTGGCCAGCACGACGTGACCGGCACGCACCACCTGCATCAAACCCGGCACACCGAGGTGCGAGTCGGAGCGCAGCTCCAGCGGGTCGCAGAAGTCGTCGTCCAGGCGGCGCAGCAGACCGTGCAAAGGCGCCAGGCCCTGCACCGTTTTCATGAAGAGGCGCTCGTCGCGCACGACCAGGTCGCCGCCCTCGACCAGGGGCAAGCCGAGGTAGCGCGCCAGGTAGGCCTGCTCGAAATAGGTTTCGTTGTACGGGCCTGGGGTCAGCAGGGCCAAGCTGGGGGCCGCGCCTTCGGCACAGGGGGCGGCCAGCTCGCTGAGGGTGTCGAGCAGGCGCCGGTAGCCCGAGGCCAGGTGCTGCACGTTCATCGCCCGGTAGGCCTCGGGGAACTGGCGCGAAACGATGAGCCGGTTCTGCATGACGTAGCCCAGCCCCGAGGGGGCCTGGGTGCGGTGCGAAACCACCCACCAGGCACCATCGGGCCCGCGCACCAGGTCGAAGGCCAGCACGTGCAGGTAGATGCCGCCCGGCGGTGTCACGCCCTGCAGGCCGCGCAGGTAGCCGGGGTGCCCCAACACCAGGGCCGAAGGCAGCAGGGCCTCCTTGAGCAGGCGCTGCTCGCCGTAGGTGTCGGCCAGGATGGTGTTGAGCAGGCGCGCGCGCTGGGCCACACCCTGCTCCAGGCGGCGCCATTCTTCGGCCTCGACGATGAGCGGCAAGACCTCCAGCGACCAGGGCCGGCTGGGCCCGCCCTGGGCGTTGTAGACGTTGTAGGTGATGCCGTCTTCGCGGATCTGACGCGCCATCAGGGCCTGGCGGCGCTGCAGGTCGTCGAGCGGCGCGCCGAGGTGATCGACGAAGCCCTGCCAGGCCGGACGCAACGCGCCCTCGGCGTCGCGCAACTCGTCGTAATGACCCGCTTCGGTCGGCCGCGCGCGCTGCAGGAGCTCGTGGGCCAGGGCCTCGCCCGGCGTGGCGCCAGCCGGGCTGGCGTCATCGAACAACGGCAGGGAGGTGGTCAAGGATGTCGTCACGGGGGTGGTCACAGGAACGTCATCCTACCAACCCGGCCTCATGCCCCGCCTTTGGCCCGACGCAAATCCAGCGTCAAGGGATGTTCGATGCCCACCGGCTGGGGACGCACATCCATCGCGCCCGGCGTGTGGCCCATGCGGAAGAAGCGCGCCAGGCGGCGGCTTTCGGCCTCGTAGGCGTTCACGGGGAAGGTGTCATGGTTGCGCCCGCCCGGGTGGGCCACGTGGTACTGGCAGCCGCCCAGCGAGCGCTTGAGCCAGGTGTCCACCACGTCGAAGGTCAGGGGGGCGTCCGAACCGATGGTCGGGTGCAGGCACGACGGTGGCTGCCAGGCACGGTAGCGCACACCGGCCACAAACTCGCCACTGCGGCCCGTCGGGTGCAGGGGCAGCAACTGGCCATTGACCGTGACCACGTGGCGGTTGCCGTTCAGGCCCGTGGCCTTGACCTCGATGCGCTCCAGCGACGAGTCCACGTAGCGCACCGTGCCGCCTGCCGAGCCCTCCTCGCCCATGACGTGCCAGGGCTCCAGCGCAGCGCGCAGGCTCAGGCGCACACCGGCCGATTGCACCTCGCCGATGTAGGGGAAGCGGAACTCGAAGTGCGGTGCGAACCAGGCCGGGTCGAAGGCGTGGCCGGCCATCTCCAGCTCGGCCAGCACATCGGCGAAATCCTGCTCGACGAAGCTGGGCAGCAGGAATCGGTCGTGCAGGCCGGTGCCCCAGCGGGTCAGGCGGGTGGCGCCATGGCCCTTGTACGGCTCTTTCCAGAACCAGGCGACCAGGGCGCGCAGCAGGAGCTGCTGCACCAGGCTCATCTGGGCATGGGGCGGCATCTCGAAGGCGCGCAGCTCGAGCAGGCCCAGGCGGCCGGTGGGGCCATCGGGCGAGTAGAGCTTGTCGATGCAGAACTCGCTGCGGTGGGTGTTGCCGGTGGCGTCCACCAGCAGGTTGCGCAGCGAGCGGTCGATCAGCCAGGGCGGGCACTGGCCCCAGATGCCCATCTGGCGCTCGATCTCCTTCATGGCGATCTCGGTCTCGTAAACCTGGTCCATGCGCGCCTCGTCGATGCGCGGCGCCTGGCTGGTCGGCCCGATGAACAGGCCCGAGAACAGGTAGGACAAGGACGGGTGGTTGTGCCAGAAGGTCAGCAGGCTGGGGATGAGGTCGGGGCGGCGCAGGAAGGGACTGTCGGACGGCGTGGCACCGCCCAGCACGAAGTGGTTGCCGCCGCCGGTGCCGGTGTGGCGGCCGTCCACCATGAACTTCTCGGTGGACAGGCGGGTTTCGTGTGCGGCCTGGTAGAGGAATTCGGTGTGATCGACGAGCTGCTCCCAGCTCGACGCCGGGTGGATGTTGACCTCGATGACGCCGGGGTCGGGCGTGACCTGCAGCACCTTGAGGCGGGCGTCGCGCGGCGGTGGGTAGCCTTCGAGCACGACCTTCAGGCCGGTGTCGGCGGACGTGGCTTCCACCGCGGCCACCAGGTCGAGGTAGTCGTCCAGGCTGGTCAGGGGCGGCATGAAGACGTAGAGCACGCCGCCGCCCTCCCCTTCGGTTTCCACCTTGGGGCCGCTGGCGCGGTCGGGGTTGCGCACCTCCACGCACAGCGCGGTGCGCGTGATCCAGTGGGCCGACTCGAAGCGGCTGGGCAGCTTGGCCGGGTCCACCGCGCTGGCCGTGGCCGGGCCGGCGGCGCCCAGCACCGGGTTGGCGGCGAGGTCGCCCCATTCGCCGTTGACACCGCCGCGCTGGCCGCGGGGGTCCAGGCCGTCCACCGCCTGGCCCTGGATCGACACCGCGCCGCCTTGGGCGAAGCCGCCGCCCACGGTGTGCTGGGCGTGGTTGTGGTTGTACTGGGCCCGCAAGGCGGTCGCATCCCGCAGCGCCGGCTTGGGCGCGAAAGGGTCGTGCGCCAGCGGATAGGGGTACTCGCCGCTGCTGACCCAGGGCAGCGAGTCCAAGGGCAGGCGCAGGCCCATGGGCGAGTCGCCAGGGATCAAGTACATGCGCTCGTCGCGGAAGAACCAGGGGCCGGTCACCCAGGTCGGGCCACTCAGCCCCGGGGATGCATGCCGCCATTCGCGCTTGAGCGGCAGGGCGTAACCCACGGTGTGGTCCAGGCCCTGGTCGAAGATGCGGCGCAGGCGCACGCGCTCCAGCTCGTCGTCCAGGCGGGCGTCGAGCGGGTCCACGTTGACGGGCAGGCGGCGCTCGCGCCACAGGTAGTACCAGGTGTCTTCATAGCCGGTCTGGATGTGGGCCGAGCCCACGCCCAGCTTGCCCGCCAGCGTGTCGATGAAGCGCTTGGCATCGGCGCTGGTGTAACGCACGGCTTGGCGCTCGTCGGCGAACAGGCTGGGGTCGTGCCAGCAAGGCTGACCGTCGGTGCGCCAGAAGATGGACAACGCCCAGCGCGGCAGCTGTTCTCCCGGGTACCACTTGCCCTGGCCGAAGTGCAGGAAGCCGCCTTCGCCATAGCGTGCGCGCAGTTTGTGCACCAAGGTGGTGGCCAGCCCGCGCTTGGTGGGCCCAAGCGCGTCGGTGTTCCACTCCGCGCCATCGCGGTCATCGACGGACACGAAGGTCGGCTCGCCGCCCATGGTCAAGCGCACATCGCTGTCCTGCAATCGCGCATCGACGGCCTGGCCGAGCGCGTCAATGGCCTCCCACTGCGCTGGGGTGTACGGCTTGGTCACGCGCGGCGACTCGTAGATGCGCGTGATGCCCATGTGGTGCTCGAAGCTGACCTCGCACTCGTCCACCGCACCGGAAACGGGCGCGGCCCCGGTGGGCTCCGGCGTGCAGGCGACGGGGATGTGGCCTTCGCCAGCCATCAGGCCCGACGTTGGGTCCAGGCCGACCCAGCCGGCGCCGGGCAAGAAGACCTCGCACCAGGCGTGCAGATCGGTGAAATCGACCTCCGTGCCCGAGGGGCCGTCCAGGGCTGCCACGTCGGCCTTGAGCTGGATGAGGTAGCCCGACACGAAGCGCGCGGCCAGGCCCAGGTGGCGCAGCGCCTGCACCAGCAGCCAGCCGGTGTCGCGGCAGGAGCCGGACTTCAGCGTCAGCGTCTCCTCGGGCGTCTGCACGCCGGGCTCCATGCGGATCGTGTAAGCGATGTCGCTCTGCAGGCGCTGGTTGAGCCCGACCAGGAAGTCGATGGTGCGCACCTCCTTGCGGTCGATGCTGTCCACGAAGGCCTGGAACTTCGGCGTCAGCGGCCCTTTGGCCAGATAGGGCTGCAGGTCGTGCAGCGAGGCCTCATCGTAGGCGAAGGGGTAGTTTTCGGCGTGGGGCTCGAGGAAGAAGTCGAAGGGGTTGTAGACCGCCATCTCGGCGACGATGTCCACCGTGACCTTGAACTCCTGGGTGCGCTCGGGGAACACCAGCCGCGCCAGGTGGTTGGCGAACGGGTCCTGCTGCCAGTTGATGAAGTGCACCACCGGGTCGATCTTGAGCGAGTACGACAGGATGCGGGTGCGGCAATGCGGCGCCGGCCTCAGCCGGACGATCTGCGGCGACAGGTTGACCAGGCGGTCGTAGCGGTAGTGGGTGGTGTGGTTGAGCGCAACGTGGATGGACACACGGATCTCCAGCGGGAAGCAGCGAAAAAGGCAGCAGCCCAGATTGGCCGCGATTTGTGTGACACGAGCAAGTTATGGGCCAAGTTGGTGCGCGGGGGGCCAAGCCCGCGGAAAGCGGCCACACCGTGACGCACTTCACACCTTGCGGGATCATGCGCCCGCGCAGCGGCCGATAACAGGAAAACCGTGTCCCGAGGAGCTTGCCGTGTTGCGTTTGCCATCTTCCCTGAAGCATCAACTGGTCTGGATCGTCAGCGCCTGCGCCCTGGGCGGGCTGGCCACCATGTCGTTGACCAACATCTTCACGGCCCGCAGCCACCTGCTGGACAACCTCGATGCCCAGACCCACCAGCTCACCCGGGCGCGGGTGGCCGTGCTGAGCGACTGGGCGCAGGACAAGCAGCGCATGGTGCAGGCCTCGCTGCCGGCCATCGATGAAGCCGATCCCAGCAAGACGCTGCAGACCCTGAAAGTGGCCGGTGGACTGGACAACACCTATTTCGGCTACGCCGACAAGCGCTTTGTTTTCGCCAACCCGGAGGGCCTGACGCCGGACTATGACCCCACCGTGCGGCCCTGGTACAAGGCTGCGGCCCAGGCTGGCAAGGCGGTGCTGACGGCCCCCTACGTGGACGCCGGCACACGCAAGCTGGTGGTGACCTCGGCCATCCCCGTGATGTCCGGCGGGCAACTCAAGGCCGTGGCAGCCGCCGACATTTACCTCGACCGTGTCGTGGAAACCGTCTCGGCCATCGCACCCACGCCGTCCAGCTATGCCTTCCTGGTGCACAGCAGCGGCCAGGTCATCGCCCACAAGGACACCAGCCTGGCCATGAAGGCCAGCACCGAGCTGGACGCCCAGTTGAGCATGGCCCGCATCGAAGCACTGACCCAGGCCACCCACCTGACGCCCATGACCTTGCGCGATCAGTCCGTGCTGGTGTCGGCCGCACAGGTCAAGGGCACCGACTGGACCCTGGTCGTCGCGCTGGACCGCCGAGAAGCGATGGCCGGCGTCTGGGCCCTGGTGCAGACCTCGGTGCTGGCCTCGGTGGTGGTGCTGGCACTGACCATCGGGATCACTGGCACCCTGATCGCCAAGCGCCTGCGCAAGCTCGAACAGCTGCGCGACACCATGCGCGAAATCTCCTCGGGCGATGGCGACTTGTCGCGCCGGCTGGAAACCTCCGGTCGTGACGAACTGACCGAGATCGCTCTGAGCTTCAACGCCTTTGTCGAGAAGCTCAACACGGTGCTCGTCGAGTTGCGCAACAGCAGTGGCTCGGTGCACGTGGCCGCGCAGGAGATCGCCACGGGCAACCAGGACCTCAGCCAACGCACCGAGAACACCGCCTCGAACTTGCAGCACGCGGCATCGTCGATGTCCCAACTGCTGGTCACCGTCAACCACTCGACCGAATCGGCACGGCAGGCCAACGAGATGGCCGCTTCTGCCGCCACTGTGGCCGAACGTGGCACGCAAGTGGTCTCGCAGGCGGTCAGCACCATGGGCGAGATCCACGCGGCCTCGCGCAAAATCACCGACATCATCTCGGTCATCGACGGCATTGCCTTCCAGACCAACATCCTGGCGCTGAACGCAGCAGTGGAAGCCGCCCGCGCTGGCGAGCAAGGCCGCGGCTTCGCGGTGGTGGCAGCGGAAGTGCGCTCCCTGGCGCAACGCTCGGCCACGGCTGCGCGCGAAATCAAAACCCTCATCGAGGCGTCGGTCGAACGCGTTGAAAACGGCACCCGTTACGTCAACGACGCCGGCGCCACCATGAGCGACATCATGAGCTCGGTGCAACGCGTCTCGGACGTGATCAGCGAGATCACGTCATCGGCCAATGAGCAATCACAAGGCATCCTGCAAGTGACCAACGCGGTCAATCAGCTCGACCAGATGACGCAACAAAACGCCGCCCTGGTGGAGGAGAGCGCCGCAGCCGCCGAAAGCCTCAAGGACCAGGCAACCCGCCTGTCCGCCATGGTGCAGACCTTCCGTCTGAGCGAATCGCAGGCGCAGCGCGCACACTGACCACGCCCCCTCGGTGGCGCCTCAGCGCACAGCCACCTTGGCATCCTGGAGCGATTGGGCGGCCAGCGTCTGCGTGCCCGCCACGATCATGCGCACCATCTGGATGAGCTGCTCGGTGAGCTGGGCTTGCTGATCGGCAGGCTGGTCCATGGCCGTGGCCGCGATCGCGAACACCAGCCGCGTGATGGCCCGCGCCGTCAGCGCCGGTTCATAGAGCCCTGTCCGTTCGGCCCGCGCCAGGCGCACCAGGTCCTGGGTGAGCTCCTCTTCGAAGAACGTCAGCTGGCGCTCCACCGCCTGCTTGAACGCGTCCGAACCCACATTGCCCTCGCGCAGCAGGATGTGCAGCAGGCGATCGTCGCTGCGCAGCTGCGCCACAAACACCTCGATGGAGCTGCGCACCACGCTGGCATCGGTGCGGGCGCGGCTGCGGGCGGAGCCGATGATGTCGCGCAGCGAGCGCCCGGCCAGCTCGATGAGCGCCACCGCCAGCTCGTCCATGTCATGGAAGTGCCGGTAAAAGCTGTTGGGCGCGATGCCCGCCTCGCGCGCGACCTCGCGCAGGCTCAGCGACGAGACGCTGCGCTGCGGGCCGACGAGCTTGAGCGCGGCGGCAACGATGTCCTCACGCGTGATGACCGGTTTGCGACCGGGCGCGGGCACCTGAACAGGGGACGGGATTTGACTCATTGATGCGGATCATACGGCCGCTCATGATAACGAAGGACATTAATGCACAACTGTCTGCACAGATGTATAGTCGCGCCCATGCGCTCCAAAAGGCCCGATCCGTGTCACTGATTGCCACCGTACCCGCCACCCCCAGCCTGGTTCACCGCTTGCTCGACCCCATGGTCGATCCGGCCACCTTCGACTTCTGGGCGCAAAAGCTCCATGCGACCTGGTCGTGGTCGCGCTGCCTGGCCCGCGTGGTCGAGCGCCGCGTCGAGGCACAGGACGCCGTCACCCTGGTGTTGCAGCCCAACGGACACTGGGCCGGCTTTCAGCCCGGACAGCACCTCAACGTCAGCGCCGACGTGGATGGCCGCCGCGTCACGCGCAGCTACAGCCTGACCGACATCCCTCGCCGCGATGGCCGCATTGCCATCACCGTCAAACGCGTCGACGGGGGTCGCTTGAGCACCCAGCTGTGCGACCAGACCCGCGTGGGCGATGTCTTGGAGCTCGGTGAGGCTTTCGGCGACATGACATTGCCGGGCAGCGGTCAAGGCGCTCAAGGCCCCGAAGGCCGCTGGTTGTTCCTGGCGGCTGGCAGCGGCATCACCCCGTTGATGGCCCTGACGCGCCAACTGGCTGCGCAGGGCATGCCTGTGGACGTGAAACTCATCTACTGGGCCAAGACCCGCGCCGAATTCTGCTTCGCCGCTGAATTGCGCGCGCTGACCCGCCAGCATCCGCGATTGCAGGTGCACTTCGTGGTGACCCACGAAGCGGCTCAAGGCACGGATGAACACGAAGGCTTCATCGACCACACGCTGCTGACCCGCCTGTGCGGTACCGCTGGAACGGACAACAGCGGCAGCGCCACGGCCTGGGCCGATCGCCAGGTGCTGGCCTGCGGCCCCGGTGGCTTCGTCGATGCCGCCCGCGCCCTGACCGCATCCACCGCACGCAGCTTCCAAGCCGAGGGCTTCACGCCCACCGCCCCGGCCGACCTGCCTGCCGCGGGAGAAGCCGCCACGGTCAGTGTGTCGCTCACGCGCAGTGGCCGCACATTGAGCGTGTCCTCGGGCAGCTCGCTGCTGGAGGCCCTGGAAGCCCAAGGGCTGAACCCACCCTCCGGGTGCCGCATGGGCGTCTGCCACACCTGTGTGTGCCAGCGCCACAGCGGAACGACCCTGGACACCCTGACCGGCGAACGCAGCGCCGAGCCCGACATGGCCGTGCGCCTGTGCGTGAGCCGCGCCTGCTCCGACCTGTCCCTGGACCTTTGATTTTCCAAAAGGCACCGCCCCCATGAGCCACGCTTCCACCCCCGCCATCGCCCTGCATCCGGGCATCCACCGCGGCCTCCAACGCCCCTTGAGCCCGCAAGAGCTGAGCGATTTCGGCACCGAGATCGAATCCCTGCGCGCGCGCACGGTGGCCGACCTGGGCGAGCGCGATGCCCGCTACATCCGCCGCATCTTCGCCGCGGTGCGCTGGACGGAAATCATCGGCCGCATCCTGCTGGTGGTCGGGTTCTTCCTGCCGTCGCCGTGGGACTGGAGCGTCTGGCTGCTCGGCGCTTTCACGCTGGGCCTGTCCAAGATCCTGGACAACATGGAGCTGGGCCACAACGTCATCCACGGCCAGTTCGACTGGATGGGCGACCCGCGCTTCAGCGGCAAGACCTTCGAGTGGGACATCGTCGGCACCGCCGACAACTGGCGCAAGACCCACAACTTCAAACACCACACTTACACCAATGTGCACGGCATGGACGATGACATCGGCTACGACGTGCTGCGCATCTTTCCCGAGCAGAAGTGGCACCCGGCCGCGCTGTTCCAGCCGCTGTACGCCGTGATCTTCGCGCTGCTGTTCCAGTGGGGTGTGGCCATCCAGAACCTGCGCGTGGGCCGCGTCTTCATCGGCCGCATCAGCTGGGGCCGCTTGTTCAAAGAGGCTGCGCCCACGCTGCGCAAGTGCCGCCGCCAGCTCGTCAAGGACTACGTCGTCTTCCCCCTGCTGGCCGGCCCGGCCTGGGCTTCGGTGTTCACCGGCAACCTGGTGGCCAATGGCCTGCGCAACCTCTGGACCTACACCGTCATTTTCTGTGGTCACTTCACCACCGACGTGCAGACCTTCCCCAAGGCCGTGGTGAAAGACGAATCCCGTCCGCAGTGGTACCTGCGCCAGATCCTGGGTTCGTCCAACCTGTCTGGCAGCAAGGCCTTGCACGTTTTGACGGGCAACCTGAGTCACCAGATCGAGCACCACCTTTTCCCCGACGTGCCGGCCAACCGCTATGCCGAGATGGCGCCTGTGGTGCGCGACATCTGCCGCCGCTACGGCATCCACTACAACACCGGCTC
>Ga0209617_10000486_pt1 | contig 17329 bp, 14 predicted proteins | sample LakEriepJuly2011_2_FD_187459 | JGI IMG/M metagenome (GOLD analysis project Ga0209617, IMG submission 187459) | Freshwater microbial communities from dead zone in Lake Erie, Canada - CCB epilimnion July 2011 (SPAdes) (version 2) | ecosystem: Environmental > Aquatic > Freshwater > Lentic >...
CGGCGGGCCGCATCGGGCGGGGTGCCCGGCGGCAGGCCGCTGCCATCAGCGCCAGGATGATCGGCATGCACGTCTGTGCCGTCGGGGTGGTCGCCGGTGGCGTTGGCGTTCCCGTGCACCTCGCCGGTGGGGCGGTGCTGCGCGGCCCATTGGCCCACGGCCGCGGCCGACGCGTTCGCGGGCAAGGCCAACAAGGTGGTGAGGTGGAGGGCGGCGCTGTCGTCGGCGGTGGCGCGCAGCAGGCCTTGCAGGGACAGGCGCACCGCGGCAACGGTGCCGGGGGCGATGCCGCTGCGCGACAGCAGGGCGATCTGGTCGTCCCACATCTGCAGGGCGCGCTTGCGCAGGTTGGCCGCGGCCTGCCCACCGCCTGTGGCGACCGCCAGGGTGGGTGCGGCGGTCGTGGCGTGGGTGGCGACGGCCGCTGCCGTGGGTGCGGCCACCGGCGCAGGCACAGCCACCGGCGGGGCGGGGCGCAGTGCGCTCAGGGCGATGACCTCGACCTGCTCGGGCACGCAGCGGAAGTGGTCGCTGACGTAAGCGATGGGCGCGTCGCTCAGGCCCACCAAGTCGAGGTTGCACTGGTAGCAGTCGGCCTCATCGACGGGCGGCCAGGCACCTTGTGTGCCCACGTCCAGGTGCTTGAGTGCGGGCACCTGCCGGCTCAGCAGCCATGGGTCCTCGCCCTTGAAGAAGCACTCGGGCTCGGGCCGGTAGCGCCACACCACGGCATCGGGGAAGCGCTCCAGCAGCGTGGTGGGGATGCGGTCCATCCAGGCCGGCGCCGGGGTGACGTGGGGCGTGGCGGCCGGGGCTGTGGTGGTTGCCGCAGTCGTTGCAGCGGCAGTTGCCGTGACTGGGGCGTCGGCGGGGGCGGACTGCGTGGCCACAGCCGTCGGCGCTGGACCTGCCAGGTGGGCGCGCAGCGCGGTGGCCAGGGCCTGCGAGCGCCCCTCGGCCGCCGACGAGATCGCGCCCGTCTGCTCGATCTCATCGATCATCTGCGCGGTGAAGTCCATCGCGTCGAGCAGGGCGTCGGCCATGTCGTTGCTGTAGCCCAGGGTGCCGTTGCGCACGCGGTCGAGCAGGTCTTCGCCGGCATGCACCACGCGCTCCAGCGGCTTGAATTCGAACAGGCCGCAGTTGCCCTTGAGGGTGTGCACCAGTCGGAACAGGTCGTTGAGCAGCTCGGCGTCGGTCGGGCTTTTTTCGACCTCCAGCAGGCGCTGGCCGATCTGCTCCAGGCAGTCGCGCGCTTCCAGGATGAACTGGTCCAGCAATTCGGTTTGGTTCATGCACGCACTCCTTCGGCGGCCTTGAGGGCCACCGCGGCATCGCCCAGCAGCAGGGCGGCGGTCAGCACCAGCTCCTGCGGCTTGGCCGGTTTGACCAGGTAGCAGTTGGCGCCCGCGTCGAAGGCCACACTGGTGTCCTGCGACTGCGCCTCGGTCGACACCATCATCACGGGGGCCTGCATGGCGCTGGGGTGGCGCCGCAGCTCACGCACGAAGGTGTAGCCGTCCATCTTGGGCATGTTGATGTCCACGACGTAGAGGTCGAAGGGGGTCTCAGGGGGCTGGTTGTTCACCTTCTCCAGCGCCTCCAGGCCGTTGATGGCTTCGTCGGTTTGCCAGCCGGCATCGCCGAGGATCTTGCGGTGGTACATGCGCACGGTGGCGGCATCGTCGATCACGAGAACGCGGTTCATCGTTGGGCCTCCATGGGCTTTTCATAGACCATCGCATCGGGGAAACGGCGCACGTTGAAGAGCGACGAGATGCGGCTCATCGACTCGGAGTGGCCCAGGCAGACGAAGCCGCCAGGGCGCAGTGCGTCGTACATCGCCTCGGCCGCGATGCGCCGGGAGATGTCGTCGAAATAGATCAGCAGGTTGCGACAGAAGATCACGTCGATGTCGCGGAAGCGGCGCGTGTCGTTGGGGTCGCTGAGGTTCACGCGGCTGAAGTCCACCGCGTCAACGATGTCGCGCGAGAGCTTCCATTCGCCCTCGGCCGTCCGCTTGAAGTACTTGGCCAGGTAGGGCTTGGGGAGGTTGGCGATCGAGCGGTCGGAGTACAGGCCCTTCTGCGCCGATTGCAGCACCGAGGTGTCGATGTCGGACGACAGGATCTCGACGTCGTACTGCTCGATCAACGGCCAGCGCTCCAGCAGGTAGATGGCGATGGAGTAGGGCTCTTCACCGGTCGACGAAGGGATGGACCAGATGCGCAGCCGCGAGCCCGGCTTGCGCTTGGCCACGATGTCGTCGAGCATGCTGTGGACCAGGCAGTCGAACTGGTAGGCCTCGCGGAAGAAGTAGGTCTCGTTGACCGTCATCGCGTTGACCAGGGCCTGCATCTCCTGGCCATCGGTTTCGAAGCGCAGCTTGACGAAGTAGTTGCGGAAGTTCTCCGAGCCCGTGACCTCGATGCGCTCGATCAGGCGCTTGTCCACGAAGTAGCGTTTGGTGTGGTCGAACTGGATGCCGGTCTTGCGGTAGAAGAATTCGCGGAACTTCTCGAAGTCGGCTTCCGTGATGACGGCTTTTTCGATGGCGGCGGCTTTCATGCGCCCTCGATTCTTTGCTGCGCCAGGTCCGCGGCGAAGCCAATGAAGGGGTCATCGGCGAAGCGCTGGCGTGCCAGCTGGAGGGCGTGTGCGGCCTGCGGGGTGCCGACCTCGGCCAGCACCTCCAAGGCGGCCGCGACCACGTTGACGTGGGGGTCGTGCGTGAGCACGTTCGCCAACCAGTGGCCCACCTGCGGGTGGCGCAGGTCGTTCATGAGGTTGAGCGTGAAGATGCGCACGTCGGCATCGGCATCGCGCAGCAAGACCTCGATGTGGGGGCCGACCTCTTCGGGCAACTCGGCCAGCACCTCGATGGCGCCATTGCGCAGGTTGGCGTCTTCGCTGCGCAGCAGGGGCACCAGGCCTTCGACCACGTCGTCACCGCCCAGGCAGCCCAGCGTGGTGAACATCACCTCGCGCACGCTCAGGTCGCGCTCGCGGCCCAGGAACTCGCACAGCGCGGGCACGGCATCGGGGTGGATGGCCAGGTCGCGGGCGGCCCAGCGGCGCACGCTGGGGTCGGGGTCTTGCAGCTGCTCGATGAGGCCTTCGGTGTCGCGCGGGTAGTCGCGCGGTTCGATGCGGCGAAGGCCCGCTGAATCAGTGGCTCGTCGCAATCCCATGGGATGTCCTTTCGCTGCGTTGCAGCCAGCCGATGAGCTGGCGGGCGATGTCCTGGCAGGGCAGCACGGTGGTGGCGCCGCCTCGTGCGATCAACTCGCCCGGCATGCCGAACACCACCGCCGTGGCCTCGGATTCGGCGATGGTGCGGCCGCCGCTGCGCTTGAGTTGGGTCATGGCCGCGGCGCCGTCGTCGCCCATGCCGGTGAGCTGCACGCCCGTGATCTGCGTGGGGTCGAGGTGGCGCATGGCGCTCTCCACCAGCACGTCCACCGAGGGGTGCCAAGGGTGGTTCGGCGATTCGGCCTTGGACGCGGCCACCAGCCGGCCGAGGCGCTCCATCACGATCATGTCGGTGCCACCCTGGCCGATGTAGATGTGGCCTGGCTCCAGCGGCATGGGCGTGGCCACTTCCTTGACGCGCAGCTGGCAGAGGCGGTCCATGCGCCGCGCGAAGGCGTCGGTGAAATTGGGCGGCATGTGCTGGGCCACCAGCACCGGGCAGGGGAAGTGCGCGGGCAGCTGCGGCAGGATGTCTTCCAGCGTGCGCGGCCCGCCGGTGGACACGCCGATGATGACGACCTCCAGGCCGCGGTGCCGACCGCCGCGCACCTCATGGGGTGCCGCATGGGTGGGCGCAGACGGCGTGGCCGATGCGCCCCGCTGGCCGAGTCGCGAGGGCGTGGGGTGCAGGGTGCGCGGTGCGCTGCGCAGCGGCGCGCGTGCCGATGGGGTCGCGCTGGAACGGGCCGTAGCCTCGGCTGACGGCGCATCGCTGCCCTTGGCGATGCGCAGCTTGGCACGCAAGGCCGCCTTGACCTTGTTGCGCAGCTGGTGCGCGATCTCGTCGATGCTCAGCGAAATCGTGCCGCCCGGCTTGGCGATGAAGTCCACGGCGCCGAGCGCCAGCGCCTCGAAGGTGGCCAGCGCGCCTTGCTCGGTCAGTGACGACACCATCACCACCGGGGTGGGACGGGCCGCCATCATGAGCGACAGGGCCGTCAGGCCGTCCATCTGCGGCATGTTGATGTCGAGGGTGACGACGTCGGGCTGCCACTCGACCAGCTTGGCCACCGCCTCGGTGCCATCGCGTGCCGTTTGCAACTCGTGTCCCGCATCGCCGAGGACGCCGGTGATGAGACGGCGCATCAGCGCTGAGTCGTCCACAACCAGAACCTTCGCCATGGTGCCTGTGCTCCTGTGAGGGGTCGTTGATCAGGGTCTGGGCTGTTCGCGCTCAAGCGGCGCGTTGCAGCGACGGTGCCGCGTGGTCGGCCCCACCGTCCGAACCGCCCTCGAAGGCGCGGCTCATGGCCTGCATCTCGCGGCCCTGCAGCAGGTGGCCCGGGTCGAGCATCATCACCAGGCGCTTGTCGCCATCGAGCTTGGCCACGCGGCCGATCAGGCGGCTCTGCTCGTCCGACATGTCGGGCGCGGCGGCGATCTGCTGCTTGGGGATGCGCAGCACCTCGGCCACCGAATCGACGATGAAGCCGGTGCGCAGCCCACCCAGCAGGTAGACCATGATGCGCTGGCCGTCGTTGCGCTCGATGGCCGGCATGCCCAGTCGGGTGCGCTGGTCGATCACCGGCAGCACCGTGCCGCGCAGGTTGATGACACCCTCGATGAAGCGCGGCGTCTTGGGCACGCGCGTCAGCACCTCGGGCACCCGCACGATTTCCTGCACGCTCATGATGGGCACGGCGAACTCTTCGGCGCCGAGGCGGAAGATCACCACCTGGGTGTCGTCGTCGGTGGCTTCGGGGCCGCCATCGGCCTCGGTGGGGTGACGTGAGGCCATGGCCTTCTCCTCGGGGCGCTGTGTGGTGCGTTGCTGCTGGCCGTGGGCATCTGCGGCATCGAGGGCTTCGCGGATGCCGGTCAGGCCCAGCAGGCGGTCGGTGGCGATGATGGAGACCAGCCGCTTGCCGTTGTCGAGGCGGCAGATCGACGAGAACTCCTGCATGGCGCTGTCTTCGGCCAGGATGGACGGCATGGCGTCGGCCTGGCTGCGCGGGATGCTCAGCACCTCTTTCACGGAGTCGGTCACGAGGCCGACCTGGCCGCCGCCGGGCAGGGCGATGACGACGATGCGGTGGTGCTCGTTGAGGTCTTCGTCGGGCAGGCCGAACAGGCAGCGCAGGCTCACCAGCGGCAGCAGGCGCTGGCGCAGCGAGATCACGCCCAGCACGTGGCGGTCCACGTTGGGCAGGGCCGTGATGTGTTCGGGCACCTGCACGATCTCCTGCACGTCGGCGATGTCGATGCCGTACTCCTGGCCCGCCACGGAGAACGACACCAGGCGCAGGTCGTCGGTGGCGCTGGCCTCATCGGCCTCCGCCGTGTTGGCCGCGTCGTGGCGACCGCCGCCGCGCACGTCGTCGCGGCCCAGGCGGTCCATGCCGGCGAACTGGCTTTCCACCAGCTTGGCGAAGTCCAGCGTCATCAACAGGTCCTGGCCGCCATCCGCGCGTGGGCGCTTGATGACGCCGGTCAGGTAGTCGGCCGAGACGATGCTCTGGATGGCGCTGGCCGGCTCGATCTCGTGCGGCTCGACGCTGAGCACGCTGGCCACGCGGTCCACCACGAAGCCCAGCGGCTGGCCCAGGTTGATGACGACGGCGCGGGTGGCGTCGTCGTGCGCGCGGCTGTCACAGTTGAACAGCCGGCGCAGGTTGATGATGGGCAGCACGCGGCCGCGCAGGTTGGCCAGGCCGTCCAGCGTGGACGGGGCCAGCGGCAGGCGGGCCACCTCGGGCACGCGGATGATTTCCTGCACCGGGCCCATGGGCACGGCGAACATCTCACCGGCCACGGCGAAGGTCACGAACTGCTTGTCGTGCACGGCCGCATCGTCCGCCTCGTCAGGGGCGGCGTGCGCGGTGGGGGAGACGGGGTCGCTCATGGCGCACCTCCTTCAGATCGGGTCTCGTCAACGGCGCGCGGCCAGCAGGCAGGGCCTGAGGCCGGCGCGCACCGTGCGCTCAGTTGCTCTGCAGCTCGTCGGCCAGCGAGGCGATCTCTTCGATCGCGGCCGACAGCTCCTCGGCGCCTTGCGACTGCTGGCGGGCGGCGGCGGCAGCCTGTTCGGCGGCTTTCTCCGACTGCTGCGCGGCCGACGACACCTGCTCCACACCGACCTTGATCTGCGTGAGCGCGGCCACGATCTCCTGCGCGGCCGACATCGCTTCCTGGTTGCCCTGCTCGACTTGGCCGACGTTGCTCTCGATCTGGTTGAGGTTGGCCGTGATGGACTTGGTCTTCTCGACTTCGCTCAGCGCCGAAGCCATGATCTCGCCGAGGTCGCGGCCCACGAACGCGATCTGGTCCTGGATGGACTTGACCATGTCCTTGATGCGGTCGGCGTTCTCGGCCGAGTCGTGCGCCAGGTTGCGGATGTCGGTGGCGACCACCACGAAGCCCTTGCCGTACTCGCCGGCGCGGGCTGCTTCGATGCTGCCGTTGACGGCCAGCATGTTGGTCTGGATGGACACCTGCGTGATGGCGTCCACGATCTTGTCGATCTTGCGGCTGACCAGCTCCAGGTCCTTGATCTGCTTCATCGACTCGCGGGTGGCCTGCACGCCGCTGGTGATGCTGGCCACCAGGCCCTCGACGTTGCGCTTGTTATCGCCCATCAGCTCGCGGATGGCGGCGGCGCGCTCGTTGGCCTTGCTGGCGCGCTGTTCGGCCACGCCCGCGCCCTTCTCGATCTGGGTGATGGCCGCGGCCGATTCGGTCGTGGCGGCCGCCTGGCTCTGCGCGCCTTTGCGGATCTGCTCCAGCGCCACCATGATCTGGGTGGCCGAGCGCGAAATCTCCTGCACCGCGGCCGACAGCTCTTCGGCCGAGCTGGCCACCTCTTCGGCGCTCTTGGAGATGTCGGTGGCGTTCTTCAGGTCATCGGCCAGCTCCGACAGGCTCTGCGAGGTCTGCTCGCATTCGGCCAGCGCGACGGTCTGCTCGGCCACGGTTTTGTTCGCTTCTTCGCAGGCCGACGATTGCTCGGCCGCAGCCGCGGCGATCTGCTCGGCGCCCTTGAGCGCCTGCTGCGCGGCGACGTTGCTCTGGCCTGCGGCCGACGCGATCTCGGCGGCACCGTTGGCGATCTCGGCGGCATCGAGGCGGATGCGTTCCAGCTGCTGCGTGATGAGGCTGCTCTTCTCGACCTCGGTCTTGACGCTTTCGGCGGCGTCGTTGATGCCGTCGGCGATCACCTTCACCTCGCCCTGGATCTGGCCCACGAGCTCCTGGATCTGCTTGGCGCTCTTCTCGGAGGTTTCGGCCAGGGTGCGGACCTCGTCGGCGACCACCGCGAAGCCCTTGCCGTGCTTGCCAGCGCGGGCGGCTTCGATGGCCGCGTTCAGGGCCAGCAGGTTGGTCTGGTCGGCGATGCGGGCCACGGCCTTGACGATGTCACCGATGTTGGCGGCCTGGCGTTCCAGCTCGGCCACCATCTTCACCGACTCGGCCTGGCGCTCGGCGCCGATGGTCACGTTGTGGATGGTGACGCGCACCTCCTCGCCGATCGTGCTGGCCAGGGTGCGCATGCCATCGGCCATGTGCTGTGACTGGCTCACGGCGGCCAGCTGGCGCGTGATGGCGCCGCCGACCTGCGTGATGGCCGCCAGCGACTCCTGTGCGGCCCCGGAGGCCTCTTCGGCGCCGGTGGCGATTTGCGAGGCAGCGCGCTTGAGCTCTTCCGACGCAGACGCCGCTTCGTTGATGCCGGCGGACAGCTCGCTGGACGCGGAGGCCACGCGCTCGGAGGCCTGCTGCTGCTTGGCCAGGGTGCGTGCGCGTTTGCGCTGCGCATCGGCGTCGCGCGCCACGGACTTGGTGATGCCGGGCACGGCGTGGAGGGCTTGGGGTGCGTCGTCGGCGCTGCGGCTCTTTCGGACGAGGGACATGGAGGGGCTCCTCAGGCAGGTGGACATGTGAACGATCGCCAACTTTGGCGACGGGCACGGAAGACAACACTTCGCGAGCCCTTCTCGTTCTCCTGCGGGCCAGTTCCGATGACCGTCACGACCCGTTGCTGTGAGCTCATCATGCGTGGCGCCACCCAAATGAGGGAAGGGCGTACCCGCATTTCAAAGCCACACCGCGTGACGCAATTCCGGGAAATGAGGAGCGAATTACGCCCAGTTACGTTTGCGTGCGGATGCTGTCCGGCGCTGTCATGGGCCTGGCGAGGCCGCTGGCCTGTGGGGTGTGCCTCAGCCCGCTGCGTCAGCCCTCTGCATACGGGTCGGGAAATCCGAGGGCGGCCAGGATCTCGCGCTCCCGCGCTTCCATGGCCTCGGCTTCTTTCTTCTTGAGGTGGTCCCAGCCCTGCGCGTGCAAGGTGCCGTGCACCAGCATGTGGGCGTAGTGCGCCTCCAGCGATTTGCCTTGCTCCGCGGCCTCCTGTTCGATGACCGGGGCGCAGACGATCAGGTCGGCCATGACCACGGGCTCGTGCGCGTAATCGAAGGTCAGCACGTTGGTGGCGTAGTTCTTTTTGCGGAAGTCCTTGTTGAGCGCCTGCCCCTCCTCGGCGTCCACGATGCGCACGGCGATCTCGCCGTCGGTGTCGAGCGCGGCCTTGACCCAGCGTGCCACCTTGTGGCGAGGCAGGGTGTCGCGATGGCGTTTGTCAGCGAACTGCAGGCTGAGGGACAAGGTCGGTTTCATGCGGACGGGGTTTCGGGGTTGGCTGGGTCGGCGTTGAGTTGGGCCTGGTCATAGGCCTCGACGATGCGGGCCACCAGCGGGTGGCGCACCACGTCCACGCGCGTGAAGCGGCTGAAGGCGATGCCCTTGACGCGCTTGAGGATGCGTTCGGCTTCGATCAGGCCGCTCTTGCTGCCGCGTGGCAGGTCGATCTGGCTGACGTCGCCCGTGACCACCGCGCGCGAGCCAAAGCCAATGCGCGTGAGGAACATCTTCATCTGCTCGGGCGTGGTGTTCTGCGCCTCGTCGAGGATGATGAAAGCGTGGTTGAGCGTGCGCCCGCGCATGAAAGCCAGCGGCGCGATCTCGATGAGGCCCTTCTCGAAGGCCTTGGTGACGCGGTCGAAGCCCATGAGGTCATAGAGCGCGTCGTAGAGCGGGCGCAGATACGGGTCGACCTTCTGCGTGAGGTCGCCGGGCAGGAAGCCCAGGCGCTCGCCAGCCTCCACCGCCGGGCGGGTCAGGATGATGCGCTGCACCGAACTGCGCTCCAGCGCATCGACCGCGCAGGCCACGGCCAGGAAGGTTTTGCCCGTGCCGGCCGGGCCGATGCCCAGGGTCAGGTCGTGCCCGAGGATGTTCTGCAGGTACTGAACCTGGTTGGCCGTGCGCCCCTGCAGGTCGGCGCGGCGGGTGTGCAGCATCGGGCCGGCGGGGGCGTCGCCCTCGAGGAGGTCGTCCGAGCCGGTGCACGCAGTGGCAGCGTCGGTGCTGCCTGCCGCCCCCCGGCGCGTGGCCGTGCGGCTGCGGGTGCCGGCCTGTCGCATCGCCGAGGTCACGGCCAGCTGCACCAGCTCGGCGCCCAGCGGACGGTCGGCGCGGGCGTAGAGGCTGTCGAGCAGGGCCACGACCTGCTGCGGCACGCCCCGTGCGCCTTCGATGCGGAACTGCTCCCCGCGGCGCTGCAGCGTGACGTTGAATGCGGCCTCGATGGTGCGCAGGTGCTCGTCGAGCGGACCGCACAGGTGGGCCAGGCGCGCATTGTCTGGGGGTGAAAAGCTGTGCCGCAGTTGCATGGATGCGATGGATTCGGGAAGTAAGCGGGCAAATTGTCGCTTGTCCGGCGCTGGCGGGTGTGACATCTCTTGCGAGAATGGGTGTTTGAGCGTGTGCGCCGCGCACGCCACGGGCTGGTGGAGTGTCCCTTTGAACCTGTTGTTTCGTTGGTGGTCTCGGCTGAGTCGCGTGTTCATGCAGGCCCAGGCGCCTGTGGCCGAGCCCTCCTTGCTGGGCATGGCCCCCCGTCGTGTCTGGGTGCTGCTGGGCCTGGCCCTGGCCACCGTGGTGGCCGTGGGCCTGTTGGCGCTCAACCAGGAAGCCTCGCGCCTGAGCGGCCCCAACGCGCACGTGGCGTCCGACAGCGACGTCCGCGCCTTGCGGCAGGCTTGGGCCGTGCCTGACAACGGTTCGCACTTTCCCGAGCCTGCCATCGCGCAAGTGGCCGGCAAGGCCGTCAGCCTGCCCGACGAGTGGTCCCGATCGCAGCCGGGCTACAAGGGCGGCGTCTGGTACCGCTTTCCGCTGACCGTTGCAGACGGCGCACCGGCCGACACGCTGCTGGCCGCGCTGATCGACCGCGCCTGCGCCAGCGTCGAGGTGCAGCTCAATGGCGCCGTGGTGTTCCGCAGCGGCCGCATGATCGAGCCCTATGCGCGCGACTGCTTCGGCTCCCACGTCGTGCCCTTGCCGGCGGCCTTGCTGCGGCCCACGGGCAATGTGCTGGACGTCAAGGTCGCGGGCTACCCGATCAAGCGCGTGACGGCACGGCAACGCGCCGGCGGGCTGGCGGCGGTGCACGTCGGGCCGATGTCCGAGGTGCGCCAGATGGCCGACGAGCAAACCCTCTGGACCACCACCCTCTCCCAGATCATGGGCGGGGTGTTGGTGGTGATGGGCGTGTTCTCGCTTGGCCTGGCCTGGGTGCGCAGGCTCAGCTACATGCTCTATTTCGGCTTGCTGACCCTGGGCTGGGCACTGATGACCGGTCGATTCTGGCGCGCCGATTTGCCCGTGCCCAACGACGCCATGGAGGTGCTGATCGCCATCATGATGGCGCCCATGACGGCCTTCGCGGTGAAGTTCCTGATGGGCTATGCCGGCATCGGCCTGCGCGACCCGGGCCAGCAAGTCTGGAACCAGCGCGTCAACCTGCTGCTGTGGGCGCAGTGCCTGTTGCTGCCCCTGAGCCTGCTGCTGCTGGGCGTGGACCAGCTCTTCCTGGGCGCCCGTGTCTGGTTCGGCGTGTTCACCCTGGAGCTCTTCCTGGCCATCGGCTACTTCCTGTGGGTCACCGGTCGGGGCCGGCGTGCCGAGTTCTGGCTGATGTGCGCCGCGCTTGGCGTGGTGGCGGCGGTGCTGGGCATCGAGCTGTCCTACCAGAGCGGGCTGCTGCAAAGCGGCGGCCTGCACATCACCCACTTCGTGATGCCGCTGTTGTACGCGGCGGTGGGCGTGCGCCTCATCCAGGTCTATGCGCGGGCCCTGCAGTCGGCCGAGGGCGCGCGCGCGCACCTGGAGCGCCGCGTGCAGGAAATCAGCGTCGAGATCGAGCGCAACTTCAACCAGATCGCCGAGCTGCGCGTGGACCAGATCGCCGAGAAGGAGCGCAAGCGCATCGCTGGCGACCTGCACGATGACCTGGGCGCCAAGCTGCTGACCATCGTCCACACCTCGGACAACGACCGCATCTCCACCCTGGCGCGCGAGGCGCTGGAAGAAATGCGCCTGTCGGTGCGCGGCCTCACGGGTCGCCCCATGGTGCTGTCCGACTCGATGGCCGACTGGCGCAGCGAGGTGGTGTCCCGCCTCGGGCAGGCCGGCATCGAGTGCGAATGGCGCAACCCCCACGACACCATCGAAGAGCCGCTGTCGTCGCGCACCTATGTGCAGACCACGCGCATCGTGCGCGAGGCCGTCAGCAACATCATCAAGCACAGCGGCGCGTCGCACGTGGTCATCACGGCCGATGTGGACCTGGAGAACCACGTGTTCACCCTCGTCATCCAGGACAACGGCAAGGGCATCCCGATGGAGCTCGACGGCCGCCTCGACCGAGGCCACGGCATGACCAGCATGAAGCACCGCGCCAAGCAGCTCAACGGGCAGTGCCTGGTCGAGTCCGGGCCAGGTTTCGGCACCATCATCCGGCTGACTTTGCCGCTGGAAATCGCCACGATGCAACAGGTTTTGTCGCATCGGCTCGGCTCCTGAGGCGCCGTGTCTGGCGCCCGACACGGTTCGCGTGGACAATGTTTCTCATCAACGTCAATTTTTGAAGCGTAGCGAGGCCCCCATCCATGAAGCAAATCCTCCTTCTTGAAGACCTGCCCGAGATCCGAGCCTGGCTCAAGACGCTGGCGCTGCAGGTGTTCCCCGGGGCGCAGATCAGCGAAAGCGCACGCATCCACGACGCGCTGGAGTTGGTCAATGCCGTGCGCTTCGACGTGGCCATGGTGGACCTGGGCCTGCCCGATGGCTCCGGCGTCGAGGTGGTGCAGGCCCTGCGCGAGAAGCAGCCTGACGTGCAATCGGTCGTGGTCACCATCCACGACGACGACGACCACCTCTTCCCCGCCCTGCAGGCCGGCGCTTTCGGCTACCTGCTGAAAGAGCAGTCGCGCGAGCAACTCGCCGAGCAGCTGCACCGCATCAGCCAGGGTGAGCCGCCGCTGTCGCCGTCCATCGCGCGCCGCGTGATCCAGTACTTCACGGCGCAGTCGCGCATGCAGCCTGTGCAACAGCCGGACACCGTCACGCCGCACGTGCAGCTCACCGACCGCGAAAACGAGGTGCTGTTGCGCGTGGCCAAGGGCTTCACGCTGCCCGAGATCGGTGTGCAGCTCAACCTGTCGCGCCACACCATCGCCGACTACGTCAAGCAGATCTACCGCAAGCTCAATGTGTCTTCGCGCGCCGAAGCCGCACTGGAAGCGCAACGCCTGGGTCTGTTCCGCCGATGATTTCACGACTGGTCGGCGAACTCGCCGGCAAGGCCCCGCCCTTCGTGCTGGTGGATGTGCACGGTGTGGGCTACGAGGTGCAGGTGCCCATGAGCACCTTCTACAACCTGCCCGAGCTGGGCGCCAAGGTGACGCTGCTCACGCAGTTCATCGTCCGTGAGGACGCCCAGCTGCTGTTTGGCTTCCTGACGGCGGGTGAGCGGGAGTCCTTCCGCGAGCTGGTCAAGATCAGTGGCGTGGGCCCGCGCATCGCGCTGGCGCTGCTGTCCGGCCTGAACACCGAGGAACTGGCCCAGGCCGTCTCGGCCCAGGACGCGTCGCGCCTGGTCAAGGTGCCGGGCATTGGCAAGAAGACCGCCGAGCGCCTGCTGCTGGAGCTCAAGGGCAAGCTGGCGCCCGCGCTGGCCACGCCCGGTTGGGCCGCGACCAGCGACGCGCAGGGCGACATCCTGCAGGCCCTGATCGCCTTGGGCTATTCCGACAAGGAGGCCCAGGCCGCGCTCAAGCAGCTGCCGCCCGATGCCTCGGTGAGCGATGGCATCAAGCAGGCGCTGAAGTCGCTGGCACGCTGAGCCGCGTCAGCCTGAAGCCTGCCGGGTGCGGGCCCGTTTCGGGGCATGATCTGCACCATGCGAGTGCTTGCGCGAACCCTGCCCCCCTTTTGGCGACCCGTGATGGCGACGCTGGTGGTGGCTGCCTTTGCAGGCGCCAGCGCCATGGCCGCGCCCGCCCGCACGCCAGGTGCGGTGATCTCCGCCCCGCCGAAGGCGATCGAGCCGCTGACACCCATGTCGCTGTGCGAGCAGCTGTCCCACCGCCTGCCGAACGTGTCGCGTACCGCGTGTGCCCGCGCCCAGTTGTCCCCGGGCTCGGCCGTGTCGGTGCAAGGGCGGCCTTTGCTGCAGCGCGACGTGTCGGCCATGTCGTCGCGACTGCGGGTGCTGGTGCTGGGCGGCATCCACGGCGACGAGCTCTCGTCCACCGCCCTGGTGCTGCACTGGATCGGTGCGGCCATGGAGACCCCGTCCAACATCCACTGGCGCTTCGTGCCGCTGATGAACCCCGACGGCATGCTGCAGGACAAGCCCACGCGCACCAACGCCCGTGGGGTGGACCTCAACCGCAACTTCCCCACGCCTGGGTGGGACAAGGAAGCGCCGGCCTACTGGAGCAAGCGCACCCGCAGCGACCCACGCCGCTACCCGGGCCCCAAGCCCCTGTCCGAGCCCGAATCGCGCTGGTTGCACGATGAGATGGAGCGCTGGAAGCCCGACCTGATCGTGTCGGTCCATGCGCCGTACGGCGTGCTCGATTTCGACGGCCCCACCGTGGCGCCGCAGCGCCTGGGCCGCCTCTACCTGGACCAGGTGGGCATCTTCCCCGGCAGCCTGGGCAACTACGGCGGTGTGCACAAGCGGGTGCCGGTGGTCACCATCGAGCTGCCCAGCGCGCTGCGCACGCCGCAGGAGGCCGAGATCCGCCAGATGTGGCTGGACCTGCTGCGCTGGACGGCCGAGCGCCTGGGCGCGGGCTGACGCACCTGGGCTAGCGGCCCAGGGCCCTGGATTGAGGGGGCGCCCCTGACTCAGTGTGACATTGTTCCGTTTTTCGAGGCCAACAGCCCTCGAAGTTAGGGGGGTGGCGGCTGCCCACGGCCTGAGCCAGTCGTCGCATACTCCGACCATTAGCAAACAGTTGGTTACGACACCCTTCACCTCAGAGGGGTATCACGGAGGAGAACCCATGCCCTTGATGTTCGGCTGCAGCCGTCCCGCCCGTTTGACCCTGATCGCTGCCATGGTGCTTGGCGCTTGTGCTGCACAAGCCCAGGGCACTGCCGACGCCAGCGCGGCCGAGGCGCAGTACCGCCTGGGCCTTTACCAGCGCGAAACCGGCGAGCCCTACAGCGCCATCGAGACGCTGGAGACCTTGCTGTCGGCCAACCCCAGCCTGAACCGCGCCCGCCTGGAGCTGGCCGTGGCTTACTACCGCACCTTGAACTATGCGCGTGCGCGTGCCGAGGCCCAGCGCGTGCTGGACGACCCCCGCACGCCCGAGAACGTGCGCCTGTCGGTGCTCAGCTTCGTCAAGCAGATGGAGCTGGAGCAATCCATCGCACAGGGCAAACCGCACAAGTGGGAAGTCAACACCAGCGTGGGTCTGCTGTACGACAGCAACGTCAACGCGGGTCCGGACAATGCCATCCTGGGTTCGTCGGCCTCCGGTTTGCTCACCCTGAATCAGGAATTCCTGTCCAAGTCCGACTGGGGCTACACCGCCCAGGCGGGGGTGCAGCACACCTGGCAGCAGCCAGCGCCGGTGCGCATCGGTGAATCGACGGGTCGCTTGCAGTGGATCAGCTCATTGAATGCGTACCACAAGGGCTATCACAACTACAGTGATTTCAACCTCGGCGTCCTCAGCCTGGCCACCGGCCCGGGCCTGATCGTGGGCCAGGGCATGCGCGGCAACCTGAACTTGCAGGTGGATCACATCACCTTCGGTGGGCGCGAACTGGGCCTCTACACCTCCCTGAACCCGACGATCACCCTGCGTGGCCTGGGCGGTGAGATCACCACGGACGTGCTGGTGTCGCAGCGCAGCTTCTCGCGTCCCACCGATGCCGGCCGCCAAGGCCAGTTCCGCAGCATCGGCCTCAGCTACGGTCGCCTGATCGGTGCTCAGGCTTCGGTGCAAGGCGGCGTGCGCACCTTCGTGGAGAACACCCGCGAAGACCGCTTCAGCAACCAGGGCCACGAGGTCTTCGTGGGCGGGCGCATCCAGTGGTCTGGCATCGACTTCTTTGTGCGCAGCGCCGTGCGCAACGCGCGCTACGACGGCGTCGAGCCCGTTTTCGACGTGGCCCGCCGCGAACTGGAACGCCGCAACGAGGTGGGTGCGAGCTACACCTTCCTGGAGGGCTGGCTGGAGAAGTGGCAGCTGTCGGCCACCCTGGCCAACGTGCACAACCGTTCGAACGTGAGCCTGTACGGCTACGACCGAGACACCGCGTTCATCAACCTTGGCCGCACGTTCTGAGCGACCTCACCGCAAACGGAGTTTTCACCATGACGAATCGCCTTCTTCCCCTGGTGGCCGCTTGTGCCGCCGTGTGTGCCGCCGCTTGCGCCACCCTGGCCCATGCCGCGCCCAGCCAGGCCGACCTGGAGCGCACCCGCCTGTACGGTGACGTGAGCATTGCCCAGGACTCGGTGAACAGCTGGGGCGTGTGGGAACAGTTCGAACCACCTGCAGCCGGTCCTGCCACGCCCATCGTGGCTTTGGCCCCGCGTGGCGACGTGTACCGGCCCATCGGCAACGTGACCCCAACCCCAACCCCAACCCCGCCGTCCCCGATCCCGCCCGCGGCGGTGCCCCTGTGCGCCAGTGGCGCGCTGTGCGTGATCGGCGTGTTCTCTGCGGTTCAGGGCGAGGTGGACCCCTCTGCGCCCGTGGTGGCGCCGGAGCGCTTTGCCTTCGTGTCGCGCCCGGTCAGCCTGGCGGACGCCAACCGCGAGCAAGCGGCGGCGTTGCTCCGGGTGAACTGGGAGCCCAGTGGCATGCGGATGCTCAACGAGGTCTTGAACGGCGGCTCGCTGGAGGTCGATTCGGGCCAGATGTTCAACGACGGTGCCTACTATGGGTGGGACAACGACGGCAAGCGCGTCTTGTACTCCAGCCGCAAAGGTGCCGATGACGGCAGCGGCATCACCAACGTGGTGGAGGTGGCCCGCCTGTCCGGCGTGTACAAGTACGTGACCGGCGAAACCACTGTGAGCAAGGACATGTTCGCGTTCTGGGGCGTGACCACGCCTGCTGCCGGCATGGACGCGTTGAACCGAGGCAACGTCCAGGCCACCTACCAGGGCCGCACGTACGACGGTTCGCAAACCGTGAGCATGACCATCGACTTCGGCCAAGGCAAGATCACGGCTGGCCAGTTTGGTTCTGGCGTGGATGGCAAGGTCAGCCGCGCCGCCACCACCTCGGGTGGCACGCAGCTGTCCGGCCAGGTGGGCTTCACTTTCACGGGCGATGTGGTGGGCAGCACCTTCCGCGCCACCAACCTGCAGGCGGCCGATGCCAAGTCCATTTCCGGCTCGGTGCAAGGCGCTTTCTTTGGCTCGAATGCGCAAGCTGCCGCCGGTGTGGCCGACGTGGTCAAGACCAAGGCCGGCGAGGGCGGCTACACGAATGGCAAGTACACCGACGCCTTCATCACCTACAGGGCAGACCAGCCGCGCTGATCAGGCGTGATCGCCCAACCCAAGCCGGGCATCGCGCCCGGCTTTTTGCGTTCTGGGGCGCTGTGGCGCAAGCGGTCTGGCGTTCAGCCCATCGGCGGTGCAGCCTGCGCGCTCGGCAGCGCTGCCAGGATGCCCAGCAGCCGCGGGATCTGCAGCGGCTTGACCAGGTAGTGGTTGAAGCCGGTCTGCAGGGCCCGGGCGATGTGGTCGGGCAGGGCG
>Ga0209617_10000487_pt1 | contig 17320 bp, 16 predicted proteins | sample LakEriepJuly2011_2_FD_187459 | JGI IMG/M metagenome (GOLD analysis project Ga0209617, IMG submission 187459) | Freshwater microbial communities from dead zone in Lake Erie, Canada - CCB epilimnion July 2011 (SPAdes) (version 2) | ecosystem: Environmental > Aquatic > Freshwater > Lentic >...
CCTGCACGTGGTAGGCGTGCATGGCACGGACGTCAGGGCGGAAAACGCTCAACAGGCTGGGCTCGGAACTCATGGATGGCAAGGGCGCGGTGGAGACCGGATTATCCCATGTCAGACTTGGCAGCGCCGAGCAGCCACAGAGAGACCCGAGGGGCCCCATGCAAGTCTTCGTCGCAGCGAATTTCCTCCAGGTGACCTGCGCGCGCGTGCCGCGTCTGCCGCGCCCCGGCGAGATCGTCCTGGCCAGCAGCACGCACAGCGAAGCCGGTGGCAAGGGCCTGAATGTGGCCCTGGGCTGCCGGCGCCTGGGCGCGGAAGTGGGTGCACTGGTGGGCATCGGGCGGGACGCGCAGGGCGACGGCTTGGTCGCGCTGCTGCGATCGCACGGCATCCCTGACACCCACGTGCACCGCCTGACCGAGACCTCGGGCATGGGCATGGGCTTCATCGGTCACGACGGCCAGAACTGCGGTGCGGTGTTCGCTGGCCCCAACCTGCTGCTGGACGCTGCGCACGCCGAGCTGGCGCAGGCCGACATCGCTGCGTCCGACTGGGTCTATGGCCAGTTCGAGACCGCCCTGCCCGCCGTGCAGCGCTGCTTCGAACTGGCGCAGGCCGCGGGCGTGCCAACGGTGCTCAACCCCTCGCCGTGGCAGGCCATTCCCGATGCGCTGCTGGCCCTCACGCAGGTGCTGCTGGTCAACGAAGTCGAGGCTGCCCAGCTGCTGGGCACGCCATCGCCTGCCGATGATGGGCTGGCCGCGCTGGCGCACCACATGCACGCCGCGGTGGAAGCGCTCTGGTCGCGCTGGCCAGGCCGCCTGCTGGTGATGACGGCCGGGCACCGAGGCTGCATCGCCTTCACACCGGGTCAGGCGCCGTGGCTGTGCCCGGCCCATGCGGTGGACGCCATCGACACCTTGGGGGCCGGTGACGCGTTTGCCAGCGGGCTGATCGTCGGGCTGGGCCGGGGTTGGAGAGATGACGGCGCGGTGTTGGCATCAGCACTGCGGCAAGCCACCGCCTGTGGCGCCTTGATGGCGTCGAGCGCCGGGGTGCTCGATGCCCTGCCCTCGCGCGAGACGCTGGCGCAGTTCCAGATGAGCCACGGCGAACCCGAGGTCCGCACGCTGGCCGAGGTCAAGCCGGCATCTTGAGCCGGTAGGCGTAGGCATCCCCGCGGAAGGTGCCCTCCACGTACTCGACCAATTGCTGGTGGGTCGAATAGGTGTGGCGCTTGAACAGCAGGCAGGGCCCGGGCTGGTCGAAACCGAAAACGCTGGCCTCTGCCTCGCTGCTCATGACGGCCTCGATGCTCTGATCGGCATGGCCCATGCGGATGCGGCAGACGTCCTGCAGGTACGCATAGACCGAGCCATGGGTGTCCCACCCCTCCAGCGCGGGCGCCAGGGTGAGGTCGTACCAGGCCACCTCGCGCGACATGGGGCAGTCGTCGGCCAAACGCAGGCGCACCACGCGCAGGAAACTGGCGGTGGAGGGGCGCTTGAACACCGAGGCCATGGTCCGGTCCTGCACGACAGCGCGCTCCAGCAGGCGGGAGCTTGGCGTCATCCCCAGCTCGCGCATTTCCTGGGTGAAGCCTTTGAGCTGGCGCAACTCGGGCGACAAGCGCGGCGGCGCATGCACCACCGTGCCACCGCGACCGTGGGTGGACAGCACGCTCAGGCTGCGCAGTTCGTCGTAGCAATGCTTGACCGTGGTGCGGCTGACCTTGAGCCGCTCGGCCAGCACGCGCTCGGCAGGCAGGTTCTGACCAGATGCCAGGGCGCCGGCTTCAATCAGGGACCGCAGTTGCTCGGTGAGCTGCAGGTAGAGCGGCCGGGAGCTGGCCTGGTCCAGGCGCACCCGATCGAAAACGTCATGGCTGGCGAGGTCCGCCGTGAGCGGGTCTGGTTGGGATCGCATGCGGCGGCAGGACGGCAGGGGGCAAAAACGGCAAGCCATGGTAGCCCAAGCGGGCCCGGCCGCATCCCACGTCCTAGGGGGCTGGCATCGGATCGGTGGCGCGCTAGATTATTGGACTCTGATTGGTATCTTTTTGGATGCACATGCGCAGCCTATCCCTGTTTCTGCATCGCCGCTGCCGGCACGCCGGTGGTCAGGCAGCGCTGTGGCTTTCGCTGGTGGTTGCAGCCCCGATGGCGCACGCCGCGTCTGGCATCAAGTTGCTGGCGCCAGACCCAGCCAGCGCCGCCACCCTGCCCCTTCGCCCCCGCGAGGTGTTGAAGGTGCCCACGCCGCCGTCGCGTCGCCCGATCGACGAGTCCGCATCTCTGGCGCTGCTCTTGGGTGGCCTGGTGGCGCTGTGGCGAGCAGCGGAGCGCCACGCCTGCAGCGGTCGCACCAACCACCCACCGCATCGTCCCACTCCAAAAGGGAGCCCCTCATGAGCCACACACCCACTCCTGCATCCGCCAGCATCTTCCGAGTCGCCGCCGCGCTGCTCCTGGCTGCCCCCGCTTTGGCTGCGGCGCAAAGCTACCAGCTGACGGCCTACGCCCGCGCCAACACCAACGACTTCCTGGGCAATGTTGGCAAGTCGGACTACCAGTCTTTCGACTGGCAAGACAAGCCCCAGGCGCGGGCCCTGAACACCCTCGACGCCCAGTCAGCGGCCGGCGGCGGCGGCGCCACAGCGAGCTTCCTGGGCACCATCGGCTTGCTCAAAGCCTACGCATCGGCCACCTACCCGCGCTGCTGTGACGCACAAGGGCGTACTGTGGCCTATGGGTATGCCAATGGAACAGTCCAAGGCAACTTCTACGACACGGTGGTGGTCGCCGGCGGCGGGCTGGCGGCAGGCACCCCGGTGAGCTACCGGCTGGACTTGCGCATCAACGGCAGCCTCAGCACACCCGCCTTCGAATCGGGCGGGGCACTCAGCGCCGAGGGCATCGCCGAAGCGCGCCTGGTGGACCGCGACAGTCGCCAGGAGGCCATCCTGCGCTGGGATGCGAAAAAACAGGCCACGGGCGTCTACAGCCTGACACTGGACACGCAGGTCGGCCACACCCTGAGCGTCAGCGGCATGCTGTTTGCCGACGCCTATGTGGGCTCGGGTGCGGTGACCGCGCGCAGCGCCGAGTCCGATTTCTACCACTCGGCCGGCTACACACTGGCGCCGTCGGTGGCGGGTCTGAACACCATGGGCGCCAGCGGCCACGATTTTGCCTCCGCCGTGCCCGAACCCACCAGCGCGCTGCTGGCAGGCTTGGGTTTGGTCGCGGTGTTCGGTCAGCGGCGCTTGAGACGAAACTCGGCCGCCTGGGCGTGAGCCTGCAGGCCTTCGCCATAGGCCAGCACCGCGGCCGTCTTGCCCAGCACCTGGGCGCCGGCCTCGCTCACCTCGATGAGACTGGAGCGTTTCTGGAAGTCATAGACGCCCAGAGGCGATGAGAACCGCGCCGTGCCCGAGGTGGGCAGCACATGGTTGGGGCCGGCACAGTAATCGCCCAGGCTTTCGCTGGTGTAAGCGCCCAGGAAGATGGCGCCGGCGTGCTTGAGCAGGGGCTCCCAGCGGTGCGGCTCGTGGCTGCTGACTTCCAGATGCTCAGGCGCGATGCGGTTGCTGATGTCGCAAGCCTCTTCCATGCTGCGCGTCAGGATCAAAGCGCCACGACCTTCCAGGGAGGCGCGGATGATGTCGGCGCGCGGCATGGTGGGCAGCAGGCGGTCGATCTCGGCCTGCACCTGCGCGATGTAGGCGGCGTCGGGGCACAGCAGGATGCTCTGCGCCAGTTCGTCGTGCTCGGCCTGACTGAACAGGTCCATGGCAACCCAATCGGGCGGCGTGGAGCCATCGGCCAGCACGAGGATCTCGCTGGGGCCGGCGATCATGTCGATGCCGACGGTGCCAAACACATGCTTCTTGGCACTGGCCACGTAGGCGTTGCCCGGGCCAGTGATTTTGTCGACCTTCGGGACGGTGGCCGTGCCATAGGCCAGTGCGGCCACGGCCTGGGCGCCGCCGATGGTGAACGCGCGGGTGACGCCGGCCACATAGGCCGCCGCCAGCACCAGCGGGTTCTTCTCGCCTTTGGGCGTAGGCACCACCATGATGATCTCGGCCACACCGGCCACGTGGGCAGGGATGGCGTTCATCAGCACCGACGAGGGGTAAGCCGCCTTGCCACCGGGCACGTAGATGCCGACGCGGTCCAGCGGCGTGACTTTCTGGCCCAGCAAGGTGCCGTCTTCGTCGCGGTACTGCCAGCTCAGGCCACAAGCCTCTTTCTGGCGCTCGTGGTAGGAGCGCACGCGCTTGGCGGCCGATTCGAGCGCCTCGCGCTGCACGACGGGCAGGCCGTCGAAAGCGGCTTTCAACTCGACCTGGGTGAGCTCCAGCTCAGCCATCGACGCGGCCTGGACGTGGTCAAAACGACCGGTGTAGTCGAGCACCGCGGCATCGCCCCGGGCCCGCACATCGGCCAGGATGTCGGCCACGCGCTGCTCGATGGCCGAATCCGTCTCGGCCGACCAATGCAGCACCTGCTGGAAGGCGGCCTCGAAGTCGGCCTGGGCGGTCGCGAGGTGGCGGATGGAGACGGGCTTTGCAGCGGTCATGGCAGCGGTCATGGCGAAAGGATCTCAGAAATCGCGGGCCCGCGGGGCCCTGTGCCGATGGGATCTGATGATGGACGCGATAGGGTGAGCGACAAGGCCCAGGGCGAGGTCAAGGCGGCTTCAAGCAGGGTCAGGCCGGGATGGCCGACTCGAACGCCTGGATCATGGACCGCAGGGGCTCGCGCTTGAGCTTGAGCGAGGCTTGGTTGACCACCAGGCGCGAGCTGATCTGCATGATCTCCTCGACCTCGACGAGCTTGTTGGCCTTGAGCGTGTTGCCGGTGGAGACGAGATCGACGATGGCATCGGCCAGACCGGTCAGCGGCGCCAGCTCCATCGAGCCATACAGCTTGATGAGGTCCACGTGCACGCCCTTGTTGGCGAAGTGCTCGCGGGCGATGCTCGTGTACTTGGTGGCCACGCGGATGCGGGCGCCCTGCTTGACGGCGGCGGCGTAGTCGAAGTCGTCGCGCACGGCCACGCTCATGCGGCACTTGGCGATGTTCAGGTCCAGCGGCTGGTACAGACCGTCGCTGCCGTCCACGCTGCCGGCGTGCTCGATGAGGATGTCCTTGCCTGCCACGCCGATGTCGGCGCCGCCATGCTGCACGTAGGTGGGCACGTCGGTGGCGCGCACCAGCACCACGCGCACGTCGTCGCGGTTGGTGGGCAGGATCAGCTTGCGCGATTTTTCAGGGTCTTCGAGCACCTGGATGCCGGCAGCGGCCAGCAGCGGCAGGGTTTCTTCGAAGATGCGGCCTTTGGAGAGTGCGAGGGTGATCATGTTCAAGCGCTTTCCTTGACGCGGGTGATGTCCGCACCGATGGCGCGCAGCTTCTCTTCCATGCGGTCGTAGCCACGGTCGAGGTGGTAGATGCGGTCGACGACCGTTTCACCTTCGGCCACCAGGCCGGCAATCACCAGGCTGGCCGAGGCACGCAGGTCGGTGGCCATGACGATGGCACCCGACAGCTGCGGCACGCCCGTCACCACGGCGGTGTGGCCGTCCACATTGACCTTCGCACCCAGGCGGATCAGCTCGTTGACGTGCATGAAGCGGTTCTCGAAGATGTTCTCCTGGATCACCGCTGTGCCTTCGGCCACGCTGTTGAGCGCCATGAACTGCGCCTGCATGTCGGTGGGGAAGCCCGGGTGCTCCTTGGTGCGGAAACCCACGGCCTTGGGGCGGCCCTTGCCTTGCACACGGATCCAGTCGGGGCCGATCTCCAGCACGACGCCGGCTTCGCGCAGCTTGTCGATGACAGCCTCGAGCTGGTCGGCATCGGTGCGGCGCAGGGTGACGTCGCCACCCGCGGCACCCACGGCACACAGGAAGGTGCCGGTCTCGATGCGGTCGGGAATGATGTGATGGGCTTGTGCGCCGCTCAGGCCGTGCAGGCTGTGGACGCCTTGAATGCGGATGCGGTGCGTGCCTTGGCCCTCGATCTGCGCGCCCATGGCGATCAGCAGGTTGGCGAGGTCCACGATTTCGGGCTCTTGCGCGGCGTTCTCCAGCACCGTCTCACCTTCGGCCAGGGTGGCGGCCATCAGCAGGTTCTCGGTGCCGGTGACGGTGACCATGTCGGTGGTGATGCGCGCGCCTTTCAGCCGCGTGCGCTGGCCGTCGGCACCCAAGGGCGTGCTGGCCTCGATGTAGCCGTGCGCCACCGTGATCTGGGCACCCATGGCCTGCAGGCCCTTGATGTGCTGGTCCACCGGCCGCGAGCCGATGGCGCAACCACCCGGCAGCGACACCCTCGCCTTGCCAAAACGCGCCAGCAGCGGGCCCAGCACCAGGATGGAAGCGCGCATGGTCTTGACCAACTCGTACGGCGCCTCGGGCGTGTGGACCTGCCCAGCGTCCAGGGTGATGGTGCTGGCATCGGCCGCATCGGCCTCATGGACCACGCCCATGTTGCCCAGCAGCTTCAGCGTCGTCCCCACGTCTTTGAGGCGCGGCACGTTGTGCAGGGTGACAGGCTCGGCGCTCAGCAGCGTGGCGCAGAGGTCAGGCAGGGCGGCGTTCTTGGCGCCGGAGATCGTCACTTCGCCTTGCAGGCGGCGACCACCACGGATCAGGAGTTTGTCCATGAAGCACGAAGGGCGCACGGGCCACCGCACAGGGGTGACGCATGCGCCGGGTGAAAAGGTTGCAGGGGCGAGGTGCCTTGGCGAAATGCCTTGGCGGGAGATCCGGCGCGCTTCAGCCGCCAGTGGCTTTGGGGGCCTGAGGCGCCTGTTGCGACCACTCTGCCGGCGTCAGGGTCTTCATCGACAGGGCGTGGATCTCGGCACGCATTCTATCGCCCAGGGCCTGGTAGACGCGCTGGTGGCGCGCCACGCGGTTCTTGCCATCGAACTCGGCCGACACGATGGTGGCGAAGAAGTGCTGGCCGTCGCCCTCCACTTCGAGGTGGGTGCAAGGCAGGCCGGCGGCGATGTAGTTCTGGACTTCGGCGGGCGTGGGATTGGCCATGGGTGCTCGGTTCGGAAGGAAGATCGGACGGAAACTGGGGGCAAAGCCGGCTCAATGCCGGATTTTGTAGCCCGTTTTCAGCAGGCGCAAGGCCACGGCGGCCACCGCGAGCGTGACGCTCAGGACCACCGCCAGGCTCAACCAGGGGCTGACGTCGCTCTGGCCGAAGAAGCCGCGGCGGAATCCGTCGATCAGGTAGAAGAAGGGGTTGAGGCGCGAAACACCATGCCAGAAATCGGGCAGGGAATGCACCGAGTAGAACACGCCCGACAGGAAGGTCATGGGCAGGATGACGAAGTTCTGGAAGGCCGCCATCTGGTCGAATTTGTCGGCCCACAGACCGGCGATCAAGCCCAGCGAACCCAGCAGGCAGCCGCCCAGCACCGCGAAGGTCAAAGCCCACAGCGGCTGCGCCATCTGGGGCGCAGCGAACACCACCGTGGCCAGCCAGACGCCCGCGCCCACCATCAGGCCGCGCACCAGCGAGGCGCCCACATAGGCCAGGAACCAGGCGCGGTGGGACAGCGGGGTCAGCAGCACGAACACGAGGTTGCCCGTGATCTTGCTCTGGATGAGCGAGGACGAGCTGTTCGCGAAAGCGTTCTGCAGCACCGACATCATCACCAGGCCAGGCACCAGGAAGGCCGTGTAGCCCACGCCCGGGTAGACCTGCACGTGGTTCTCCAACACATGGCCGAAGATGAGCAGGTAAAGCACGGCCGTCAGCACGGGCGCACCCACGGTCTGCGCGGCCACCTTCCAGAAACGCAGCACTTCCTTGACGAACAGCGGACGAGCGCCCTGCAGGGATGCGAGCCAGCTCATGCCGACACCCCCTGTGCTGCGGCGGCCATGGCAGGCGGCGGCGTCAGGCGGCCTTGCATGATGGCCAGGAACACATCCTCCAGGTCGGCGCGGCCCATCTCCAGGTCCTCGATGGCGCAGCCGGCCTCGCGCAGCGCGGCCAGCGTGTGTTCGACCTCGGCGGCATCGCGTGCAGGCAGCTGCACGATGCGCCCGGTGACGCGCGCGCGCTCGGCCAGGCCCGGCGGCAAGGTCACGTCCGTCTTGAAGCGCAGCATGGTGGACGCCGTGCCGGCCAGCAGGGCCGAGGTGCGGTCCAGCGCCACCAGCTGCCCCTGCTTGAGCATGCCGATGCGGTGGCACAGGGCCTCGGCCTCTTCCAGGTAATGCGTGGTCAGCAGCACGGTGTGGCCGTCCTTGTTGAGCTTGGCGATGAACTGCCACAGCGTTTGGCGCAGCTCCACATCGACGCCCGCGGTCGGCTCGTCCAGCACGATGACGGGCGGGCGGTGCACCAGGGCTTGGGCCACCAGCACGCGCCGCTTCATGCCGCCCGAGAGCTGGCGCATGTTGGCATCGGCCTTGTCGCTCAGGCCCAGGTGGGCGAGCAGCTCGTCGATCCAGTCGTCGTTGCGGCGCAGGCCGAAGTAGGCGCTCTGGATGCGCAAGGTCTCGCGCACCGAGAAAAAGGGATCGAACACCAGCTCCTGGGGCACCACGCCCAGGGCGCGCCGGGCGTCGGCGTAGTCGCTCACCACATCGTGCCCCTGCACCGTGACGCGGCCAGAAGTGGCGCGGCTCAAGCCCGCCAGGATGCTGATGAGGGTGGTTTTGCCGGCGCCGTTGGGGCCAAGCAATCCAAAGAACTCGCCCTCGGCGATGTCGAAGCTCACGCCTTGCAGGGCACGGACCTCTCGGCCGGCGGAGGTGAAGGTCTTGGTGACCTGCTGGAAGGAGATGGCATTCATGAAGGACCGCATTCTAGAGAGGCCGCCTTGCGCGCGCTGACCCCAGGTTTTTCTGGCCCTGTTTTGAGGGGGCGGCCGGAGCCTTGGCTGCGTGGAACGGGTAGTAACATGCCGCGACCCGACACACCCACAGGAGACAAAAACATGTCCGATCTGCAAGCCCGCTTCGACCAAGCCCTGGCCGATTCCAAGCTGCTGCCCGCCAAGCCCGACAACAACACCCTGCTGCAGATCTACTCGCTGTTCAAGCAAGGCAGCGTGGGCGATGTGCAGGGTGACCGCCCCGGCATGATGGATTTCGTCGGCCGTGCCAAGTACGACGCCTGGGCCGGCCTCAAGGGCAAGACCCAGGACGCCGCCAAGCAGGCGTACATCGACCTGATCGAATCACTGAAGAAGTGATCCCGGCCAGGCGGGGGCACGGGCAGGAGCGCAGGCTCAGGCCTGGCCCTCGGCCTTGTTCTCGGATTTCTCGATCAAGCGACCCAGGCTCTTGGCCACTTCGGCCTCGATCATGGGCTTGAGCGCCGACATCATCATGCCGAGCTTGATGCTGAGGTCGAACTCGCTGCCCGTCACCTTCATCGTGCCTTTGACACCCATGCGCTCGAAGGTGATGGTGTCCTGATCCGCGCCTTGCTGGTGCTGGCAACTCAGGCCCAGCTTGGCGGCAGAGGTGTCCACCCACTTCTGGGCCAGTTCACGGGCCTTGTCCAGGCCCAGGGTGTGCGATTGTTGGAACGTCACGTCGCTCAAGGTGCTCTCCTTGTTGTCGAGAGCCCGAACTATAAATACATCCGGACCGTGCGCAGGACTTGATCGTTCGACTGCTCTAGCGTCCGGACGATGCGCGTGAGACCTGCATCGGCCTTCACAGGCCCCAGCCATTCCGCCAGCGCCACATAAGCCGCGTTCACCAACTGGGTGCCAGCGCCTCGCACCGGCCACTCCCCTGCCAGCTTGACCTCGGAACCCAGCAACCACGCTTGCGCCTGGGCTTTCATCGACGTCGGCAGGCGTGCACGCACGACCTGACCTGCAATGCCTTGGCGCCAGCGCATTGCATCGAATGCCGGCCCCATCGCCTCCTGGGCATGTGCCTGCATGGCCATCACAACGGCCTGTACCACGCGGGCACTGTCGTGCGCGGGCTGCTGCACGGGCGCATCGGACGGGGCAGGCTCAGCGACACGCAAGACATTGGCTTTGTGTCGCTGCATGGCCCGGATGATGTGCAAGTGCAGTTCGGCCTCTCGCCCTTGCAGGTCAAAGCGTTGTGCCACATCGCGACAGAAGCGGCTCAAACCAGCCAGGCCCGAGGAACCCGCGGCCATCGGCTGCCACAAGGTCGCCGCTTGCTGGGCGTCGGCCGGATCCAGGTATGCCGTCAAGGCCCAGCGCACAGTTTCAAGGGATGCGTCGCGTTCAGCCATGCTGCTTGCCCCGGTGCACGGCGTCTTGCTGGAATTCGGGATAACCGAGTTCGTAATGTTCGGTGAAGTCGAGCCCCCGTTGCTCGTCCAGCGTCGAAGCGCGCAGCGGAACCAGCTTGTCGATGAGCCAGTACATCAACATGGCAGCGCCAAAGCCCCAGACGCCTGCGGCCAGCACGCCAATTGCCTGAACGCCCAACTGGTGCAGGTTGAACAGATCACCACTGCGGAACAGGCCTGCCGCCAAGGTGCCCCAGACACCGCCAACCACGTGCACCGACACCGCGCCCACCACATCGTCGATGCGCCAGCGCTCCAGCACGTCTGCCGCCACCACGCTCATCGCGCCGGCCACAGCCCCGGTCAGCAGCGCGAACACAGGCTCCATGACATGACAACCCGCCGTGACGGCCACCAGACCCGCGATCGAGCCGTTGAGCGTGGCGGTCATCAACAAGCGACGTCGTGCCAGGGCCATCGACAAGATGGCGCCGATGGCCCCCGACGCACCACCCAAGTGCGTGTTGAGCGCGATCTTGCCCAAACTGATGTTGGATGCGCTGGCACTCCCTGCGTTGAAGCCGAACCAGCCGATCCAGAGGATGAACGCACCCAGCGCCACCAGCGTGAGGTTGTGCCCCAGGATGGGCCGGGAACGGCCATCGGGGCTGAAACGGCCAAGGCGAGGGCCGACCGCCAACACAGCGGCGAGCGCCGCCCAGCCGCCGACCGAGTGCACCACCGTGGAGCCTGCGAAATCGATGAAGCCCATTTGCTTGAGCCAGCCTTGGCCGCCGTGAAAGCCGCCCCAAGCCCAAGCGCCGAACACGGGGTAGATCAAGCCGGTAATGACGACCGAGCCAATGATGTATGCGGAAAAGCGTGTCCGCTCCGCGATCGCACCGCTGACGATGGTGGCCGATGTGGCCGCGAACATCATCTGGAAGAAGAGAGGGCCATATTCGGACTCGGGGACGCCGTGCAAGGCAAACGCGGACGTGCCCAGCCAGCCCGTGTGGTTGGCACCGAACATGAGGCCGTACCCGACGAGCCAGTACGCGACCGCGCCGAAGCACATGTCGCAGTAGTTCTTCATGATCACGTTGACGGTGTTCTTGGCTCGGGCCATGCCCGACTCCAGGAACGCAAACCCGGCCTGCATGAAGAACACCAGCGCGCCAGCGACCACCAACCAGAGCAGGTCGATCGACGCCGACAGCGCGACAGGCTCCAACGTCGCCGATGCGTGCGCAACCCCTTGGCCCCACGTCAAAACCGTGCCAGCGAACAGCCCGCTCAACTGCCCAAACCCAGGGCGCCGAACAGCCCTCCACACCACCACACCCATGCCGCATCCCTGCCAAACCCGTCCGACACGCGGACAACGCTGAACAGGCAGCAAGCGCCATACCAGCCGCCCCCCCTGAAGTGCATGGGGACATCGCGAAGGGTAAGATCCAGTGCACGCTTTGCATGACTTCGAACGAGCACCTGCCATGACCCAGACCGCCCACGCGCTGCCGCCCAACGTCCTGCCCGAACTGGCGGAACAAGCGGATGCGATGCGCGTGCTGCGGCGCGACATCCACGCCCACCCGGAGCTCTGTTTCGAGGAGGAGCGCACCGCCGACATCGTGGCCAAGACGCTGAACGCCTGCGGCATCGAGGTGCACCGCGGCTTGGGCAAGACGGGGGTGGTCGGTGTGATTGCAGGTAAACGCCCCGGCAAGCGTGCGATTGGATTGCGGGCGGACATGGACGCGCTGCCCATGACCGAGCACAACACCTTCGCGCACGCCAGTCGCCACCACGGCAAGATGCACGCATGCGGCCACGACGGCCATGTCGCGATGCTGTTGGCCGCAGCCCAACACCTGGCCACGCACCGCGACTTTGCAGGCACCGCCTACGTCGTCTTTCAACCCGCAGAGGAAGGCGGCGGCGGCGCGCGCGAAATGATCCGCGACGGCCTGTTCGAGCGATTCCCCATGGACGCCATCTTCGGCATGCACAACTGGCCGGGCATGCCAGTGGGCAGCTTCGCAGTGCGCAGCGGTCCGTGCTTTGCCTCCAGCAACGAGTTCCACATCACCATCCGCGGCAAAGGCTGTCACGGTGCCATGCCCCACCTGGGCACCGACCCGGTGCCGGTGGCCTGCCAACTGGTGCAGGCCTACCAGACCATCCTGACCCGAAACCTGCGGCCGGTGGAAACCGGCGTCATCTCGGTGACCATGATCCAGGCGGGTGAAGCCACCAACGTGATCCCGGATGCCGTCGTCATGCAAGGCACGGTGCGCACCTTCACCACCGAAGCGCTGGACCTGATCGAGAACCGCATGCGCGAGCTGACGCATCACCTCTGTGCCGCGCACGGTGCTGAGGCGACCTTCGAGTTCAGCCGCAACTACCCCCCCACCGTGAACCACACGGCAGAAGCCAATGTGGTTCGCGAAGTCATGACAGCCCTCGTTGGCGCCGCACAGGTGCACGAGTTCGAACCCACCATGGGTGCGGAGGACTTCAGCTACTTCCTGCAGGCCAAGCCCGGTGCGTACTTCGTCATCGGCAACGGCGATGGCACGCACCGCGAAGGCGGTCACGGCCTGGGCCCATGCATGCTGCACAACCCCAGCTACGACTTCAACGACCAACTCATCCCACTGGGCGCGACGCTGTGGGTCAAGCTGGTGGAGCGCTGGCTCGCCGCGTGACCACGAAGGTCTGATGCACGCTGCGCAAGCCACGTTTTTCAGTGGCTGAAAGCCCGGCAGGCGCGGGTATCCTAGGCAGCATGTACGCCTCGTATTTCGGCCTCAGGCAGGCGCCCTTCTCCATCGCGCCCGACCCGCATTACCTCTTCATGAGCGAACGCCACCGCGAAGCGCTGGCCCATTTGCTCTATGGCGTGGGTGGCGGGGGTGGCTTCGTGCTGCTCACAGGCGAGATTGGTGCGGGCAAGACCACGGTCTGCCGCTGCTTCCTGGAGCAGATCCCGCGCCGATGCAACGTGGCCTACATCTTCAACCCAAAGCTCAATGCCGCGGAGCTGCTGCAGGCCATCTGCGACGAATTCCGCATCCCCGTGGCGCCAGATGCTTCGGGCCAGGCTTCGATGAAAGCGCATGTCGATGCGCTCAACGAATACCTGCTCAAGACACACGCGGTGGGGCAGAACAACGTCCTCATCATCGACGAGGCGCAGAACCTGTCCACCGAGGTGCTGGAGCAGTTGCGCCTGCTGACGAACCTCGAGACCAGTGAGCGCAAGTTGCTGCAGATCATCCTGATCGGTCAGCCCGAGTTGCGCCAGATCCTCGCCCAGCCGGAGCTGGAGCAGTTGGCCCAGCGCGTGATCGCTCGCTTTCACCTGGACGCCCTCTCCGAAGACGAGACCGCCCAGTACATCCAGCACCGCCTGGCCACGGCAGGTCTGCGCCGCGGCGCGCTGTTCGATGTCAAGGCCATGCGCCGCATCCACCAGATCACCAAGGGCGTGCCACGCCGCATCAACCTGCTGTGCGACCGCGCCTTGCTGGGTGCCTTTGCCGAAAGCAAGGCCCGGGTGGACCGGGCCATCGTGGACAAGGCTGCAGCCGAGGTCTTCGAAGGACAGCACTTTCTGGCAGGCGCATCAACGCACGCATCGACACCGCAAAACGCATCGTCCGACGTCCCCGCCAAACTGGCCCGCATGGACCATCGCAAGCCCGCATGGGCTGCATGGCCTCGCTGGGCATGGGCTGGCATCGGCGGCGGGATGGTGCTCGGCATTGCCGGGCTCGGACTGCTGGCTTGGATGCACAAGCCAGATGCAGGCAGGTCGGCCATGCAGACGCTGGCTTCAGCGACCTCGGCCCCATCCCCGGCGGGCACAGCATCGCGTGGCCACCCGCCGGTGCCGAAGGGTGGCGCCGCCAGCGCGGTGGCCAGCGGCAACGCAGCGGCTTTGCCAGCGGCCTCACCCGCATCGACCGCAGAGGTCAGCGCTCAGTCGATCGTGCTGCGCGCCAGCACCGACGAGGCCGTGGCCTGGCGAACGCTGGCCCAGCGGTGGCAGGCCAACCTGGGGACTGGCGACCCTTGCACGCAGGCACGGCGGCAGAACCTGGTGTGCTTCCGCGCCAGCGGCGGCCTCGGTCTGCTGGTGCAACTCGACCGCCCGGCCGTGCTCGCGCTTCGAGACGATCAAGGCCGCACACGGCACGCCGTGCTCACGCAGCTGGACACCCGCCAAGCCTGGCTGCAGCTGGGCGACGACACCGTGCGCTTGCCCTTGAGCACCCTGTCCAGCATCTGGCGCGGCGACTTCGCGACGCTCTGGCGCGCACCAGAGGGCTTCCGCAACAAGCTCACGCAAGGGCAAAGCGGCCCCGCCGTCGATTGGTTGGCGACGCGGCTGGCACAGATCGACCATGGTCCGCAAGCTTCCACACCGGCGCGGGTGGACGCCGCCTTGCTGTCACGTCTGCAAGCCTTCCAACTGGCGCAAGGCCTCAAGCCCGACGGCGTGGCCGGCGCCACCACCTTCATGCTGATCAACCGCGCCAGTGGCGTGCCCGAACCGCGTCTGGTGCAAAGCGCACCCGCGGCCGACCGATCCACCGCGCCGCGCCGCTGAGCGGGCGAGTGCACACGCCCGAGTTCGAGGTCCGACCATGTCCTACATCCTGGATGCCCTGAAGAAAGCCGATGCGGAACGCGAGCGAGAAGGCGTGCCCAGCCTGCACACGCAGCACGGCCATGCCACCGACACGACCGAACGCACCGGCCAACGGCCTGCCCGCGCAGCGGTGGGCCTGCAATGGGCCATCGGCGGCGTGGCCGCGGGTTTGGTGTTACTGGCAGGGGTTTGGTGGCTGAAAGCACAGCCTGTGGCGCCGATGGCCCCAGCGCCCGAAGCCAAGGAAACACAACCGGCGGCGCCCCCTCCTTTGGCGCGCCAAGAGGCAGAGCCCACCCGCGCAGCGACGCTCGCCGCGACGCCAGCGGCCTTGCCGAGCATCGCGCCAACACCGCCGCTGGCCTCACAAAGCGCTGGGCGCATGACGCCGGGAGGACTCGCCCCTGAACCTGGACGCCGCACCGAACCGAACCGAGCGGGAGCCGACCCGGCATCCAAGACGTCCGCTCTGCGCGTGGACGCATCTTTGCGCGACACTCCGCGCCGCGTGGTGCCCGTGGCCGATCTGCCGGATGAGGTGCGTCGCGAACTGCCGGCATTGAGCATTGGCGGGGCCATGCACTCGGACGTGCCCGCCAACCGCATGCTCGTGCTCAACGGCAGCGTCTTCCACGAAGGCGACCAGCCCGCTCCGGGGCTGGTGCTGGAAGAGATCAAGCTGAAGTCGGCGGTCTTCCGTTTCAAGGACCACCGCTACAGCGTGGCTTACTGAGCCGGCACGGGCTCCGCGCAGCGCTGGGCCAGGTGGGCCAGCGCCTCTTCGACCTGGTCCACCAGCACCAGGCACAGGTCGCCCGGCTGCAAGCGCTCCAGCGCCGTGTCGATGGCCGCAAATTCGCCTCGGATCTCATCGACGCGCTGCGCACGCTGGGCCTTGCTCAGGCCTTCTCGCAGCAAGCCGAGCACCTCGCCGTCTTCACGGCCACGCTGGCAGGCATCCTGGTAAAGGATGAACTCGTCGAAGGCCTCGCCCAGGATGGCAGTTTGCTCGCGGATGTCTTCGTCACGGCGGTCGCCCGCGCCGCTGATGACCACGCTGCGGCGTTTGGCCGCGATGCCGCTCACCGCATTGACCAAGGCGCGCATGGCGTCCGGGTTGTGGCCGTAGTCGGCGATCACCGTGGCGCCACGGAAGGTCATCACGTTGAAACGGCCGGGTGCGTTGTCGGAGTCGCTCACGAAGCTGGCCAGACCGGCGCGGATCACGTCCCAGTCCATGCCGGCGCTCCACGCCGCCCCGATGGACGCCATCACGTTCTCGACCTGGAAGCCGATGCTGCCTTGGCGCGTCAGCGGGATGTCGCGCAGCAACAGGCTTTCGCGCCAGTTGCCCTCGGACACGACGATGGCATCGCCGTCCACGCAGATGGCGCGCTTGCCCTGCGCGCGGTGCGTCGTCAGCACCGGGTTGTGCGGGTCCATCGCGAAATAAATGATGCCGCCTGGGCACTTGGGCGCCATCGCGACCACGATCGGGTCGGCCGCGTTCAGCACGGCGTACCCCGTGGGCGCCACATTGACCACGATGACGCGCTTGAGCACGGCCAGATCTTCCACGGTGGTGATGTAGTTCAGGCCCAGGTGATCGCCGGCGCCGATGTTGGTCACCACGGCCGTGCCGCAGCGGTCAAAACCCAGGCCCTCGCGCAGGATGCCGCCGCGGGCGGTCTCGAAAACCGCCGCATCGACGTCCGGGTGCATCAGCACGTTGCGGGCGCTCTTGGGGCCGGAGCAGTCGCCGCTGTCGATCTGGCGGCCATTCACATAGACGCCATCGGTGTTGGTCATGCCCACACGCAGGCCGGAAGTGGCCAGCAGGTGCGCGGTCAGGCGTGCGGTGGTCGTCTTGCCGTTGGTGCCGGTCACGGCCACGACGGGGATGCGGCCATCGTCACCCAGCTTGTACAGGTTGTTGATGACGGCCTCGCCCACGTTGCGACCCTTGCCGTAGGACGGCGACAGGTGCATGCGCAGCCCCGGCGCGGCGTTGACCTCGACGATGCCGCCGTTCTGGTCTTCCAGAGGCAGGTGCACGCTCTCGGCCAACACGTCCACACCGCAAATTTCCAGGCCGATGGTCTGGGCTGCGGCGATGGCACGGGCGGCCACCTCGGGGTGGACGTCGTCGGTCACATCGGTGGCGGTGCCGCCGGTGGACAGGTTGGCGTTGTTGCGCATGATGACGCGGCGGCCCTTCTCGGGCACGTCATCGGGCTTGAGGCCCTGCACCTGCAGGCGCGCCACGGCGATCTCGTCAAAGCGGATCTTGGTCAGCGAGGTGGCATGGCCCTCGCCACGGCGCGGGTCTTCGTTGACCTTGTCCACCAGCTGGCGCACGGTGTGCACGCCGTCGCCGATCACGTGAGGCGGG
>Ga0209617_10000489_pt1 | contig 17297 bp, 15 predicted proteins | sample LakEriepJuly2011_2_FD_187459 | JGI IMG/M metagenome (GOLD analysis project Ga0209617, IMG submission 187459) | Freshwater microbial communities from dead zone in Lake Erie, Canada - CCB epilimnion July 2011 (SPAdes) (version 2) | ecosystem: Environmental > Aquatic > Freshwater > Lentic >...
CACCATGATGACCTTCTTGCCCAGCTTAATGCCGGACAGAGCCAACTTGATGAAGGCCTGGTCTTTGTAGCCGTTGCAGATGATGAGGCCTCCGGGCTGGTCCTGCAGCGCCATGCCGGCGTACAGCTCAGGCTTTGAACCCACCTCGAGCCCAAAATTGTAGGCCTTGCCCGCATCGAGGATTTCCTCAACCACCTCTCGCAGTTGATTGACCTTGATGGGGAAAACTCCCCGGTAGCTGCCCTTGAATTGAAATTCGGTGATGGAATTCCGGAAGGCGTTGTTCAGGTGGGCCACCCGGTCGCGCAGAATATCTTGGAAACGGATGAGCAGCGGAAACTGCAACTTCCGCTCGCGGGCCTCCTCGATGATGTCCGCGATTTCAATGGACGACCCTTTTTCGCGCAGCGGCGTGACCACCACGTTTCCGGCCTCGTTCACGTCGAAGTAACCGGCCCCCCATCGGTCGATATTGTAGAGGGAACGTGCAGTGGGGATGTCCCACGGAGTGGTGGCAGCAGCAGGGACGGAATTCAGTTCGCTCATGTGTGACAACGACGCAAGACAGGGACTTTAAGAACGAGCGGAGTGGATTCAAGCGACAGGTTGCAAAAAATATCATCGAGGCTGAGATATGCTCGCACCCCTCTGCGGCTTCTCCTTTGGCTTCCGGCACTTTAGCGGCATGCTGTGCCGGTCATGCGACTGCTGATCGCCATCACCGGAGCCAGCGGGACAATTTATGCCCAGCGCTTGCTGGACCAGTTGGACCCCCGTCAACACGAAGTCCATGTCATGCTCAGCCAGTATGCGCCGCAGGTCATCGAGGCCGAGCAGCCTGGGGGCCTACGACTGCCGGATGGGGCTCAAGTCCACAGCCACCGTTCGATGAACCTGCCCTTTGCCAGCGGATCCAATCCGCCGGATGTCATGGTGGTCATTCCCTGCAGCATGGGAACCCTAGGACGCATCGCACACGGATTGAGTTCCGATTCCATGCTGCGTTGCGCCGACGTGATGCTCAAAGAACGCCGCAAGCTTATCCTTGTGCCGCGCGAGACCCCGATCTCGCTGGTGCACGTGAAGAACTTCGAACTCCTCATTCAGGCTGGTGTGCTGCTCATTCCCGCCAACCCGCACTATTACAATCGGCCCACCACGGTCGAAGCCGTCGCCGACACGGTCGTGGCCCGCGTCCTCGACCACATGGGAGTGACCCATCGCTTGACCGTGCGTTGGCAGGAAGAAATCGAATAGCCCCATGCCCCACGTCCAAAGCCATTTTCCCATGTCTCTGCTTTATCTCCGCCCGGCCCCCAAGAAAACGCTCCGATGATTTCCCTGCTTTCCAAGTGGGCCTCGTTCGTGAAGTTCAGTCACACGGTCTTCGCCCTGCCCTTCGCCTTGGCTTCCATGATGCTGGCCGCCCGCGATCAGCATGGATGGCCCGGTTGGAGGGTCTTCTTGCTAGTCCTGGCCGCCATGATCAGTGGACGCACTTGTGCCATGGCCTTCAACCGAATCGTGGACCGTCGGTTTGATGCATTGAATCCGCGCACGGCAGGGCGACACCTGCCGGCCGGTGCCATCTCCATGACCAGTGCCGTGAGCCTCTGCCTGCTCAGCGGCGCGGCCTTGGTGGCGGCCAGTTGGATGCTGAACCCGCTCTGCTTTGCCCTGTCGCCCGTGGCTCTCTTCTTCATTTGCTTTTACTCGCTGACCAAGCGCTTCACCGATTTTACCCATGTTTGGCTCGGTATCGCGCTAGCCATCGCCCCGGTCGGAGCCTGGTTGGCGGTGAAGGGCGGCGTGGAGTTCCTTCCGATGATCGACGGCAAACTCAAGCTGAGCCACAGCGCCTTCGTGCCGTTGGTTCTGGCACTGTCCGTCCTCCTGTGGCTCTTCGGCTTCGACATCATCTACGCCACCCAAGACTACGAATTCGATCGCACTCAGGGACTGCGCTCATTGGTGGTGCGCTGGGGACCCAAGAACGCCCTAGGTGTCGCCTTCATCGCCCACCTGCTGCTGTGGATCTTGCTGGCCATCTTTGGGGCGCTGGCGGCCTTCAGACTGGCCTACTGGCTGGGCCTCATGGTCATCGGTGCGCTGCTGCTCGCCGAGCACTTGTTGGCGCGCCGGCGGGACACCCGCTCTGTCAACGTCGCCTTCTTCAAGCTCAACGGCACCATTAGCACGCTGTTTCTAGGCCTGGTCGCCGTAGAGGTGCTGTTTCCGTGGTTCCGCTTGCAGTGGGCCGACAGTCTCCTCCGCTGAAAATTGTCTGCAACGTCGGCTATTATTCAGCCTCCATTAGGGCGCGCTAGCGAAGGGGCTCCCCGCTCAGGAGGTGCTCCCGCAGAAACAAAATCGTGCTAAGGAATTGAAAGTCGGCGTTAGGTTTCTTGGCAAATCCGTGCCCTTCATCCCGGGCCATCAAGTAGGCGCAAGCGCGGCCATTGGCTCGGAGCGCTTGGACCATTTGCTCGGCTTCGCTGAGTGGTACCCTGGGGTCGTTCTTACCCTGGACAACCATTAACGGAACCCGGATCCGATCGACCTGATTGAGCGGTGAGATCTTTTCCAGATGGGCGCGCATCTGGGGATCCCGCTCGTCCCCGTACTCCACCCGCCGCAAATCCCGACGGTATTCCTGGGTGTTGGTGAGGAAGGTGACGAAGTTGGAAATACCGACAACATCCACGCCGCACCGTAGCCGATCGCTGAAGTGCACCAAAGACGCCAGTGTCATGTAACCGCCATAGCTACCTCCCATGACAGACACGCGGGATGGATCGAGCCCCGAATCGGTCCCGATCCAATCGAGGAATGCGCCGATGTCCTTGACCGAATCCTCGCGCAGAAAACCGTCATCCAGGGTGAGGAACCGTTTTCCGTAGCCGGCCGACCCACGAACATTCGGAACCACCAGAGCAACGCCCAACTCGTTCAGGAAATAATTGTAGCGAGCCATGAATCCGGGCCGCGACTGGGATTCGGGGCCGCCGTGGATAATCACCACCACCGGCCGCTTCCCCGGGAACCGCGAGGAATCCGGACGATAGATAAACGCGCTGACCTTCAACTGGTCGAAACTCGGGATCGTGATCAACTCTGGCTCGCGGAATGCCGTCGCCGGCAACCCGCCGATCTCGCTCTCGGTCCAGCGAGTTAGGCGGCCAGTTTTGACGTCGACCGAATAGGCGTCGGAGGGAGACTGGGCGTGAGCCAAGCTGAAACCCAAATCGCGACCATTCTCATGCCACTCCAAACCGGTCATCACCCCAGCGGGAATACCGGACACGGCCCGAACTTTTCCGGAGCTCAATTTCAGGAGCGACAAACGACTAGACCCGTTTTCATTGGAAACAAACGCCAGTTGCTCACCGTCGGGAGACACCTCGAAAGCCTCGATGTCCCAGGCCGGCGACTTTGGAGTATTGCTCCCCAAAGGAGTGAGGCCGCCGCTGGCTACATCGATCCGGACAAGGCGAAGAAACTCCGAATCCAGGTCCGTCGTCGCAAACACGCTCCGACCGTCTCGGGAAAATTGCGCTGAGCCGTACGAGACGACCCGCTGACTGGCGGGCGTGAGCCTCGAGAGCTTCCGCGTGGCGACATCCAGCAGGTGCAATTCACTGTCGGTGATAGAACGCCGGTTTTGCAGCAGCACCCGGGATCCGTCGTCCTGCACATCGAGCACCGCCCAACCGCCGCCGGAAACTTGCAAAATCATCTCAGCCGATTCAGGCCGGAGAGGGTCCAAACGCCAGACATCGGTGTCGCGGCCATTGCGACGGGTCGAATTGTGGAAGAGCCAGCGACCGTCGTGGGAGAAATGGGCATTGCCATTGCGGCTGCGACCGTCGGTCAGCAACGTCGTCTTACCCTCCGCCAAATCGAGTCGGTGCAACTGGTAGAATTCTCCACCTCCGACATCTTGGCTGAAGACGATAAAACGCCCCTGACGGGGCTCGAACTGCCCTCCGGCCACCGGCTCCGTTGAAAAGGTCAACTGGCGACGAGCCCCACCTGGCTGAGCGACGGCATGCAGTTGGAGGGTGTCGGAAAACCGGGTGCCGATGAGCATTTCCCGGCGGGTGGGATGCCATGAGGCAAAGGCCGCAGTCCGAAACTCCAGGTATCGGGAAGCATCGCGCTTCAATGCGATGGGAATCGGCGGGATTCCCTCGACCACAAGATTGTCAGGAATCTGGGCAAAAACGGTAGCACTCATGCAAGCAAGACCAATAGCGCACAGGGCTCGGAACATGGTGTGACCCCATCACAGGCAACCCCGATAGCAACTGTGTTTTCCGTCCAGAGTCACCTGAACACCAATGGACGCCTACTTGGCGTATTCAACGCAACGGGTCTCACGGACCACTGTGATGCGGATTTGCCCGGGATAGAGCAATTCCTCCTCGATGCGGCGAGCCAGATCACGCGCCATCCGCAGGGAGGCCTGGTCGTCGACCACCTCCGGCTTCACCACCACCCGCAGTTCACGACCCGCCTGAATGGCAAAGGCTCGCTCCACTCCGGGAAACTCGAAGGCGATGCGCTCGAGGTTCTCCAAGCGCTGGAGGTAGGTGGTCATGCCCTCGCTGCGGGAACCCGGACGAGTGGCACTAATGGCATCGGCAGCGGCAACAAGGATACCCAGAGCGTTTTCATGCGGTACTTCTTCATGATGAGAAGCCACCCCATTCACGACGGCGGCGCACTCATTGAAACGCTTAAGGAAATCGGCACCCACCTTGGCGTGGGGGCCCTCGACCTCGTGGGACATGGCCTTACCGATATCGTGGAGCAGGCCGGATCGCTTGGCTAACAAGATGTCCTCTCCGAGTTCCGCGGCCATCAAACCGCAGAGATGGGCCACCTCCAGGGAATGCTCGAGGACGTTCTGGGAGTAACTGTGGCGGAAGTGCAACCGACCCAGCATTTTGGCCACGTCCGGATGGACTGCCGTTTGGCCCGCCTTGTAGACCGCATCCTCGCCCTTGCGAAGGATGAAGTCTTCCATCTCAACCGTGACCGCAGCGACCACTTCCTCAATGCGAGTCGGGTGGATGCGGCCATCGAGAATCAGTCGTTCCATGGACTGCCGAGCCACTTCGCGCCGGACTGGATCAAAGCCGGAGACCACCACCGCATTGGGCGTGTCGTCTACCAACACCGTGATGCCGGTGGCGTTCTCGAAAGAACGAATGTTGCGCCCGTCGCGGCCGATGATCCGACCCTTCATTTCTTCGCTCGGCAGGGCCACGGTGGCCGTACTGGTCTCGTAGGTGTGTTTGCCTGCGTAGCGTTGGATGGCCGTGGCGATGATGCGCCGGGCCTGCTGCTCGGCACCGTTCTTCGCGCTTTCAAGGATGTGCCGACTGAGGTTGACGGCATCTCGAGAAGAATCTTGTTCAACCTCCTTCAGCAACAGCGTTCGGGCCTCGAGGGCGCTGAGACCGGACAACGACTCCAATTGACTCTTGCGCTCCTCGGACAACCGCCGGATCTCGAGACGATCCTGATCTAACTGCACTCGAATCACGTCGAGGGCCTCCGACCTGCGTCGCGCGTCGTCCTGCTGCTCGACCAATCGCTCCATCTGACGTCCCACCGAAGCTTCCCTCTCGGCCAAACGGGATTCTGTGCCGCCCAGACGCGAACGCTCAGATTCCAAATCTCGGTCCTGATCGGCTCTCCAACGATTGAGATCTTGCTGGGCTGCCAGACGGACCTCGACGCGGAGAGCCTCGGTCTCCTTGCGAGATTGATCGGCCCGTTCCCGCTCCCGGATTGATAATTCGGCACGCAAGGCCCGCTCGCGAAAGCGGTAGATGACATAGGCCAACCCCGTGCCGGTCAGCACGCCTCCGACCGCGAAAATCCAGGATTCAGTGACCATGTTTCAATGCAACACCCGACGGTACAAAACGACTACCCGATGGGGTGATCACACCCGTCAGTTCAACGTCGTGACCCTCTCGGGGAATTTGCGGAAGCAGCTGAAAATCAAAGGCGACCCCATAGCTCCGACCGCGGAAGAACTCCAGCAGCCGATCATAGAAACCCCGCCCTCTTCCTAACCTCCCCCCATCGGTCGAGAATCCTAGCCCAGGAACAAACGCTAAGTCCAGTCGCACGGCATCCATCCGATCGCACCGAGACCGAGGCTCCGGGATCCCAAACCGACCCGGAATCAAATCCTCGGAACTGTCTATCCGGCACCATTGATACGCGGCTAATGATTCATCGTAGGTGGGTAAAACAACGCATTTCCCTGCCGACCAAGCCCGCTCAACCAAGGGCCAAATATCGGGTTCGTCGGCTCTGGGATAATAAAGGCCCACCACCCGGCAATCGGACCATTCGGGCAATTCTAAACATCTTTCCCGAATGCGGAGCGACCACTCCTCGCGAAGTTCGGCCTCAAGCCCTCGCAACTGCCTGCGGAGATCCTCTCGCAGTGCGCTCTTAAGGGCGGAGAGAGAGGCTGCCGGAGGGTTCATTCGGGCTACTCGTAGCGCAAAGCGTCGATCGGATCGAGATTGGCTGCCTTCAACGCGGGAAAGAATCCGAAGACGATGCCGATGATGGCGCTCACTGTGAAGGCGAGGATCACCGAGGATTGGGAGATAAGCGTGGGGAACTGGAACAACTGAGTGAGCAACGGGGCCAACCAGTAACCCACAGCGATCCCCACCCCACCGCCCAAGACACTCAGGAGGACGGCCTCGGCCAAGAATTGCAGAAGGACATCCCGACCGCGGGCCCCGACCGCGAGGCGGATTCCGATCTCCCGAGTGCGCTCGGTAACACTGACCAGCATGATGTTCATGATGCCGATGCCTCCGACGACCAATGAGATGCCTGCAAAAAAACCGATTAATACGGTCATGATCCGGTTGTTCGCGTTGAAGAAGTCGCTCGTCTCCTGCTGGTTGCGAACCATGAAGTCATCATCCTTTCCGTCGCTAATCTTATGCTGACGGCGCAGCAATTCCTTGAGTTGCTCCTGCACTAAAGGAATCGCGTCGGGCGACTCTGCCTGCACGAAGATAAACCGGAACTTAGTATCCCCCGACAACCGTTTCATCACACTGGTGTAAGGCACGAGCAGGACATCGTCCTGATCTTGGCCGAAGCTTCCGGAACCCTTGGCCTCCAACCACCCCACGATGGTGAAGGGCGCGTTCTTGATGCGCACCGATTGACCCACCGGATCGATGCCCTCGCCAAAAAGCGTCTTCGCCGTGGTGGCCCCGATCAGGCAAATCTTGGAAGCGTTGCGTACATCGGCGGCCGTGAAGTTCTCCCCGCTTTTCAGGGCCCAAGAACGGGTGTCGATGTATTCGTCGGAGACCCCGGATACTCGCACAGAACTGTTCTGATTGCCCGCGGCCACCTGTGCGGTGGTCCCTGCCTCAGGACTCATGGCCGTCACCTGAGAGATTTCCTGGCGGATCGCGTCAAAATCTTCGATCGACAAGTTGGGCGCCATGCCGAAACCACCTCGGACGCCACCTCGGGTCATGTTGCCCGACATCACGGTGATGAGGTTCTGCCCCAGTCCGGCGATGCGCTTATCTACCTCCGCCTTGGCTCCGGTACCCATGCTGACACCGACGATGACGGCGGCGATGCCCACGATGATGCCGAGCATGGTGAGGAAGGACCGGAGCACGTTGCGCCGGATGGCCATCAGAGCGATGCGAAGGGTGGCAAACATGGGTCAGGGGTTGAGTTGGACGGCCTTTTGCTCGGCCTCCAGTTTCTGGAGTTCTTCGAGGGCGTTGAGGCGAGCGGTCACCGGCGCATCGCTGCGCACCAGACCATCGCGCATGACCACGATGCGTTTGCAATAATGGGCAATGTCGAGTTCGTGGGTCACCATGACCACCGTCATGCCCTCGTCGTTGAGCTTCTGGAAGATGCCCATAATCTCGATGCTGGTGCGCGAATCGAGATTGCCCGTGGGCTCATCGGCCAAGAGGAGAGTCGGCCGATTGACCAGCGCCCGCGCAATGGCCACTCGCTGCTGCTGTCCCCCTGACAAGCGGCTGGGAGTGTGGTCCATGCGCTGGCCAAGCCCCACCAATTCTAGCGCTTCTGCGGCCCGCCGGTTCTGCTCAGAGACGGTGATCCGGGGCCGAGCATACAGCATGGGCAGTTGCACATTCTCCAGCGCTGTCGTCCGGGCCAGGAGATTAAAGCCCTGGAACACGAACCCCAGCTTACGATTGCGCAGGTCGGCCAATTCGTTGCGAGACAGAGAACCGATGTCGACACCGTCGATCAGGCACTTTCCCTGAGTCGGCCGGTCGAGGCAGCCGACGGTGTTCATTAGGGTGCTCTTGCCGGAACCCGAGGAACCCATAATGGCGACAAACTCGCCGGGTTCGGCAATGAGGTTGACCCCACGCACCGCGCGCACCTCGATCTCGCCGGTGCGGTAGGTCTTGTGAAAATCCTCGAGCTGGATGACCGCGGGCATGGATTCGAAGGGTTGGATGAAGAAAGCAGAGATCAGCGGCGCGGAGCCCCACCAAAGGGTCCACCGAAGGGATTGCCTGCCGGCGCTGCGGCTGAGGCCATCGAAGACTTGAGCGCAGTCACGACCACCTGCCCGGGTTCGAGTCCCTCTAAGATCTCGGCATTTGCAGCATCGGTCATGCCCACCTTAACCGTGATGGCTTGGAGGACCGGAGGTGCATCCGGAGTCGCCGGATCAGCCGGCTTGATGACATACACGGTCTTCAAAGTGGGTCCATCGACAGGCCGCGGACGCGGGGAGCCTCCGCCCATTCCACCGCCGCCACCGCCAGGGCCGCCACCGGGGCCTCCGCCCATACCACCGCCACCGCCAGAGGCCATCATGGCCCGCATGCGATCCCGAACGGCCTGATAAGCCACTTTCTGGTCTGCCGTGAGAGACTCTTCATATTTTTTACGTTCGTCGTCCGTGGGGCGACGTCCTTCAGCCGACCAAGGAGGCGTCGGTAGACCCTCCATACCCGAAGGGCGGGAAGACCGCACGATGTCGTTGGTGGAGACCGTGTTGATGGCCGGCAGCACGGTGATTCCTGCAGGCGGGGAGAACCGGGTGGCTGAGGCCGGAATGCGAACCACATTCGTTTTCTCCAAGGTGATCAGGGTGGCCGTGGCCGTCATGCCCGGCCGCAACCGCAAGTCCTTGTTATTGACCGCCACCACCGTGGTGTAAGTCACCACGTTCTGGTTGGTGGTGGGCGCGAAACGCACCTGACGGACTCGACCCTCAAATTTGCGGTTCGGAAACGCGTCCACGGTGAACTCCACCCGCTGCTGTTCCAGCACATTGCCGATGTCTGCTTCGGAAACGGCCAGCTCGATTTGCATCTGGGACAAATCCTGAGCAATCAGAAACAAGGTGGGGGTACTGAAGCTCGCGGCCACGGTCTGACCGGCATCCACATTCCGGGTCACCACCACGCCACCGATCGGAGCAAAGATGGTCGTACGATCGAGATCTACCTGAGCGCTCTCAACGGCGGCCTCGCGTGTTTTGACCCCAGCCTGGGCCTGCAGCAATGACACATCAGCCTGCTGGCTTTCAGTCTCCGATATCAGTTTCGCGGTGAAGAGTTCTTTGGCGCGCTTGGAATTAAATTCAGCCATGGCTAAGCCTGCAGTGGCATTGGCCAGATCGGCTTTGACACGGGCCAAACTCCGCTCGTAGGTGGCGGGATCGATGCGTGCCAGAACGTCGCCCTCCTTCACGACAGAGTTAAAATCGACCTTCATCTCAGTGATGGTGCCCGAAATCTGGGAACCCACTTGGACTTGTCGGATCGGAGCGATGCCCCCATTGGCGCTGACACTTTGAACCATGTTGGTCCGTACCGACGCCTCAGTCTTAAACTCGACGGGCGCGGGCTTTTTGAAGCGATCGCAGCCGGTCACCAGCACGGTCACCAGCATCAGGACCGCCGGTAGGAGCATCGCCGGCAATGAATTGCATGATTTAAGACCGGACAAACCGAGACCGGACAAACCGGAGCGGGGCCAATGGGCGAAAAGGCGCGAAAACGGATTCATGGGCAAGCAGGAGCGGGCAAACAGACGAAATTCTATTGTGGCTCGTTGACGGCAAAGACTCTCACAGCCTGCCACCGGTTACGCAAATCTCCAGACAAACACCGGAGGCCAGAGTGAAACTCTGAACTCTCCGGTGTTGGAATCAAACAAACGATCGAAACGATCCGCTCAGAGCGACTTAACGCTCAAATTGCGAAACGCCACAGGGTCGTTGTGACCTGCGAAGCCAAAGTGTCCCCGAGTGCGGGTCTTGCCTGGGTGCGGACTGTTGGCCATGTAATTGGTGATCGTGGAGAGATCGGCATCAAGGATAACGAACCCATTGAGTTCGGTCCGGATGCGACTGCCCTGCACGTAAGTCTCCTGAAAGTTCCACTCACCATTGGGGCGCTGGTATCCTTGATGAGCGGCGGCCATGCCGTAGGCGCCACCGTATGCCTGACGCGGATCGAGCTTGGAACCGGTCTTGGCTTCGTAGTCTTCGGCCAGAACCTGCAACTCAGTCATGGCCACATAGGCGGCATCACCCGAACCCGGGTAGCGAATGGCGAAACCATTATTGCCAGCGCTGGGCACTTGAACCTCGGCACGAAAGGCAAAATCAGCGTATTCGGCCTGAGTGAACAGGCAACCCCCCTTGCCCTTCTTGCAGCGAATGGACCCGTCTACCACCTCGTAGTCCGCGACCGCACCATTCCAACCGGTGAGGTCTTTACCGTTCCAAATCGGCTGGAAGCCTTCCTGACCGTGGCTGGCGAGGATCTTGTTGGCCTCGGTGCTGCCGATCTCGCGAATGAACACGTTCTTCCAGCGGATCTCACCGCCGTGGGTCTGCAACTGGATGGGGCCATGGGCCGGGATGGGCTTCTTGCGATCGTAGTAATTTTCCATCACCGCATGCTGGACGACCGGTTTGTCATTGAGCCAGATGCTCACCCGCGAGCCGACCATGACGATGCGGAAGGAATTCCACTGACCGAACGGCTTGTCAGCCAGCACTAACGGATCCTTACCGGGAGCGCCCGGCGAGTTATTCCAAAGACCGCCCGACCCCTTGTTTGCCCCAATGCTGAACTTGGCTTTTTCGGTGTAATCCCAAATTTGCACCTGAGGAACGCCGCGCAGGTAAATCCCCGAATCGGCCAACGGAACCGTCTTGTACTCCAAAAGCAGTTCGAAATCGCCGTAATCCTTCTCAGTCGTGGCATAGGCGCCATTGCCACCATTCACCAATTCCCCGTTCTCAACATGCCAGTTGGGCTTACCCGTCTTGGCATCGATCTCCGTCAGCGTCTTGGTCCACTTGGCGATCTGGGCCGCACGGTCTGCCTCGGGCATGGCCAGCAACTTGCGGTGGTCGAAAGTGTCACCGCCGCGGAAACCGGTCAGGTCATGCCCATTGAAGAGCTGCGAAAAACCCTTCGGCGGCTGGTTCAGAGCATGGAGGCTGGAACAGCCCCAAAGGCCGACCATGGCTGCGGCGGTGGTTGCGGTGGCAACGAATTGGCGACGGTTGAACGGTAGGTTCATGAGGAATTTCCGTTCGTCTTAATCCTGTTCGGCGCTGGGGTCAACCGTGGTACGTCTTCAGAGGCAAGATTGATTTCAGAAGAGCCTCGCAGTTTAATGGGTGTTCTTAACCGGATGTCACGCCACGGAACCAAGATCGGCCCCTACACGCTCCACGAGGAGATCAACGCAGGTGGAATGTCCGAGATCTGGCTGGGCACCGACACCGCCGGCAAGGCAGTAGCCCTCCGGCTAATGCTCAACAACACAACCTTCGCCTTCACGGAGCGTAAACGCTTCCTGACCGGTTGTGAGACCCTGCAGGCCTGCCAAGACGACAAGCACATCATCGGCTACATCGAACACGGCAAGATCGATGGCGAGTTGGTTCTGGTGCTCGAATACGTCGAAGGCGAGAACCTCAAGCTGCGCATGGCCACCGGCGATCCGGTCCTAGCCGAGAACATCGCCCAAGTGCTCATCGACATGGCCGAGGCCCTCGAGGTGGTCCATGACCGCGGCTACATGCACCTCGATGTGAAGCCGGAGAACGTGCTACTGACCCGCAACGGCCGGCTTAAGCTCATCGACTTCGATCTAGCCCAACTCATTCCGGACCCGCCCCGCAAACTCGACAAAAACCCGGGCACCCCGCACTACATGTCCCCGGAGCAATTGGCCCGCGAACCGGTTGATCACCGGGCCGACATCTGGGCCTACGGGGTCAGCGCCTACGAATTATTGACCCACCGGAAACCCTTCCCCGGAGACTCGGCCGACGGTGTCTTTCACGCCCAGCGGAACCGTTCGGACTTCATCCCCCCTCGCAAACTCAATCCCGACATCCCGCTCGCGCTGGAAAAAATCGTCCTCCGGTGCCTCGAGCAAGATCCCGCGATGCGTTACCCCTCGATGTCTGTGCTCACCCACGAACTGCGTAAGGCGCTCTACGTCTGAGTCAGAACGCTTTCTGTTAGATCAGTCGGGCTGGCGTGCGTCCTCTTCCGCGAGAACGTCGTTGTTCGAACATTATCGGCCTCGCTCTCTGGCCCGCGCCTCGCTCTCGCTTCGTATTGCGAAAGAATCCGCCATGCCGTCCGTTTCCTAGCAATTAAATCATTCCGGCTGGGTGGAGTCCCCGTTTTGCTCCGACGGACTAACACCCACACCCCTTTTCCCAGTAACGCCTCTAGGGCGCTCCCAAACCGAAACCGCCTCGAGCGCCGCACAGAGCCCCAAGGCCGTCTGAGCCCCATCCCCGCACCGAAACACCTAAACTCTTTAGCGCACCGACTTCGCGGCCGCGATGAGTTCCCAGAACTTTGGATTTCCCTCCAACTGCTCATCCTCACCGGTCGGCAGGCTGGATCGGTAGAGGAAATCCTTCAGCGTGTTGCGACTTAGAATCCGGTGCACCACCACCCCGAGCGGATGCCGCTCGAAATAGACCCGGTAATCGCCCAAGCGATATCGCGTCAACGTCCGCCCTTGCCGGGACAGGCTCCCGAAGGCTCCTTCCTCCCGCATCAATTCCGAAGGAAGGCCCCGGAACTGCCCGAGCACCAGCAACTGCAGATCCTTGGGGAGCTTGGACAACTCAGCGGCGCTGGTCGGATTGAAGATGATTTGGAACGGCTGCATCTCTCCCAAACCTTCCACCGACCGCCCCCCCAATGTCGAGCATCCTCACTTCCGAAGCCTGTCCCCTAAAGACACCCTAAAGACACTCTTCCGAAGAATCTCTGCAAACGCAGGTCCGCCCCTACCAAACTACTGCTGCCACCTCCCCGGTAGGGCTCGAGTCTCTCGGGCCATCCCCTCCTCCTCCTCCACAGCCTTATTCCCATCCGCCCGAAAATGACCCAGCAGCAGCGGGACGGACCGAAGAGAGCTGTGGAGTCTGAGCAAAACCATCCCTCGCGCATCGCGCGAAAGCTCCTCCTCCTTCCGAAGAATCTCTGCGAACGCAGGTCCGTCCCGCGGCCGCTCACCCACGACCCGCCTAATCATCCCCTCGAAAAACCCCTTCGAAAAACCCACTTAAAAGCATTGCTAAACCAGCTACCTTGCATCACACAATAGCCTGCGTGACCCCCTTTGTTGATCGCCAGCCCCATCAGCTCCTCTTGTAGCCAGCCCTCCACCACCCTCTACGGCACAATCCACTGGATCCTTCGCCTCCTGACACCAGCCAACCACCCCATGAAGCAGCTCCCCAGCCTCCTTGCCCTAGGCCTCGTCGCCGCCGTGTGCGGCTGCAACCCCGCCCCGCGCATTACCGTCCAGAACGACTCGCCCCACACCTTGAGTAACCTCGTCGTCTCCGGTGCTGGCTTCTCCGAGCGCCTCCCCACCATGGATCCCGGCGCCCAACACCGTTGGACCGTCACGCCTGGTGGCGAATCCAGCCTCGGCCTGCGCTTCGATGCCGCTCAACGAACCGTGGACTCCGGAAAACAAGGCTACTTCGAACCCAAAGGCCGCTACCGAATTGAGGCCGTCGTCCATCCCGACCTAAACGTCTCGGTCACCACCAAGACCTCCTGGTTCTGATCAGCCCCACTTCCCCAAGAATCCATGTCAGACTTCTTTGACAATTGGGTCGTTCAAATGCGCAAGGGCGTGCTCGAACTCTGCATCTTGCGAACCCTCTCGATCCGCGAACGCTACGGCTACGAACTTGTCAAAGAACTTTCGCAGGTACCCGGGATGGGCCTTACCGAAGGCACCCTTTACCCCCTGATGTCCCGCCTCAGACTGGCCGGTCTGGTCAGCACTCGCCTGGAAGAATCGTCCAGCGGCCCCGCCCGCAAGTACTACTCCCTGACCTCCGAAGGACTTCGCACCCTAGAGACCATGAACGTGTTCCTCGAAACCCTTCAGCACAGCACCCAACAAGTCGGAGTCCGCTCATGAACACCTGGACCCCCAGCGCCCGCGCCCTCCTCCAACGCCATCTCGACCAACACCGCGCCCGCTTCGCCGCCGATGGAGCTGAGGCCGATGAAGTCGTCGCCGATTTGCGCGACCATGTCGAACGCGAGGCGTCTTCGCTAAACTTGTCCGTGGTCACCGAGTCGGATGTCCGACGCATTCTTGCCCAGGTCGATCCCGGCCTGCTCGAGAGCCCCACCCCTCCTGCCCTCTCCACGGCTCCCAGCCAAGCCCAGGAACCGTCTCCGCCTCTCAAAGGCCGATCCAAAAAAAGTTGGCTGTGGTTAATCCTCAGGGCCTTTCTGGGCGTTCTATTACCCTTTGGAACACTCCTCTTCGAATGGGCCGAACACCCCTCGGCCGATGACCTACTGGATCCGATTCCTACCCCGTTCCACATCCTGCTCATCGCCTTGGTTCCGTTAACCAACGCCCTGGGCCTTTGGTTTTTCGAACGCTCTTCACACCCCCTGCCCCGATGGTTCGCCTGGATGCTTTCTGCTTCCTTGGGCATCTCCGGGGCTTACGCGGTGGCCTACGCCCCGATCACGCCATTGGCTGCATTCGGCATCGTCTTCTACGGCGTGGGGCTCATCCCGTTGGCCCCTTTGATTTCGTGGATTTTCGGCCTCTGCCTTCGATCGGCTGGCCGAAAACGCGCCAAAGCAAACTCGGTCCACTGGCCCAAACATACTTGGACGGCCGCGGTGGGGTCGTTGCTGGTCTTGGCCGCGCTGGCGCTGCCAGAGTTTTTCACTCTGCGGGCCTTGCGCGAAGCCATTGATGCCGACGGACCCGCCGACCGCCAGGCGGCCATCCGGCATTTGCGCAGTTGGGATACCCATGACGCGGTGCTGCGCGCCTGCTACGGAAAACGACGCCAGATTTGGGACAATGCCTTGGACCCATTCGAGAACCGCAAGGCTCGGCCTTTCACCGTCACGCCGGAGGCCGCGCAAGCCGTCTATTTCCAAGTCACCGGGCGCGCCTTCAACGAAGTCCGGCCCCCACTCGGTTCCCTGCGGGGCGTCGGTCGCGAGGTGTTCCAGAATTTCGAGTGGGACCCCTCGATCGGCGGTGAGGCGGTCGCCGGCCATGTGTCCGGCCTGTCCCTCCAGTCCTCACGCCTCGATGTCACCAGCAACGCCGACGACGGCTGGGGCTACACCGAATGGATCCTCGAATTCCGCAACGACCACGCGTCGCGCCAACGCGAGGCCCGGGCCGAAATTCAGTTACCCCCCGGTGGCGTGGTCTCGCGCCTGACCCTTTGGGTTTATGGCGAAGAACGCGAAGCCGCCTTCGCCGGACGCGGTGAGGTCCGTGCCGCCTATCAGCAGGTGGCCGTTGCCCAGCGCCGCGACCCCGTCCTCGTGACCACCTCCGGCCCCGACCGCGTGCTCATGCAATGCTTTCCGGTACCCCCCAAGGGCGGCACCATGAAAGTCCGCCTCGGCATCACCGCACCGCTCACTCCGCTCGGAGCCCAAGAAGTCGCCTATGTATGGCCCCGCATCGTCGAACGGAACTTTGCCTTCGCCGAGGCCCTGAAACATCTCGTCTGGCTTGAGTCCCCACAAAAGATCCTCAACCCACCGTCCGCTTGGGGTTGGACCAGCACCGGCACCAACCACCTGACAGCAACCATCCCCGCCTCGTGGGGGCCCCACGCGTTCCCCACCTTGAAACTGCAGCGCAAGTCCGAGGCCACCAGTCCGTGGAGCATCGACGACCGTTCAACTCCGCCCGCCGCCGTGCGACAAACCCTCTCCTCTGTCACGGCACCTTCCCGAGGGAGATTGGCAGTGGTGATCGACGGTGGCCGGGATGGACGCGATGGCTGGCAAGCTCTGCGGCAGTATCTGGCTTCAACTCAAGCCCGAGGCGACTTGCGCCTCTGGGTTTCCGAGGACGGAATCCGCGACGCGGCGACCATCAACGAAGGCCCGTTCAAAGCCGCCGTCGAGCAGATGGAGCGTAACACGCCGCAGTTCGAGGGCGGCCACGATCCGCTCCCCGCGCTCGAGGCCGCTTGGGGTTGGGCCTCGCAACAAGCCGGCGGCACGGTGCTTTGGATTCATGGCAACGTGCCTGTTCTTTTGGGCGACCCCCAGTTGATCACCCAGCGACTCCAGCGAGGAGAAGCCACCGGAGCCCGACTGGTGGACCTCCAGGTCACGGCCGGGCCCCATCTCGCCGGCAAGGAATGGTCCTCACAAACCCTGTATGAGTCTCTGCCCCGACTCGGCACTTTGGACGACGACTTGAAGCGGTTCCTCGACACCTGGACAGGGCTGACTCCCGAGTGGCATTGGCGCCGAGAGCGATCCGAAACCGGGAACACGAACGGGCCCACTGCTTCGCGCCATCTCGTCCGTCTCTGGGCCCGCGATCAAATCAACCAACTGCGCCGAGAGCGCAAAACCACGGAGGCCGTCGCGCTGGCCGGTCGCTGGCAATTGGTCACTCCCGTCAGCGGCGCCGTCGTCCTCGAGACCAAAGCCCAATACAAGGCCGCCGGTCTCACCCCGGTCGATCCCCTCACTACCCCGGCCATCGTCCCCGAACCTGAAACCTGGGCACTCATGATCGTCGGCACCGGGGCATTGGCCTTGTGGCAACGACGTCAAAAACGCCGACCCTGACCGATCCCTGCACCGCTGCCTGCCGTGTTCCCAAACCGACGCCACACCCCGTGTGGCCCGGTGAGGATACCGAACCCACAGACCGCCCGGTGAAGGCACCGGGACTACAGCCCACCCCCCAACCCACAG
>Ga0209617_10000490_pt1 | contig 17296 bp, 13 predicted proteins | sample LakEriepJuly2011_2_FD_187459 | JGI IMG/M metagenome (GOLD analysis project Ga0209617, IMG submission 187459) | Freshwater microbial communities from dead zone in Lake Erie, Canada - CCB epilimnion July 2011 (SPAdes) (version 2) | ecosystem: Environmental > Aquatic > Freshwater > Lentic >...
CGGGAGCCACTCCATGAAGCACGCTGCCCTGATCATGCCCGCGCTGCTGGCTGCGCCCGCGCTCGCCGCCGACACGCTCTGGCTCGGCTCGAGCGGCGCTTGGACGAACGCCGCCAAGTGGTCGGCCGGCGTACCCACCGCACAGACTCCGGCGATCTTCGACGTCCTTGGACAGTCGACTGTCACCATGCCCGGCGCAGGCACCACCAGCCCCGCGCAGCGGCTGATCGTGAAGCGCGGTAACGCCTGGCTCACTGGTGCCGGTGCACTGGATCTGGGCTGGAGCAGTGCGTTCTCGGCTGGGCTCGTCGTGGGCGAGACCCCCGGGTCTCTTGCCCGGTGCTCGTTCTCCAGCAGCGCCGCCGCGCTGCTCATCAACTGCACCTCCACCGATGTCGGCACGGGCTCGCAGACGCAGGGTGAACTGCTGACTGCATCGCTCGCCACGCTCGAGTGCGATGGCGCCATCCGCGCGGGCATCTTGGGATCGGGGTGGATCCAGCACGGCGCCTCGACCGTGCTGCGTGCGGGATCGCTCGAACTGGGAGTGCTCTCCAGCGGTGTAGGCACGCTCAGTGGGCTGGGGATCTCATCCGACACGCAACCTCCCAGCGGCGCGCTCGACGTCACGAACACGCTCACGATCGGCAAGTCCGGCACCGGCACCGCATGGATCGGCGCGGGCTCATCGTGCGGATCGCTGATGATCGCGCAGAACTCGTCATCAAGCGGCACGGCCTGGATCAGCGACCTTCGAGTCAACGGACCTGCGTGGGTCGGCAACCATGGCGTGGGTGCGGCCACCGTGACGGGTGTGCTCGATGTCCGCGGCCCGTTGAGCGTGGCACTGCGTGGCGTCGATGTGAGCCAGCCGACCCTGCCGGTGTCGCGCGGCACGCTCGACGTGGCCGGCGGCGCGGTGCGTGCGAGCGGCGCCGTCGTCCTTGGCGCCGATGGCATCGGCACGACGATCATCAGCGGCGGCGGATCCATCGAGTCCACGGCGTCGATCAGCCGTGGTTCGGGTGACGCGATCACGATTCGGTTGCCGGCCGTTCCTGCGTCGGCGCCGGCGCTGGCCGCGCCGTCCATGACCCTGAACCCCGACGGCGCGAGCGTGACGCTTGAAGTCGTGGGCACCCCTGAGCCCAGCGCAACCTGGTTCGTCGCGCGAAGTTGGGGCGCTGCGCCGCCGGCCTGCACCGTCGTCGGCGCGCCCGGCGCCGGGCGTGAGTTCCGGCTGATCTCCTGCGGCGGCGACCTCTACCTGGCCACGGCCGTGGTGGGCGAGCCCGACCCGGATGTCTGCCCCGACGCGGATGTGCCGACGTTCGTACCCGACGCCATCGGCGTGGTCGAGCGCGGGTTCTCCAACGGCGGCGTCGCCGTGGGCGATGGCTTCGTGGCGATCGGTTGCCCTGGAACCGGTGGCGGCGTCGATGTCTATCGCGCCGTCAACGGCGCGTGGTTCTTCGAGACCACGCTCGCCGCACCCGATGGTCGGCAGGTCGGTCTGGCGGTCGCAGCGAGCGGTACGCGGATCGCTTCGCGCACCGTCGATGCGACCTCGGTGGTCGTCTTCAACCGCGTGGGCAGTTCATGGTCCGTGGAGCAGGTCATCGACACGCCATCGTTCGTCGGGACGCAGTCGCGGCGCAACACGCTGGCGCTCGATGGCGACACGCTGGCCGTGGGCGAGCCCAACGCCACCAACGGCGTGAACCTCGAGGCTGGCCGGGTCGACGTGTACCGGCGCTCGGCCGGAGGCTGGGCTGTGGAGGCCCAGTTGCTGCAGACCCCGCAGACGACCAACGGTCGCGTCGGCCGCTTCGTGTCGCTCTCGGGCGATCGACTCGCGGTGGGGACGTCGAAGTCCTGGGTCTCGACGTTCGAGCGCACCGGCAGCACCTGGACCGAGGGCGCGGTGGTTCCCGCGACGGTGCTGCCCTTGGCGGCAGCAGTCAGCGGCTCGACCGTCGCGGTGGCCGGCAACTTCCCACTCAACGCATGGGAACCCGGCGCGGGCGGGACCTGGGTCGAAACGATGAACGCGCAGCAGGCTTCGCGCGTGGCGATGAGTGCCGACCGCATCGTGTATTCCGGCACCTCGCTCGTGCGCACGATGGAGCGGACCGGCGGCCAATGGCGCATGGGCAACGCGTACCCGGTGACGCAGGACATCGTGTCGCTTGCCGACGGCAGAGACGTGATCGTGGCGTTGCACGCGACCGGCTTCAGCGTGATCGGCGACCTGCCGGCTGCCACGTGCGACGCCGATCTGACGGGCGACGGGCTCGTCAACGGCGCGGACCTTGGGCTGCTGCTCGGCGCGTGGGAACTGACCGCACTTGGCGACCTCAACGGCGATGGCATCACCAACGGCGCGGACCTCGGCCTGATGCTGACGGCGTTCGGGCCGTGTGTGCCGTGACGCGCTGATTTCGCCGAGCGAAGCCCGCCTCCCGAGGCGCCACATCCACCAACACAACGGGCCCCATCGAACGGGGCCCACGTGACGTGCTGGGACCCACCAACACAACGGGCCCCGTCGAACGGGGCCCGCGTGGACTGCTGTGGTGGTCGGTCGAGCGACCGGCGCGGATCACTTGAAGGCTTCGAAGTCCTTGCCGAGCAGCGCGGCGCCGAACTTGAGCTTCATGACTTCGTCGGTGCCTTCGTAGATGCGGCACACGCGCACGTCCTGCAGGTGGCGGAACGGGCGGTAGAGCTCGCTCCAGCCGCGGCCACCGAAGATCTGCACGGCGCGGTCGGCGGCTTCCCAGGCGGCGTTGCTCGCCCAGTACTTCGCCTGCGCCACGAGGAAGTCGGCCTTGCCGAGGAGTTCCTTGTTGCCGGGGTTCTCGTCGCTGACCTGCTTGGCGATCGCAGCGCGCTCGATGACGGCGTCGCTGGTCGCGCGCATGATCTCGATGCGCGCCAGGTGATCCTGCACGAGCTGGTGCTTGCCGATTTCCTTGCCGTGCTGGTGGCGCTCCTTGCAGTAGCGCACGCACTCATCGAGCAGGTCCTCGATCGTGCCCAGGCAACCGGCGGCCACGCTCAGGCGGCCCGAGACCAGGGTGTGCATGGCGATGCGGAAGCCCTCGCCTTCCTTGCCCAGCATGTTGCGGCCATCGACCGGGTGGTCGTTCATCTGGAACATCGCGGTGTCGCTGGTGTACATACCGGGCTTCGAGTGGAGCTGTTCCTTCTCGAAGGTGTCGCCGGCGGTGTCCACGATGATCGCGCTCATGCGGCGGTCGGCACCGGTCGCGCCCTCGGGGAACGCGAACACGATCACCGCATCGGCGACCGAGCCGTTGGAGATCAGGTACTTGACGCCGTTCATGATGAGCTTGTCACCCTCACGGCGGTAGGTGCAGGTGCCCTCGAGCGGGTTCGAACCGGCCTCGGGCTCGGTCAGGCCGAACGCCAGCGTGCATTCACCGCGGCACGACCGGGGCAGGTAGCGCTGCTTCTGCTCCTCGGTGCCGTACTTCAGGATCGGAAACTGGCCGATCGAGGTGTGGCCGCTGAAGAACGTGCGCACGCCGGTGCCTTCCTTGTTGATGCGCACGAGCGCACGCGTGTAGGTCAGGCTGTCCGCGCCGCGGCCGCCGTACTGCTTGGGCATGCTCATGCCGAGCAGGTTGTGCTTCAGGCCGAGTTCGCTGATCGCCGGGTTGAAGCGGCGCTCCAGGTACGCGATCTCCTCGATCGGGCGGATCTCCTGACAGTAGGCCTCGACGTCGGCCTCGAGCTTCGCCTTCTCGGCGGCGGTGAAGGTGGCGTTGGTGGTCGCGGCGGCGGCTTCGGTCATGATGGCTGGGTTCACGATCGTGGTCTCCTTGGAGGACCTCCAAGTGTAGGCCGACGCCCACCCGGCGCCCCAGCGGAAACCCACTGGAGCCGGACTCTGGACTGTCGATAAGCAATGAGCCTCAACCGGCTCAGGGCGCCTTCTGTGCCGGGGCCGCGGGCGGTGCGGGGGCGTCGGCCGGGGAAGCAGGCGCGGCCGACGAAGACGACGGCAGCGTCACCGTGACCTCGGCGGCGTAGATCCCCTTCGGGTCGCCGCGTTCGGCCAGCGTGGCCTCCATCACCTTGCGGCTGCGACCGACGGTGCCGTCGAAGAGCACGGCGTCGGGCGTGCGGATCACCACGGGTTGATCGAGGTCCACCATCGAGTCATCGAGCCGGATCGTGAGTTCGCCGAGGTCGCGCCACGACTCGATCGTGATCGCGTTGCCGGCACGGCTCGCGACGACGCGGCTGCCTGCCTTCGGCGCCTTGACCTTCAGCCAGTAGAAGCGGTCGTGCGTGACATCGTCCTGCAGCCAGACGATCTTCGTCGGGCGATCGACGCGCGCGTGCTTGGCCATCCAGACGATGCCCTCGGCATCAGCCCGCTCCATCCAGTGGCCCTTGCCCTCGTGCACCTTCACGAAGTGCGGGTAGCCGCCGGGATCCTTCGCGGCCAGCTCATCGAGCTTGACCGACCACTCGCGCGCGATGCCGTTGCGGTTGAAGTTGCCGTCGTTGCCGCCCATGTGCAGCGTGAAGGCCAGGTTGCGCAGGCCGTCGGGCTGCGTCTCGTTGGGGTGCCCGGCCATCATGCCTGCACCGGCGAACCAGTCGGCCATCCGCGGTGCAAGCTGGTAGGTACCGTCGCCACCGGCGCTGTAGCCGGTGATGTAGACGCGATCGGGATCGACGTCGTGCACGAGGATCATGTCGCGGATGAGCTGGGCGAAGAGCGCATCGATGTGGCCTTGGTGCCAGAGGTTCCAGGTGTCGGTCGGTGCGCGTGGCGCCACGTACACGCCCTCGCCCGCCACGAAGCCCTTGCCCGGGAAGTCATAGAGGCGCTTCTGGTTCTCCCACTGCTGGTCGTTGACCTCCTTGGGAGCGCCGCCGCCACCGTGCATGCTGATCCAGAGGCTGCGGCCGCCTTCGGGCTTGTCGCCGTTGATCGTGAACCAGATCGGCATCGTGACGCCGTCGGCCGTGATCGCACCCGACTCGAGTTCAGCCTTCGCGGACTTGGTGTTCTTCGCGGCGTACGCCTTCCACAGGGAGCCCTCGAGCTTTTCCGCCGCGGCCTTCGTGACGGCCTTGCCGGCTGGGCCCTTCGAGGAGCGCTTGGGTTCATCGCCGAGCACGCCGGGCGCTGGCAATCCCACGGGCTTGAGCACGAAGCGCGCCATGGTCGGATCCTTGGCCGCGGTCGTCGACATCGTCGCCTCGGCGCCGTTCACCGAGACCAGCACGGCGGTGCCTTCAGGCACGAGCACCGAGAAGTGATCGTTGGCATCGAAGCGCTCATCCTTGGTCGTGCCGCGCCCGAGCTCACGCCCCTGCGCATCGCTCACGACGACTGGCTCAGCCGTGCGCAGGTCGCCACGGACCACGCTCACGTACACGCGCACCTGCCCGGCCGGTACGGCCGTGCCGAGCGCGCGGTAGCGATCGGTCACGTCACGTGCGCGGGAGATGGGTCCATCCTTGCTCCACACCATCGGGAAGGCGAGCGGCGAATCCTGCCAGGTCACCGCGTAGATGCCGTGCTTGAGGTCGTCGCTGCGCTGTTCGGCAGCGCGCGCGGTGAACCAGCCTTGGTCGAGCGACTCGCCGGTCGCCTCCGCCGCGCCCGTGAAGCGCCACGCGCTCCCATCCCAGATCTCGACCCACGAGTGGTTGCCCGAGCCATCCATCCACATCGGCACGCCCACGAAGCGCGCCGGAACGCCGACGCTGCGGCAGGCATCGATGAGCAGGATGCTGAGACCCGTGCACGAGGCGAGGCCGGTCTCCATCGATTCGGATGGGCTCTGGTTGGCCTTGCGGCGCTTGGTCGAGTACTGCACCTTGATGATCGGCCAGAGCCCGCGATTCACCGCGGTGGCCGCAGCGGCGAGCGAGGTGCGATCACCCACGAGCGGTTGGGCGATCGTGCGCAGCCGCTCGCGCCAGGCCTCGCGCGATTCATCCACGCTCGCATACGGCAGGATCGCATCGCGGAAGAGGTCCTCGCTCACCTGCGCGCGCCACGGCGCCGACTGCCACGCATCGAGGGCCTGCTGTGCATCGAGTGCGAGGAATCCGCCCTTCACCGAGCGCAGGTCAGCCTCAGGCATGTGCACGATGAGCCACTCCAGATGCGGGCGCAGCGCAGGGCTGGCCTGGGCGAGGGCGGACTCAAGCTCGGCGCGGTTGGGGCCGGCCAGCTCGAGCGCCTTGGCGAAGCCGGGCGCAGACGACTCGGCGCGGGCCGAGGGGTGCATCGCAACGAGGGACAGAGCGAGGATCACGCAGTAGGCGATCGAGTGCATGCATGCAGCGTAGCCGCGGCCCTCGAGGCCACGAAGGCGCGTGCGCACGGGTTCCGGGCAAGCGCTCGGATCCACTGCAGGACGACCGTGAGCTCACTTCGCCCGCGGATAGTCGGTGTAACCGTGGTGATCGCCACCGTAGAAGGTCGACTGGTCCCAGGTCGCAAGAGCGGCACCGCTTTGCAGCCGTTCGACGAGGTCGGGATTCGAGATGAACGGCTTGCCGAAGACGACGGCATCAGCCACGCCATCGGCGAGTTCGCGCTCGGCGGTCTCGCGCGTGTAGCCGCCGCAGACCATGAACGGACCGCCGAACTCCTGGCGCATGGCCCGCCAGAGCTCTCGGTGCGGGCTCTCGACCGTCTTCGACGTGTGGTCGTTGATGTGCACGAACGCGACGCGCCGTGCCGCGAGGTTGCGCATGAGCCGCAAGGAGAGCGGTTCCCACTCGGGATCCGGTCGTGGCCCGATCCCCTGCCCGTGCGGCGAGAGCCGGATGCCCGTGCGATCACCGCCGATCATGCGCACGACTTCCTCGACCACCTGCAGCACCAGCCGGCAGCGGTTCTCGATCGAGCCGCCATACGCATCATCCCGCGTGTTGAGCACGCCGTTCATGAACTGCTCGAGGAGGTAGCCGTTGGCGGCGTGGATCTCGACGCCGTCGAAGCCGGCGTCGATCGCGCGTGCCGCGGCAAGTCCGTACGTGCGCGGCAAGGCGAGTGCTTCCTCGAACGCGAGTGCGCGGCACGGGGTGCAGCGCACTCGGCCGGGTTTGCCCTCGGCATCGAGCGCAAAGGTGTGCGCGTCGTGCTCGGTGGCCATGCTGCTCACGGGCACCATGCCTGAAGGCAGCACGCTCGCGTGCGAGACGCGACCGACGTGCCAAAGCTGGCAGACGATCCGGCCCCCGGCAGCATGCACGGCATCGGTCACCTGCCGCCATGCATCGCGCTGCGCCGCGGTGTGGATGCCCGGCGTCCACAGGTAACCCTTGGCCTGCGGCTCGATCCACGTGGCTTCACTGATGATGAGACCCGCGCTCGCGCGCTGGGCGTAGTACTCGGCCATCAGCGGCGTGGCCAGGTCGCCCGGCTGCGCGGCACGGCAGCGCGTGAGCGGCGCCATGACGACGCGATTGGGAAGGGTGAGGCGACCGACGGCGAGTGGATCGAAGAGCGACGGCATGCGGGCGGGAACGGTAGCGCCACGCCGCGGCGGACTCAAGGCCAGGACGCAGCCCCTGACCTCAGCGTGCGGTGTCGAGCCGCGCGGCTTCCGCCACTCTCGACCAACCGATCATGAGGCCCGACAGGGCGAGAGCGGCCACCAAGGAACTAGCCACACGCAGCGCCCACGTCTTGGCGGCGGAGCCTGCCGGGATCGACGTGGGCGAGATAGCGGACACTGACCAACGCGGGGGCACATCCGCCGCCGCACGCACCTGCGCCAACGCGAACTCCGCGGCCATCCGGCTGTCTTGATTCGCCACCGGATCCCGCGCAAGGGCATCTGCCCGTGACATCAAGGCCTGCTCGATGGCGTTCCTCGATGATGCGAATCGTGCCTCCTGCTGGGTGACCCAGGCGACGGCGGCCTCGTGAAGCGACTCAAGGCTCCTTGGGGGTGCGGTGTCGCCGGACTGTGCAGACACATTGAGTTGGTCGCGCAGCACTTCGGCCTTCGCACCCGTTCCCAGCTTCGAGAAGTCCATGGTGAGCTTCTCGGCGCTGACCGCGGCCGGATCCATGGCGGACATGGCGCCTGAGAGGGCACTGGCCAGCCCATCGATGCCCTGCCCCTGCACTTGGCTCAGGGGCGCCGACACGAAGGCAATCGAGAAGGACCAGCGCGTGGAATCACTTGATGCTGGAAGCAACACGACGCTGGCAGCGAGCAGCACGAGCCACGCTCCCAGGATCCGGAATCGTCGACGGTAGAGGGGAACCAGCAGCGACAGCAGCGAAACATCGTCGGTCTGGGCATCCTGCCGCTCGGCAATCACCACCAGCGGTCGATCCTGTGGACTCGTCGTCATGGGTCCACTATACGGAGCGATCCGGCGCTGGCGGCCATCGGGGCACGTCAGCCCGCCTGCCCCTGCCGCACGCTGCGCACCAGGTACGGCTGCACGCCGCCGACCGTGTTGTTGGCCTCGCTCAGGAGTTCGAGCATGAATCCCGCGGCGAAGATGAACAGCGCGCTCAGGAAGAGCATGATCGCGACCAAGAACGGCGGACGGGTCCCCATGTCCTTGTCCATCGCGAACTTTTCGTACAGCAGCCACGGCATGATCACGCAGTCGATGGCGATGAGCGCGATCCCCACGCGCCCGAACAGATACATCGGCCGGCTCTTGAAGGAGCCCTGCATCCAGAGCAGCACGATGTCGATGAGCACGTCAAGCGTGCGAGAGAGCCCGTAATGGCTTCGGCCAGCAAACCGAGCGTGGTGCTGCACCGTGATCTCGCTGGTCGAGCCGCCGCGCATGTGCACGATCGCCGGCAGCAGGCGGTGCTGCCCGGGCCGCAACCGAAGGCTGCGCGAGACCTCGCCGCGCAGCACCTTGTAGCCGCCCATGTCGCGCACGTCGCAGCCGCTCACGCGTCGAAGGAGCCAGTTCGCCAGCCGGCTCGGGATCCGGCGGATTGGTCCCTCGACGCGACCGCCTCGGAATCCGCTGACGAGATCGTGGCCACGAGCGAGCTCAGCCGCGAGCGCCGGGATGTCCTCCGGCGCGTTCTGCAGATCGCCGTCCATCACAACGACGGTCGAGCCCCGGCTGGCCTGCAGCCCCGCCATGAGCGCGCTGCACTGGCCGACGTTGCGGGCGAGCGTCACGACGCGCAGCCGCTTCATGTGCGTGAGCGCCTCGTCAAGGAGTGCCGGCGTCCGATCCGTCGAGCCGTCATCGACGATCACGATCTCGTGGTCACCCGGGATCGCGGCCAGCACGGCATCGGTCCGCCGCAGGAATTCCTGTACGCAGGCTTCTTCATCATGCATCGGCGTGACGACGCTGATGCCGATCGACGCAAGCCCAAGTGGCATGTCAGACTCCCGTTGGCGGCCCATTGACGCGCCCCCGTGGGTCACTTTGGGCTCCCATTGCCGGCTTGAGGCTTCGCGGGCGCGGGCTTGGCCGCATCGGTCGCGGGTTCCGGCTCGACCGGCTTGGGTCGGCGTTCACGCAGTGCCGTGATCGCAGCGAGCTCATCCTGCAAATCGACCTTGCGCTTGGCCCACGCGTCGCCCGCGATGATCTGCCGTGCAAGCGCCGTACCGAGCTGCTCAGCCGCACGCACATCGGAGGGATAGTTCACGCCGCCGAGGGTGCGTGCGAAGCCAACCTCTCGCGCCCGCACCATCAGGACATCCTTGCGATCCTCGAAGAGATTGGCCAGGAGCGCCGCGAAGACGGTGGCACGAAGCGCCGGTCCGCAGGGATAGCCATTGGCAAGCGTGACCTTGCCGAAGACGATGATCGCATCCTCGCGCGGCAGGCTCGGCAGGATCGCGGGGTTCGTGTGGGGGCGCTCGCGCTTGAAGGACTCGGGCAGGTCCAAGAGCAGCAGGCTCACGTCGTTGCGGACCTCATTGAAGGTCTTGAACAGCACGGGGTACCAGGTGGTGTCGAGCCGAGCATCGAGCGCTTCGTCGAACCATGTGAGGTCGAAGCTGAGGCTGCGCCAAGCGCGCGACTCGTCCTCGCGGGTGCGCCGGTCCTGGAGCCAGAGCAGGATGGCTTCATCCTTGGCCTGCTCTGCGGACGCTGGCTTGGGCGGTGCCTCCACGAGCGCAGTGAGGTCAACCGACTCCGGGCAGAGAAACTTGCACTCAGGCTGCTTGGGCTTTGCGGGTTCGCGAAGGGCCTCCTTGGCAGGCTCCTTCACCGTCTCGGAAGCCGCCTCGACGGGCGGTGCAGCCTGGACCGCCGCTTCGCGGGCCGGCTGTTGTGGGGCGGCCGACGCCGCCGGGATCGCCGCCTGCTTGGGGGCGGTGGCCGGTGCCTGGCAGCCGGCGGCCGCACCGAGCAGGATCGCAAGGAGGATCGAGTGCATGGGTGCACCGTAACCAACGACAGCCGATCGCGCCACGCGAGTTCCTGAGCGACCTGCGAGGATCGGGAACGAGGTGCTTGGACGCGAGCGATCTTGGCGCCACAATCTGCGGACCAGGAGCCATGATGCACACCACCGCCCCCATCGCCCTCGCGCTTGCAGCCTCCGCCATGGCTGCCCCACCGGCCAACGACGCGTGCGTGAGCGCAGAGCCGATCACGGGCCTCGGCTCGTTCGCGTTCACCAGCGTCGAAGCCACCACCGACGGACCGATCAATCCCGAGTGCAACTTCTTCAGCCAGTCACAAGTCTGGAAGGACGTCTGGTTCTGCTGGACCCCGGCCGTGACGGGCTTGGTCACCATCGCGACCTGTGGCGGCGTAACATGGGACACCAAGCTCGCCGTCTACGCAGGCTGTGACTGTGGCGGGACCGGAACCTCGATCCTGGCCTGCAGCGACGACACCTGCAGCGCTCAGTCGCGCGTGACCATTGCGGCAACCGCCGGCCAGCAGTACTTGGTGCGCGTCGGAGGTTACGGATCCAGTGAGACCGGCGCGGCCAGCGGCAATGGCACGCTGACGATTGCCGATGGCGCGCTCTTCGAGGTCACCCGCCCGGAGACCGGCAAGCGGTACGTGGCGTACACAGCGTCGACGTGGGCAGCCGCCGAAGCCACGGCCGTCCTGCTCGGGGGCCATCTGGTCACCATCGACGACGCCGAGGAGAACGAGTGGGTGCGGGCGAACGTGGCCAACTTCGGCGGCGTGGACCGGCGGCTCTGGCTCGGCTTCAATGATGTCCAGGTCGAGGGCCAGTTCGCATGGACCGATGGCACCCCCACCGGCTACACGAACTGGAATCCAGGCGAGCCCAACAACAGCGGCGGCATCGAGGACTTCACGGAACTTCTTGGGTCGAATGGCCGCTGGAACGACCAGGATGCCGATGGCAACGGCCAGCAGATTGGTGTGGCCGAGCTCGGTGATGCGGCTCCCGCGTGTGCTCCTGACCTGGATCGTGATGGCTTCGTCGGTGGCAGTGACCTGGGCATCCTGCTGACGGCGTGGGGCAGCGTTGATGCCGCTTCCGACCTTGATGACGATGGCTTCGTCGGTGGCGCCGATCTGGGCATCATGCTGGTCGCGTGGGGTCAGTGCCCGCAGTGATCGCGGTACGCTCACCGCATGGCCATCACGACCATCCTGCTGGCATGCTCGCTCCTTGCACAGGCTGGTGAACAGCCAGCCGCCCAGGCACCGCCCGAGCCACAGTCGCTCATCCCGATCACCGTGCAGCTCAACTGGGTTGCCGAGCCTGAGTTCGGCGGGCTGTTCGCCGCGGTCGAGGACGGCATCTTCGAGCGCGCGGGATACAAGGTCACGCTGCTCCAGGGCGCTGGCGGTACCCCGACCTGCACGCTGGTGGCGGCGGGCACCTGCGATTACTCGGTCGCGCAGGCAGACCAGATCCTGCTGGCGCGTGCGAGTGGCCAAGATGTGGTTGGCCTCTTCGCCACGTTCCAGCACGCCCCGACGGCGATCATGCTGCACGACTCCAACCCGGCACAGACCCTCGCTCAGGCATGGACCACCGGCCTGACCATCGAGATCGAGCCGGGGCTGCCGTTCGTCCGGCACATGAACGACATGCTCGGCGACCAGGGTGTGACCCTTGTGAGCCGCTCGCCCGGCGTGGCCACGTTCGAGCGCGACCTGAAGCTCGGTGTGGTCTGCTGGTGCAGCAGCGAGCCGATCACGCTCCTGCGCAACGGCATCCAGACCAAGTGCCTCATGGTCAGCGACTGCGGCTTCGATCCCTACTCGACCGTGCTGATCACCACATCCAAGCGAGTGGATGCCGATCCCGATGGCGTGAAGGCCTTCGTCGAGTGCGTGCGTGAGGGCTGGGCGGCGTATCTGGCGAACCCGAACCCCTACCACGCCCGCATGATGAAGCTCAACCGTGCGATGGACGAGCAATCGATGGACCTCTGCGCCAAGGCGCAGCGACCACTGATCATGCCCGAGGGCATGACGCCGGCCCAGCTCGGCCGCATGGATGCGCGCCGATGGCAATCGCTCACGGACCAGATGGTCGAGTCGGGGATCCTGCGCCCGGATTTCGATGCGAGCGGTTCCTGGGTCGAGTGGCCCCCTGAAGCCGCACGCGAGGGCGCGGTGGTCATCGAAGAGATCACCGAGGAAATCATGGTTCCAGCTGAAGAAGCCCCTGCTGCGCAGCCGAACGAGGCGGTGGCCCCATGAATCCGACGCTGAGAACGATGCTTGCCGTGGCGTGCTGCACGCTGATCGTGCCCGCCGCGACCGTGGCGCAGGACGCCCCGGCTGCAGCCGGACGCAGCGGCGATGCCGCGCCCACGCTTGCGGCGCGGGCCAAAGTCAAGGCAACGACACCAAGCCAGGTCGCGCAAGCGGCTCGCTCGCTGCGGCGCAGCATGAGCTGCGAAGCCTGCGGTGGTGACGGCACCGTGGTGCGCCAACGCACGCGTAAGGCCGAAAAGCTCTTCACCAAGGGTCAGATCTATCACGAGCAGGATGCCTGCTCGACCTGCAAGGGAACGGGCTCGGCGAAGCCCGAGCTCATCATGCAACGCTTCGATGCCCTGGTGATGGCCATGGCCGGCTGCCCGGATGAACTCGCCAAGAATGCCCCCGCCACCAAGATCCTCACCGAGGTCTTCGACTCGATCACGGATTTCGCGCGCACGCGCAACGCTGAAGCGATCGACAAGGCTGCCCAGCGGCTTGCGGGCGGCTTCGGTGACGAACCCGGCACGCCGCTGGTGGCCATCGGCGTGCTGAAGCCGTCCGTTGACCTTGGACTCGGTGCCGTGAGCATGGTCATGGAGCTGCCCAGCGGCGCCTTGATCGCAATCGATGAGGCGCAATTCCACAGCGCCAAGTCCGGTGACCGCGCGCTGGGCGCCGGCATCGTGCGTGGCCACGCGATCGCGGGCAAGAACGACTACCTCGTCGTCGACCGCGGCTTCGTGCTGATGGTCACCAGCGAGAAGGACCTGAAGATCCAGGAAGAAGAGGCCGAAGCCGCTCGCAAGGCTGCGCGCGAGCCTGCACCGGTACCGGAGCCCCGCGACCCGCCGCGCGAACCCGACGACGAAGAGATGCCCGAGCGCTGAGCGCCGGAGTCAGACCGAGCCGCTGACGGCCTGCATGGCCTTGCGTCGCAGCTTCTGCGACATGTTCGTGCCCAGCGCGGCATGGAACCCGCGCTGGATCTCCGGCTCATCAGCGAGCATCTCGTGCAGGCGCTTCGCATCCCACACCAGCAGCGTGCTCGTCACACACGCCCGCACCGTGGCCGAGGCTGCGGCGCGGTCGATGAACGCCATTTCGCCGACGAAATCACCAGGAATGCACGTGGCCACGCGCCGGCCGTCGATCAGGACCTCGAGCTCGCCGCCCTCGACCAGCCACAGAGCGGACACGGGGTGCCCACGCTCGACGAGCGCGGGATCGCCGGGATCCACGTGCGCCGACGTCGCCAACCGCACGAGCGAGGCGAACTTGTGGGCCGGCATCCACGGGAAGATCCGCTCTCGCAGTGCGGCTTCGGTCGGCGTGAGCTGGCCACGCATGCGCTCGCGCACGAGCAGCACGATCTGCACCGCGTTGACGACCACATAGACGACGTTCCACCCCGCGGCTTCCCAGTTTGGGACGTCAAGCATCATGAAATAAGCGATGAAGCACCCGCTCGCCACGACCGCCGCCACGCGCAGCAGCAGGATGTCGCGCACGAGGTAGCACCCCAGGAGCAAGAGATTCGCCACGTGGATCAGCACGGCGCGGGATCCTACGGGCGACGGCGCAGGGCAATCGCTCCGACGCCCCAGATGATCGCTGCGGCCGCAAAGCCGATCGGCACCAGCCCCAGACCCTTGGCCAGCGAGCCGGTTGCATCGCTCACCTTGCCCACGAGCCATGGGCTCGGCACATCGCCCAGCACGTGGATCATGAGCGTGCTCATGCCGACCGCGAAGGCGCGCGCATCGGATCCCACGCTGTTCAGGATCGCGGCATTGATCGGGGCCTGCGACACGAACGCCATGAAGCAGCCGACTGCCGTGGCCATGATGCAGATCGTGTGATCCTGCGTGCCGATGGCCATCATCAGCAACGGGGCTGCCACCAGCGCCGTGATGGCACAGAGCACGAGGCTCGGCGACGCGCGGCCACGGGCAAGGCGTGCATCAATGGCCCCGCCCGCGATGGTGCCGAGGAACCCCGTCACGACCACGATGCCGCTGAAGGTGATCGCCGCGGACTCCGGTGACCACCCCCGCTCGCGTTGCATGAACGCCGGCATCCAGACCGCCAGCGCGCCGAGCGAAAACGTGTAGGCGGTGTAGCCGGCGACCGACCACATCCACTGCGCGTTCGTGGCGAGCGTCCAGAGCGCTTCGCGTCGGCCACTGCGCACTGGTATAGCCCGCGTCGTAGGCGCGGACTCGATGGCTGCACCGCTCGACGCCGCAGGCTCATCCATCGCGCCACGCACGGGCTCGGTCAACCGAAAGCACAGGAGCCCGAGCACGAGCCCGGGACCACCGGCGATCCAGAACGCGGCGCGCCAGCCGAGCGATTCGCTCACGAGGCCACCGACGAGGAACCCGAGCGCGCTGCCGACGGGAATTGCCGCGTAGAAGATCGCCAGCACCGTGCTGCGTCGCTGCGGCGGGAACCAATCGCCTAGGATCGACGGGCCCACCGTCGCATACGCGGCTTCGCCCACGCCGATGATGGCGCGGCTCGTGAGGAGCGCGCCGAACCCACCGGCGAAGCCCGCGGCCACGGTGGCCGCACTCCACACGATGACGCCTGCACCGAGAATCGCCGTGCGGCGCAGTGAACGCGCCATCGCCCCGAAGAGCGGGCTGGCGAACATGTACGACACCAGGAAGACGCTGGTCAGCAGTCCGATGTCGGCATCATCGGCACCGAAGGCCTTCTTCAGCGGCTCGACCATACCCGCGACCACGAAGCGGTCGAGGTAATTCAGCAGGTTGAGCGCCGTCAGCGCGACGACCGCGCTGGTGGCGGGCTTCATCCAAGCCCCTCGACCTTCCAGCCGTCGCGGTAGCTGCGGCGCACCATTGCCGTGGCGGCGGCATCGTCAAAGGTCTGCTTGGCCGAGTCGTAGCGCAGCGTCTTGCCGGCGACCACGCCGCCAATCACGCCGCAGAGCACACCCTCGGTCAGCGGGCCCGCGAACTCAAGCGGCGCGCTCGTGGCACCCTTGCCCATGCAGGCATCGACCCACTGGTGCCAGTGGTTGTACTCAGGCAGCTCGGGCAGCTTGGTGCCGTCGGCGAGCGTGCCCGGGAAGAGGTGCACGTCGCCCGGGTGGCAGACGATCATCGTGCCGCGCTCGCCCACCACGATCGTGGCGCCATCTCGCGAACGCTTGGCCATGTTGAAGTCAGCCGGCACGCCAGGCAGGATCGACGTCGACGGCATGCGGCCACCGTCGTACCACGTCAGCGTGAGCGCCTTGCCGCCTGCAGCCGCAACCCCCTCGAAGGTGAGCTCGACCACTTCGCTCGACGGATACTGCTCGGCGGTCAGGCTCTCGCTCTCGCCGCGAATCAGCGTGGGGTAGCCCAGTCCAAGCGCCTTGTACGGCACGTCGAAGAAGTGGCAGGCCATGTCGCCGAGCGCACCGGTGCCGAAGTCACGCACCCCGCGCCACTTGAACGGCGCGTAGGCATCGTTCTTGTAGGGACGCTCGGGCGCGACGCAGAGCCACGAGTTCCAGTCGAGGTTCGCCGGCACAGGATCGCTGCCGGCCGGACGATCACCGCCTTGCGGCCACCAGCCGGTGGACCGGTTGGTCCAGATGTGCACGGCCTTGACCTGTCCAAGCACGCCGGCCTTGAGCAACTCCATGGCCTTGCGACGGCCGGGATTGGCGGTGTTCTGGATGCCCATCTGCGTGATGACCTTCTTCGCGGTCGCCGTCTGCGCGATCACGCGCGCTTCATGCAGCGAGTGCGTGAGCGGCTTCTGGACGTACGCATGCTTGCCCATGCGCATGGCCTGCACGGCCACGGGCGCGTGTGCATGGTCAGGCGTGCTCACGATGAAGGCATCGATCGCGTCGCCGGCCTTGGCGAGGAATTCGCGGTAGTCGGTGAAGCGGCGCTCCGTCGGGACCGCGTACGTCTCGCCCTGCTTGGCGAGGGTGTCACGGTTCACGTCGCAGAGCGCGGCGATCGAGACGCCGGGGTGGCTCGCGACCTGCGCGAGGTCGGATGCCCCCATGCCGCCACAGCCCACGCACGCCACACGGAGCTTGCTCGCAGCACCCTGCGCAGCGGCACGGCGCACCCACCACGGCAACTGCGTCGCTGCCCCTGCAGCGGCAGCAGTGAGGATGAACTGACGGCGGCCGGTGGAAAACGACGATGGGTCGATGCGCATGGAAAGCTCCTTCGGGGGCGAGGACCCGCACGCGCGGGCGGTGGAGTGTCGCGGCCCTTGCCTCAGGATGCAACTCGGTACCATCCTGAAGTTTCGTCGCCCACCATGGCCGGAACCGACTCCACGCCAGCCGACCACCACACCCACGGTCCCTCAGGGACCGCGGCAAAGCTGGCTCTCACCATGCTGGCGCTGGGAGTGGTCTTCGGCGACATCGGCACCAGCCCGCTCTACGCCATCAAGGAGTCGCTTTCGGCCCATCACGGCATGCCGAGGGATCCATCCACGGTCCTTGGCGTGCTGAGCCTCTTCTTCTGGTCGCTGACGATCGTCATCACCGTCAAGTACGCCTGGCTTGTGCTGCAAGCGGATAATCGCGGCGAGGGCGGGATCTTCTCGCTGCTGTCGCTGCTGCCGGAGAAGGGCAAGGGACTGCGGT
>Ga0209617_10000491_pt1 | contig 17279 bp, 3 predicted proteins | sample LakEriepJuly2011_2_FD_187459 | JGI IMG/M metagenome (GOLD analysis project Ga0209617, IMG submission 187459) | Freshwater microbial communities from dead zone in Lake Erie, Canada - CCB epilimnion July 2011 (SPAdes) (version 2) | ecosystem: Environmental > Aquatic > Freshwater > Lentic >...
TTCAGCAGCAGTATCATTCCACTCCACTAATAACTGATGGCGTTCTGCTGCACTCAACAAGGGTAATTCACCCACTGTTGTGGCTGGATTTTCCACAATTGCAGAGAAAATGGTTTGCAAATGTCCTAACATCCGCCCCATCGTTGTTTCTTCAAAACGAGCAGTATCGTAACTAATCGTAACTAACAACTCATCCCCAGGTATTACAATTACAGTCACTGGATAATTAGTTTGTTCAAAACCATCTATTTCACTTATTTGTAGCGAGCTATCTTCACTTAATAATGAACTATCAATGGGATAATTCTCAACCACCACAATAGTCTCAAATAAGGGTATTCCCCCTGGAACCTCACTCAAAGTCTGAATTTCCACCAGGGGAGTATAAGAGTAATGCTGTAATTCCGACATTAACTGTTGTATTTGTTGCAGCCAAGCTATGAGTCGTTCTTGGGGAGAGATTTGTAGACGTAATGGTAAGGTATTGATCAACAATCCCACGATGTTTTCCATCCCCGACAAACTACCACTCCGTCCAGAAACAGTCACCCCAAAGACTACATCTGTTTCTCCACTATAACGACTTAATAGTAAAGCCCAAACAGCTTGTACTATAGTTGATAAAGTTACATGATGTTGTTTGGCTATAGATTGCAATTCCCCGCTAACTTCAGTAGATAAACGTAATTCAACTTCAGAGTAATTTGATTCTGGTTGCTGATTTTGATATGGTGTTTTATTCACTCTCAGGGGAGTAGGAGCAATAAAACCATCCAAAGTTTGTCGCCAAAACTCAATTGCTGCTTCCTTGTCTTGAGAGTTCAACCACGCGATATAATCCCGGTAAGGAGGTGGTGTTGGTAAATCACAAGTTTTACCTGTAATTTCAGTCTCATAGAAACTTAAAACTTCTTTAAAGATAATCGGTAAACACCATCCATCCATGAGAATGTGATGATGATTCCAGATAAACTTGTAACTATTTTCATTGAGTTGAATTAAAGTACACCTCATCAATGGTGCTTGGTTGAATTCAAAACCTTGCTCCCTTTCTGTTAACAGTAAATCTGATAATTTATGTTGTCGTTCTGTGAGAGGTAGTTGTCTCCAATCCAGATTTTGCCAAAGTAAATCTACCTGTTTTAGTACCACTTGGAGTGGAGTTTGACGATTTTCCCAAACAAAAAATGTCCGCAGAATTGAATATCTATCGACAACTTTTTGCCAAGCTGATGCAAAAGCTGTAATATCAATATTACCTTGCAAACTTAAGGTCATCTGCTCGAAATACACCCCACTTTCAGGAGCATAAAGACTGTGGAACAGCATCCCTTGCTGCATCGGTGACAGTGGGTAAATTGCTTCAATTTTTTGAGTTTTGACCGGAGTTAATAACTGATCAAGTTCTAATTGATTCAACTTGGCATCGGGGAAATCACTAGGTGTATATCCGGTATTTTCTTCTAATTGACAATGTTCTATTATCGCTCTGATGAATTGAAGATAACTCTGTGCTAATTTCTCCACTGTGGCATGAGTATGAACCTGACTACTGTAAGTCCATTCAATTTTTAATTCACCTGCTACCACCAAAGCTTCTATATCTAATAAATGGTCAAGAGTTTGCTTCAAACTGTGATTAGCACCTGTGGATTCAGGCGCAAATTTCCAACCAGTTTGTGATTGTACTTGGTCTAATTGTCCTAAGTAGTTAAAATTGATTTCTGAAGCGGGAATTGTTTTTATTTTTTCATTAACATCAGGGTCTGCACATAGGTAACGTAAAATTCCGTAACCAATTCCCCGATTAGGAATAGCTCTTAATTGTTCTTTTATCGATTTGATAATTTTTCCTATTGGGTCTAATTTAGGAATTTGCAATAATACTGGAAATTCACTGGTAAACCAACCTACCGTCTGCGATAAATCTACATCTGAAAATAGTTCTTCTCTCCCATGTCCCTCTAAGTTAATCAGTACCGTGGCATTTTCTGTCCACTCTGTTAATACTAGTGCTAATGCACTCAGCAGTATATCGTTAATTTGTGTGTTGTAAGCTTCGTTCACTGACAACAGCAAAGTTTCTGTTTCTTTAACATTTAATTTTATTGATACCGTCGCCGCACTTTCTTCTGTATTTTTCTGTTGAATGTCAATACTATCTAATGGTAGTGATGTTATCTTAGACCAAGGTTGATTAATCCAATAATCTAACTCTTGTTTAACAATTTCTGTTTGTGCATAATTCTTTAATTTTTCTGCCCAATCAATAAATGCTGTGGTTTTTGCACCTAGCTCAATCGGTTTTTGAGTAATTAATTGTTGATAAATTGTTTCTAGGTCTGATAATAATATTCGCCAACTCACCCCATCTACTGCTAGGTGATGAATAATAATTAGTAATCGGGCATCGCTGTCACTACCCAAGTTAAACATTACTACTTGTATTATCGGTCCTGTTGACAGATTTAAACTTGCTTGATATTCTGTGGCAATTTTTTCTAAGGCTTGTGGTTGTGAAACTTTGGACACTGATGACAAATCTACGACTGTAAATGGTACTCCCTCGTCTAAACCCTGATTTATTTGTTGATATTCAGATCCAACTGATGTGAATCTTAATCGCAGTGCATCATGGTGTTCTAGTAATTTTTTACAGGCTATGGCGATTAATTCACTTTGCAGATCGTTGGGAATCTGCAACAACACTGATTGGTTATAATGGTGTACCTCTGGTCTATTTTGTGCAAACAACCACTGTTGAATTGGTGTCAGGGGTGCGACTCCAGTTACTATACCTTGTTGAGCATTTACACTCACTGTTGTATTAGCAACTCTGGCTAATTCGGCGATCGTCTGATGTTGGAATATTTGTTTGGGAGTGATTTGTACTCCTAAGTTTTTCGCACGGGAGACGACTTGAATGCTGAGGATGGAATCACCACCAATGTTAAAGAAATTGTCGTAGACGCTGACTTTTTCTTTGAGTAGCAGTTCTTGCCAAATGTTGGTTAAGATTTGTTCAATAGCTGTACTTGGTGCGATGTATTCATGTTCGCGGGTGATTTCTCCATCCGGTATTGGTAGTGCTTTTTTGTCTATTTTGCCGTTGGGTGTTAAGGGTAGGGTATCTAAGGTGACGAAGATAGAAGGCACCATGTATTCTGGTAATTTACTCTTGAGGAAATCACGCAGTTGGTTGGTGGTGAGTGTGTCGTTACTGGTGACTATATAAGCTACTAAGCGTTTGTTACCTGCAATCTCTGCGGTGGCTATGACTACAGCTTGCTGAATGTGGGGATGGCTGTTGAGGATGGTTTCAATTTCTCCCAACTCAATCCGGAAGCCGCGAATCTTGACTTGGTTATCAATGCGACCAAGGTATTCTATATTGCCATCAATCAGATAGCGGGTGAGGTCGCCTGTTTTGTACAGACGTTCTGAGGGTTGATCAGAAAAGGGATTGGGGATAAATTTTGCTTGAGTTAATTCAGGTAAATTTAGATAACCCCTGGCCACACCTGCACCGCCAATGTATAGTTCTCCATGTACACCAATCGCTACTGGTTCTAAATTTCCATCCAAGATGTAAATTTTGATGTTGCTCAACGGTCTCCCGATGGGAACCAGCACATCTGAAGCCAAATTAATGGCGCTGCTTTCAAAATAACAACTATCAATAGTTGTTTCACTTGTACCATAGGAGTTAATAATACGTGTATTTTGCTGGCACAATTTCTGCAATTGTTGATACTCCTGCACATACCAGCTATCAGAACCTACCACCAACACCTTGAGTAACTCCAAATTTTGTCCGGTTTTTTCTAGATGGCCAATTAAGTTTCTCATTACCACCGGCACAAATTCGCCACAATCCACTTTCTCTGTTTGCATTAACTGATAAAGTTGTTCTGGCATCAATAGTAATTCTCTGGGGCATAGTACTAACTTACCTCCAGAACACAACGCCCGCACCATGTCACCAGTAAAGACATCAAAGGAGAAGCTGGCCATTTGTAAATGACTGCTAGTATGAGTGCTTAGTTGATAAGCCTCTTCCCACCCCCAGTAGGCATTGACTAGACTGCGATGCGAAATCATCACTCCTTTTGGTTTTCCTGTAGAACCTGATGTATAAATCACATAGGCTAAGTTGTCAGCTTGCACCTCACTGACGATATTTTGCTCCCCGTTTTGGGAAATGACTTGCCATTGGCTATCTAAATCAATCAATAACCCTGTATAATCACTTAGTTTTTGCCGCAGCTTTTGTTGCGTCAACAGTATTGATGCCTGGGAATCATTTAACATCTCTGCTAACCGTTCTGGGGGATAATTGGGATCTAGGGGTACATAAGCTCCACCCGCTTTCAGTATCCCCAACAGTCCTACTATCATCTCCAGAGAACGTTCTATACAAATACCCACCAACAATTCCGGTTTCACACCCAGGCTTTTGAGGTAATTTGCTAATTGGTTGGCTCTTTGATTTAATTCCCGATAGGTCAATTGTTGATTTTCCCACACCACCGCTACAGCATTGGGTGTTCTCTCTACCTGCGACTCAAATAATTGATGAATACATTTCTCTCTGGGATAGGCTCTGACAGTATCATTCCACTCCACTAATAACTGATGTCTTTCTTCTGTATTCAACATCGGTATTTCACCTACTGCTTGTTGTGGATTTTCGACAATCCCCATCAACAAGTTCTGGAAATGAACCGCCATCCGTTCAATTGTTGACCCATTAAACAAATCCGTATTGTACTTAAAAGCCCCAAAAATAGACGAATCTCCCTCCGCAAGTTCTAAATCTAAGTCAAACTGACCTTCTTGTTGTGGTACTTCATAAGGTTCCAGTACCAGTCCCCCCCATTCGACGGTGCTACCTATTTGAGTAGAATATAATTTGAGAATATCGGGAGTTTGCTGTAATTTTTGCAGGACGAAGCAAGCCTGAAAGATAGACGATCTACTAGAATCGCGATGAGATTGCAGCCGTTTGACAAGCAGTGGGAAGGGATAATCTTGATGTGCTATTGCTGCAATGGCCGTGTTACGAATTTGACCCAGAAAATCCCTGAAGTTAGAATTTTCTGATATATTTGCGCGTAAAACAACTATATTAATCAGATATCCAACTACCCTGATAAATTCTGATCGCTGTCTGCTGGTAGTTGGAGAACCCACTAAAATATGATCTTGATTTGTATAGCGATACAGCAGTACATTGAAAGCAGCTAAGAGGACAATATATAGTGTTGTTTTTTCAGATTTAGCTAGTTCTTTGAGTTGCTGGGTCAGAGTTTCGCTGATATAGAGGTTACAGGAAGCACCATTGTAGGTCTGTATTGAGAGTCTGGGTCTATCTGTAGGCAAGTTTAGCATGGGTAATTCTCCCGCTAATTGTTGTTGCCAGTAGTCCCATAGACGTTCTCCCTCCGGACTGTTGATGATTGTATTTTGCCAATGCACATATTCATAGGAATGTACAGCAGGGGGAAGAGTTACTTCTCGATCAGTCTTGAATGCTGGATAAAGCACCTTTAACTCATCTAATAATATTCCAATCGACCAACCTTCACCGACAATATGATGATTAACTATCAACAGGATATGTTCTTGGGGAGAGAGGGTAAATATTCTCACTCGTAAGATTGGTCCGCGTTCGAGATCGAAGGGGGATTTATAAGCGGCAAAAACCTGCTCTTGTATTTTTAGCTCACTCTGGTTGCTAACATCTATTTGTTGGAAGTCTAGTGGCTGTTCCGGATTTATCTGTTGGATCGGTTCTATTCCTAATCTGGGGAAAGTGCTACGCAAAATAGGGTGGCGATCGCACAATACCTGAAAAACTTTCTGCAAAACTGCCACATCTAAATCAGAGCAAATGCGACAGCTAAAAGCTACGTTATACGCTGAACTTTCTGGTGCTAATTGCCATAAAAACCATAGGGCTTGCTGACCTTGTGAAAGGGGATAAACCTCCAAGAGATCAGGATGATCTTGCAACAAATTCTGAATTTGTGTTTTATACTTTTTAAGTTGTTCTAAGACTGTGGAAGTTTCTTCATTACTGGGGGCGCGATAGCGTAGCCGCCCATTATCAAACCATAATTTCCAACCTTTAATTGCAATCTCTTGTAAAAAATCAGATAAAATCATATTTCCCCCTCAATCCAACTACTATTGTTTTTGCTTACTTTATCGTCTTGAGAAAATTCAATTTCTAGTTCCCAATCTTCTGAATTTAATTTCTTATTTAATTCATTAGTTAAAATAGCGACAGTTATTCCTTCCATAAACTTGACTATGGGAATATCTATTCCTAGTTCGGTTTGGATACTATTTTTTAATTCTATTGCTGTTAAAGAATCCATCCCCACCTCCATAAGATTTTGTTCTGGTGTGGGTAATTGGAAATTTTGCAGTTTCAAAACCAGCGCAATTTTATCCTGCACATAAGTTAGTAAAATGTCGTAGCGATCGCCTGGGGAAGCATCCTTTAATTTGTGTAACAGATACTCCATTCGCCCTAATAGTGGTTTCAATGACTTTGGCGATCGAACCTGAATTTCTTTGAGGAGAGTTCTGCGCTCTCGTACTTCATAAATTCCTTTAAAAATTGTCCAATCAATATCAATGATGATTTGTTGAGCGACACCGTTACTAAGGGAATACTCCAACGTTTTCAGTAGATCGTGAGGAGAATAGTATCTTAAACCGATTTGAGTAACTCGCTCCCGGATGCTTGTAGGTTGATCATGACGATAATGCATACCACCATCGTTTAAAGCCCCGACATTAACTGTCAATGCAGGTAAGTTAAGACTATGACGATAATGTGCAAATATATCGAGAAAGTGGTTTGCTGCTGTGTAATGAGATAGTCCATCTGAACCCCAGACTGATGTAATAGAGGAGATACAAACAAAAAAGTCTAATTTCATCCCTAATGTGATTTGATGCAAATTCCAAGTTCCTGCTACCTTGGGAGCCAGTAGAGACTGAAGCAACTGAGGTGTGATATCCCGTAAGGGGTTAAATCCAGCAACACCAGCAGCATGAAAAATTCCTCGAACTGGCGGATAGTATTCCTGAATGTTCTCAAATATCCTAACAACATCTTCTCGAACGCTAACATCACCGACAACAACTAAGACATTCACCCCTAAATCTTTTAGTTCCTTGATTGCTTGTTGAGCAGTATCCGCAACATTGTTCCGTCCGACCAGCACTATATATTTCGCTCCTTTGTCAACCATCCAACGAGCAGCGTTAAGTCCCAGATGTCCTAAACCCCCAGTAATCACATATGTGGCATCAGAGTGTAAACTGATCAATTGTGGATTTATGTCTACTTTTGGGCTAGGTACAACGCGAGCAACATACCTCTGTTCAGATCGGAGTGCAATTTGGCTCTCACCATCTTGATACCAAATTTCCGCAAACAACGCCTCTGCAGCCTCAACCGTGGCAAATTCGCACCCAATATCTACAAGTCCCCCCCAAATATGAGGTATTTCTGAAGCCAGCGAACGTCCCAGACCCCATATAGGAGCTTGAGCTATTGCTGGTGGTATCGCTTCTGAACCAGTTGTTTGCGTGCCTTGTGTTACTAACCAAAGCTGAGGTGATTGAGATGTGTTTGTCTGAATTAGCGATTGAACTAAATGTAGTGTACTCGTTAAAGTCAGGGTACAATCATTGTCTAATGAAGATATGGTTGTCTGCTCGCTGGGTGTAGTGTTCAAACTCCAAAGATGCACTACACCTCGACAGGGGTATTTTAGTGTTCTCATCTGTTTGATGAGTTCCTGCATTGCTTCAGGATCGGCTGGATCGAGAAGTATTTCACCTGCTAAAGAAATTCGATCTTCTTGATGACAATACACTAGAAAACAGGTTTCTCCTTCCATCTCTAAAAGTGTTGCTAGACATTGACCAATACCTAATTCATCGGCAAAGATCATCCAACTACCTGGCTCTCGCGGACAGGAGGACTGTAATTTTACTAGCGGCTTGAGTTGCCATTGTAATTTATAAAACCAATCTGCATACTGATTTTGAATTTCGATCTGATGCCTCAAACGTTCAACACACTGCATTTGTAAACCGGAAACTCGTGCTAATAATTTACCGTTGGGATTGAATATGCAAACATCGCCCTCAATTGATTTGTTAGCAGTGTCTAGAGAATTTGACAAAAACCCATGACTCCAAACCTGATTAGTCATCGGCTCGTAGACTTGAAAACTCTTAACTCCTACAGGTAAATAAAGTGATGGCTGATTAGTCGTCAGCATTTCATCGGGTAAACTTGCAATCAAAACTTGATGACAAGCTTCCAGCACAACCGGATGCATTCTGATTAACTCATGAGAGTTAGTTCCTGTAAGATTAAGGTCTATTTGTGCTAGGGCTTCTCCTTTACCTAGCCACAAATTTTCTATCCTCCGAAAATTTTCTCCTAATCGAAGTCCATGATGGTCTAATTTTTGATAAAATTCTTCAACATTCCTGGTATCTGTAAATCGCCTACGAATTTCTGCAAAGTTTTCTGCTACCCGATGAGAAAACTGCTTGGTTATTAGTTTTTTGGATGGAGAATTTAATGATACACTATCCGTTGTTTTAATGGAATTTATCTTATTATTTACCTGATGATTGTATACTTCTCGAAGTTGATTTAGGTCTGGTAGATGTGACAAAATTACATTTTTATTGAGTCCAAAATCAAGTAGACAAGAAACTTCATTTACTCCGACATTTTCCAGTTGTTCGAGTAAATTAAGGCAGGTTACTGGGGTGCCAATGAGTCCTCTAGAAGTAGCAAATTTTTCAAATATGAAATTAACAAAATCATCAAGCTCTTTTGCAGACAAACTAGATATATCTATATTATGATTGCGGCTCTGGGCTAAACCATTAAGTAGACCAATATTAGATTTGAAATATTCACAATAAGGAACACGTACTTGTTCGCGAACTTGATTAAAATCGGAGCCAACAAAAGTGTGTAAAGCAATTGACACTATTCCAGTTTCTGGATTGTGTCCATTTTTAGCTCGTTCCTGACGATAAAGGGAAATTTTCTCGGCTAATTCTTCTATATCCTGATCAAAGAGATGTGATAAAAGATTAGCACCAATTTCTCCTGCTTTAATAAAGATTTGAGGGTTACTAGCAGCAGTGACCCAAATTGAAAGTTCTGGCTGAATTGGTGTTGGATAAATTCTGATTTCAACCTGCTTTCCATTTCCATTGATTCTCTGGATCGATTCACCACGCCAAAGTTTTTGGATAATTTCTATGCCAATAAATAGTTCTTGATGACGGTCTTGAAAATTATCAGGAAAAAAAACAAAATCATTGGGATTCCAACCAGAAGCAAAAGATATGCCAATTCTACCTGTAGACAAATTATCAACAATAGCCCATTCTTCTGCAATCCGAATCGGATCGTTAATTGGCAAAACAACACTTCCAGCTAGTAATTTAATCTGCTGGGTTTCTCTGGCTAACGCTGCATTTAATACAGCAGGATTTGGATAGAGACTGCCAAAATTTGTAAAGTGCCTTTCTGGAGTCCAAATACTAGAAAACCCGTGTTTATCGGCAAATCTAGCACTTTCAATTACCAGATTATATTTATCTCCAAGCATGGCATCTTCACTACTGGCAAAAAACATTAAACCGAATTTCATAATTTATTAATTGTTGATAGTTGACGGTTGACTGTAGTAATAACGATCCATTTTCAACTTTTTAATTAACCTAAATATTTACAAAATTTCTTCTCTGTTCCCTCTTTTCTTTTTCCCTAAATATGAATTTGGGCAGTAGCATATAAAGTCCATTTTTGATAGAGTAATTGTTTATTCTTTTGACAACTATAAGCATTAAAATGAATTTTATTCTGAGAATCAAATGTTAAGATAAATTGGATTTTTTGCTGTTCTTTTGTTGATAAAAATAGGGGTTGATGAACTTGTAAATTAGTTAACTGTTTACACTTAACTCCAAAAGCCTCTTCTGTGGCAGCCAAGGCAATTTCTATATACGCCATCTGGGGCATAACTACACAATCCCAAATCTGATAATCTTTGAAATTCAAAAGATATTGTTCATCGATCTCTGTTTCCCAACTATATGTATTCGCTACAGATGCTAAGTCTTTCAATCTATATCCTAAAAATGGATGTTTTTTAATCTGATTTTGTAGTTGCCAATTTTGTTTTTGGTTAGAAGTTGTATGATTATATTCTATCCATTCTATAGGCTTTTGGGGAGCAGAACGGGTAATTATTATTGTCTGTTGGTTTAACCCTACTTGCTGTAGTTGCTGAGGTAATGAAATCGTCTGCTCAAATCCATTCTCTTGTAATACTTGCTGCCATTTTTCTACCGGAAGCAATGGATAGTCGGGACGTAAGTCTAAATCTCTAAATCTCCACCAACCCTTTAGCAACCCAAAAGTTAGATCGAGCCATCTTTGTGGATCTGTTAGTTCCACTAACACTAGCAACCCAACGGGAACTAACAATTTCTGGATGTGCTGTAGCGTTTGAGAGATAGAACTAGTAGCGTACAATACATTGGCCGCGATGATGATATCGTATTTTTGAGGTTCAAATCCTTGGGCTGTGGGGTCAAGTTCGATATCTAGGATTTGATAGCGAACAAAAGGATATTCGCTAAATCGCTCTTGTGCTTTGGTTGTAAATAAAGTACTAATATCCGTAAAAGTATATTCAACTTGATTAGATAATAGGTGCGGTAATATATAACTGGTTGTACCACCAGTACCTGCGCCAATTTCCAACAATTGTACGCTCCGGTTTTGAGAAAATTGAAATATAGCAGCTGAAACTGCTTGCTGGACGAGAGTATTGAATACTTTCGCAGAGGGTGAATCCTGGTACAATCGAGTGACTATACTTAAGTCTGCGGCTGGAAAGACTAATTGCACTGGGTCTAATGCTCCCTGTAATACGTTACTCAATTGCGATCCGCATCGACTGAGTAAGGTCAGTTCTGTTTCAGCCAATGGATAGTTATCTAGCACAGACTCGGCTGTTGCTCGTGGGTTAGCATTTGCTAGAGTCAGCATTACCTGCCAGTTATCTCGGTCTGAATTAAATTGCAGGATATTTACCCCAGCAATTATTTGCAACAACCGTCTCAGAAGTTTTCGGTGTTGGGGTAATATGTTCAATCGTTGTGCAATTAATTCTGTGGAAAAACTCTCTCCTGGTGAGAAAGACCAACCCATCTGGGTAAATGCTTGCAGCACATACTCAAAACTCAATTGTTCCAGTTGCAGTAACAAGTTGTGATAGCGGTTCAAGTCAATATGCGCTATTAGTTCTGACCACGATGAACGCAGTTGCTGTTCAATTGTTGCAGTTTCAAAGTGCCAATCTTTACCAACTATCTGTAACTTCTGTTCAAAAGGTGGGTGTGGGGATTTATGGTTGTGCGATCGCCACAGTTGATCTGACGACAAGTTTTCAATCCAGTAGCGCTGACGTTGAAAAGGATAAGTGGGCAATAACACCCTACGTTTTGGGTAATCTCGCTCAAAACCAGCCCAATCTATCTGTATTTCCCTCACGTACAACTGTGCTAAACTTTCTAGTAGTTGATACCAATCCTGTTGGTGAGAACGCAAACTTGCTAACCATAACTGATCGCCATCAGATATACATTGCTGTCCCATTGCCAATAAAATTGGTTTGGCTCCAATTTCCACAAAGATTCCATATCCCTGTTGCTGTAATGTCTGCATACTTGCCCTAAACTGGACTGGCTGAGATATGTGCCGCACCCAATAACTGGGAGTGGCTATCTCATTACCTGCTATTTTTCCGGTCAGGTTAGATACAATTGGTATCCTTGAAGTCTGATAACTGATAGTCCTAGCCACAGAATCAAACTCTGCTAACATTGGCTCCATTAATGGTGAGTGAAAGGCGTGGGATACTTGTAGCCGTTTGCTTTTGATTGTTTGTGATTCTAAGTTATTGACGATTGTTTTTATGGCTTCTGCTTCACCAGAAATGACAACGCTTTCTGGTCCGTTGATAGCTGCTAAAACTACTTTTTCTTTGTATGGGGAAATGAGTTGATTGACTTTGTCTTCTGATGCCATCACAGCTACCATCTCACCATCAGCAGGCAACTTTTGCATTAAGCGTCCTCGATGGGCAATCAATTTTAATCCATCTTCTAAACTAAATACTCCTGCTACTGTTGCTGCTACATATTCCCCAACACTATGACCCATGACTACATCTGGTTTAATTCCCCAGGATTGCCATAACTGGGCTAGGGCATATTCTATGGCAAATAAGGCAGGTTGAGTGTAAGCGGTTTGGTCAAGGAAAAAATTATTGAATTCTTGAGGATTTTCTGGATAAATCACTTCTAAAAGCGATTTTTCTGCCAAATAAGATTGTAGAATCTCATCGCATTGTTCTAAGCTTCGACGAAAGACAGGCTGTGTTTGGTAAAGTTGTCTTCCCATATTAATATACTGAGAACCTTGTCCAGTAAATAGAAAGGCAATTTTAGGTGATTGACTATTACTAGCTAGGTTTGCCGAAAATACACCGGAAACCTCTGATTTTGCAATAATTTTCGCTAATTTATCTGTTAATTCTTGTTGGTCAGCGGCAATAATAGCTAGACGATGTTTAAAATGCGATCGCCCCGTATTAGCACTAAAACAAACATCTGCAATTGCTAATTCTGGATTAATTTCTAGATAGTTTTGGTAACTCTGGACTAAATCTGCCAAAGCTTGTTCTGTTTTAGCTGACAGCGTTAAGAGATGAAAAGGACGATTTACTAAATTTGCAGAGTTTTGTTCTGTTTTTAAAGAATTTTCAATACTAACTGGAATTGGTGCTTCTTCTAAGATAACATGAGCATTTGTGCCCCCAAAACCAAAAGCACTAACTCCTGCTAGTCGAGATTGTCCAACCGATAACCACGGCTGAAGTTTAGTAGGAATTTTAATAGTCGTCTGTTCGAGTTGAATATAGGGATTTAACTGCTGCAAGTGAAGGTGAGGTGGAATCTCACCATGTTCTAATGACAATACCACCTTAATTAAACCAGCAATCCCCGCAGCAGCTTCTAAATGACCAATATTAGTTTTTACCGAACCAATCCAACAATGTTGATTTAACTCCCGATCTTCCATTAATACACTTTTGAGAGAATTCACTTCAATGGGATCTCCCAAAGCAGTTCCTGTCCCGTGTGTTTCTACATAACTAATTTGATTTGGTTTGACTCCTGCTTTAGCTAAAGCTAGATGAATAACATCTTGTTGAGAATTACCATTTGGTGCAGTTAGCCCATTAGTTAGACCATCTTGATTAACAGCAGAACCTCGAATAATTGCCTGAATATTATCTCCATCAGCCAGCGCATCACTAAGACGTTTAAGTACAACAACTCCGCATCCCTCTGAACGTACATAACCGTCTGCTAGAGCATCAAAAGTCTTACAACGACCATCTGCTGCCATCATTTTAGCATCAGCAAAAGTCAAAGTTAATTGAGGACTCAACATCAAATTAACTCCTCCAGCTAAAGCCAGATGGCACTCCCCCTGTGACAAACTTTGACAAGCTTGATGAGCTGCTACTAATGAGGATGAGCAAGCTGTATCTACAGCCCAACTTGGTCCATGCCAATCCAAGAAATAAGATAACCGATTGGCAGTAATACTCAACGCATTACCAGTACCATAATAAGCTTCTGTATTCACAAGATTTCCGTTTAATCTTGCATAATCTCCACTACTGATGCCGATAAAAATCCCACCTCGACTTCCTACTAGTCCTGCTGCGGCTAATCCTGCATTTTCTAACGCCTCCCAACTCACTTCTAACAACAATCTTTGTTGCGGGTCCATGCTACTGGCTTCCCGTGGAGAAATACTAAAAAATTGGGGATCAAACTGATCAACCTGCTCTAAAAAACCACCCCAAGTATTTTCTGATTCCCAACGAGAACCTGGGACTTTAGTAATGGCATCAACACCCGATCTCAACAAAGACCAGAAAGCTTGCGGATTTTTAGCTTTTGGGAAACGACACCCCAGACCAATGATCGCTATTGCTTCTGTTGCTATCTGACGATGGGAAACAAAAAGAGAAGATTTTATAGGGGCAATTGTTGGCGCTAAATAATCAGACAATGCCTGAATAGTAGGATAGTCATACACAATGGTCGGAGCAACGGTCATCCCTAACCATTTTTCTAATTCCGCAGCAATACTTGCAGCTTTGACTGAACTTAAACCATAAACAGCTAATGGTTGTTTAAAGTCTATTTGTTCTGGTGATAGCTGCAATATTTCAGCAATTTTTTGAGCTAACCATGCTTGTATTTCTTCCACGGTTTTCGAGGAATTTTGTAAGGCATCATTTTGAATTAGACTATTTTGTTGTAAATTTGAATTATTTATTTTCTGATGACTTTCCAGAGTTTTTTGCCACTCTCCGACTACATTTAAACTCTTTTCTAAAAATCCTAGTTTACAAGCCTGACGTTGAATTTTTCCACTAGAAGTTTTAAGGATACTCCCCGTTTTTAACAATACAACCCCATAAACTTCTAACTCATGTTCTGTTGATACTGCAATTTGGATAGCTCTAACTATCTCTAAAGTATTCAGATGGCGTAGATGAGTTCGTTCTACCTCACAAGCAATTACTAAACACTCTCCTGTCTGCATTTCTATTGCAAAGGCAGCACTACAATTACTTCTAAGAGCAGGATGGCTATTTTCAACAGTTAATTCAATATCTTGGGGATAATGATTGCGACCGCTAATGATAATTACATCTTTGAGTTTTCCGGTAACAAACAACTCTCCATTACTTAAAAAGCCTAAGTCTCCTGTGCGTAAGAATGGACCTGAACCATCTTTCAAATAGGCATCAAAAGTTTCTTGAGTCTGTTGTGGACGATTCCAATAGCCTTTAGTAACACTAGTACTAGATACCCAAATTTCTCCGACTATTTCATCAGCACAAAGTTCAAAAGACTCTAGATCAGCAATCACAATTTTGTAATCTAACCAACTGTGACCACATCCAACTATCGCTTTAGTTCCTTCTTGAGAGGATGGATTGGGATGAGTTACATTTACTATTTTGTTTTCCTCTAAAGCTTTTGTTTTTACCCATTTAACGATGGGAGGAGATTGTTTGAAACCCCCAGATATAAATAGACTTGCTTCTGCCATGCCATAGCAAGGGTAGAAAAAATTCTCTTTAAAACCACAATCTCTAAATTTCTCAGCAAAGAGTTTCAACGTTCTGTTATGAACTGGCTCTGACCCACTGTAGGCAGAATACCAACTACTAAGATCAAGTGTGTTGAGTTGTTCGGCAGTTACTTTATTGATACACAAATTATAAGCAAAGTTTGGTCCTCCACAGTGAGTAGCTTTGTATCGGGTAATTGCCTGCAACCAACAAGCTGGCTTCATGAGAAAAGCTACAGGTGGCATTAGATAACCAGTAAAACCAGTGTACAAAGGCTGAAGTACTCCATCAATCAGTCCCATATCATGAAAAGTGGGCAACCAACTCACAGATACACTGTCTGATGTGAGTTCAAATGCTTGCTTAATGCACTCCGAATTGTGCATCAGATTCCCATGAGTAACCATAACACCTTTGGGTGTTCCCGTAGAACCGGAAGTATATTGCAAAAACGCCAAACTCTCAGGTGTTACTAATGTAGGTACAAACTCTTGAAAATCAGTTTCAATAGTATCTGTCGGCAACCAATTGAACTGGGTTAATGACTGTGTTTCCTGTTTCCACTTTTGACTAATATCAAGCAATATTGACGAGGTTGTCAGTGCTAATTTAGCCTGAGCATCATTAACGATAGAGAGCAACCGAAATAAATTTTGATTCCGTTTGGGAGGGTAAACTGGCACCGCCACTACCCCAGCATACAAACAGCCAAAGAAAGCTGCAATAAATTCTAATCCAGAAGGGTATAACAGTAAAGCTCGTTCTCCTTGCATTTGCATTGATTGGAGATGTGCGGCGATCGCTCTTGCTTGCTTGTTTGTCTAATTCTCCATAGGTCATAGTCGCTGATTCTGTTTCTCCATTTTGCAGAAAGAGATAAGCTGACTTATCAGACTGATACTGAGATCTATATGTAAGAATATCTAATATTATTTGTGTCATTTTCTAGTACAATTATAAAATAAGTAGGTTAACAGAAAATGCTTAGGAATGAGGATTAAATAAAGTGCAAATCTTGATGGATGTAATTTAACATTAGGTTAGACGGTCGTTATCAAGAATTGTAAGTTAATAAATCCACATTCCTTACTCTCACAAAAAATCTCAACTGGCACATGCTAAACTTCAGACTATTAATATCTCTACTAATTATTGATAATTTCCCAAATCATATTTACTACTGACCGTCTTCCAAGTGGTGTAAAAAACTGTTTAAAATTTGGATTCCACCAGAAATTAACAGCAATATTTAGCTGATCAAGGGAGTAAACTTGATGCCACCAAAAGGCCGGAATAAAGATCATTTCACCTGGTTCCAGTATACATTCTATACATTTTGCTTTTTCAAATTTAGGAAATTTATCAATATCAAGTTGGTCAATATTTACTTGACTCATGTGTCCTCTTGTTGAATATGCAGAAAAAGGATATAGAAGAGGGGTTTGTTTTGGTTCAAACAGTAAGACCCGCTTTCGACCACGGAATTGGCATAACAAATTTTATTTTCTAATGAATCATAATGTAATGGTGAAATATTACCACCAGTACCTATCCAAAGATTTGTTAATATGAATAACGCTTTAGCAATGTAATCTGGAGTCTCAATATCTGGAAGCAGTTCAGGAAAAGAGGTTTTCATTGGACTTTGCTGAAGATAATAGTATTCGTCAGCTTTTTTTTCCTGGAGAATCCAATCCGTGAAGTCAGTAAACTTCATTTTCCTGCTACAGAAAGTAAAATCAGCTTGTGGATCATAGGTGAATATTTTGTTTTTAGAAACATGAACATTAATTTCTTTGTTACCTACAACAGTATTCAAATAATCAACCGACCATAAACTAGATGCTTTCCATCTAGCTATTTTTCCAGTAATGATAACTGGTTGTCTAGAAGAGACGATTTTGCGTTTAAATTCCTCTGGTGTAACTTTATGAATACGTTCTACTTGATTAACTGAAGTTTGATCAAAATTATTTTCTCCACTCA
>Ga0209617_10000492_pt1 | contig 17274 bp, 13 predicted proteins | sample LakEriepJuly2011_2_FD_187459 | JGI IMG/M metagenome (GOLD analysis project Ga0209617, IMG submission 187459) | Freshwater microbial communities from dead zone in Lake Erie, Canada - CCB epilimnion July 2011 (SPAdes) (version 2) | ecosystem: Environmental > Aquatic > Freshwater > Lentic >...
CTGAACTTGTACCTTGGCGTTGACGCAACACCTGCCCGTCTGCCGATGATGAACCTAAACCCGATGCGGATGCTGTGACAATAAAAGCCCTTGCACCAAATGCGGTTTGCGTACCAATACCACTACCAGTGGCGGTGCGAATAGCATTAACGTACCCGTAGCGATAAAACGGATGGGTGTTTTTGAACGGTTCTGTAAAACCTGTGACTGCTGTAATTGCCATGAGGGGTTATCCCCTAACGGCTAGTCGAGCGACAGCGTGAGAGTAGTGATCTGAAAAGTGTCACCAGCCGTGACAGCAGCAGACGACGACAACGCGCCAGTCCACAAACAGTTGCCCGCAGTAGACGCATCCCACAAAGACCAATGCGAATAAGTTTCAGTAGCAGCAACGTTCGTCCACTCCAAAGTTGCAGAAGTCGCTATAGAACCAGAAGCAGCAGTAGCCCACGCAGCAACCTTGCGAGTTGTTTCAGTAGCAGCCGAAGAAGTGCCAGCCTCACCAGCATCCGCAGTATGCAACTTCACATAAACGTTCGTAGGAATAGTCCACGCAGTCTTGCCTGTCGTGTGTTCAAGAATCTTTAATTCCGCATAGTTGGAAATCGACATACAAACCTTTCGTCTAAAAGACTATACCAAATACAAAAAGTGGGGCAACCGAGCGAGGGGACTCGGCTACCCCACATCTTGTGGAGGACTAACTAACTATTAGTTAGCACCAATGCTGGATGACGACTCAATGCGACGCAACGAAGCTTCGCGGAAGCGGCCATAACCGCCGAGCCAATACCAACCGATTGGATTGAAACGCATGAGCGAGTCAACCACTGGGCCACGAACAACCTTTGCGAAAGCACCGTTGCCATCAATTTGGCTGTATGCCTTTGCAAGAGCCTGACGACCCATGATGTGCGTGCAATACACGTCAACGTTGCCAGTTGTGCTGGTTCCGTTTGAAGCATCAGTGAACACCTTGGCGCGAGGGGTTTCGATGAATCGTACTGATTCAAAGGTTCCGATTTCGCCGTTGTAGATGTTGGCTGTGTCAACGTTGATGTGAGGTGCGTTCCATGATGCGTTGCCGGTTTCACGACGAAGGTCGTACGACACGTCAGGATGGATGTAGCCCATGTAGTAACCGTTGAAGGTTGCAACGTTTGCACCACGCAAAGCAGCTGTCTGCTTACGGATGTCGTTGGCTTCAATGATGTCTTCTGCTGCAACCGTTACACGGCTTGAAGGATCAGATGATCCACCGCCACCGTATGCAACGTTGGTTCCTGCTGCAAGCACTTCGCGAACAACCTGGTCCAATGAGTCACCAGCGTTGTAACCAATAAGGTTCGCTGCTGCTGCATCAACGTCCAAGAACGCTGTTCCACGGAGTTTTGCGGTTGTTGCAATCGTGTTGCCGTATTCAGCCAAAGTAACCGTTACCTGACTGTCACCCATCGTTGATGGGGTGAGGTCAGCGGTTTCGCTGAGGGTTGAAGTTGCTGCTGCAAGTTCGCTGAAAATCGTGAAGATTACAGCTGATCCTGGCATCGCTTGGTTTGTTGCTTGAACGTCGGCTGCCTGATCAAACAGCATCTCTGAACGTAGGGCGAAATACGCCAAACGATCGTAAGCAGACTGGTCTACGGACAACGAACTGGCTTGTGTAATTGCCATTTCTTTATTCCTTTAGGGGTAGCCCCAAAGAATGTGAATCCTAAGGGGAGTGATTAGTACTTTTCTGCTTCGGCTCGCGCCTGGGCCATAAGTTGCATCACTTCATCTGGGGATTTTGCATTGGCAATACGTTGAGCGTAATCAACAGGAGGTTCGCTTGTCTCGCCAGCTCGCGCTGCCTGTGCCACACGGTTCCATGATTGCTGTTCAGCAGCCACTTCCTTGTTCTGACTTGGTATGAGACTTGCTTCTTCTGCTGCTTGTCGAATCGCCTCAGGTGTTAAATCACCGTCGTAGCCTTTAACGAAATACTTGTACTTCGGATCGTTCGGGTCCATGCCCGCTTTCACGAAGTTAAGTTCTCGTCGGGCTGCCTCTGCTCCTGCTGCCTGCTCACGTAAAGCCTTATTTTCGGCTTCAAGTTTCCGCAAGTGCGCTCGCACAGGGTCCTTCGATTGCTGCTGGTCTTGTACTGCATCATCCTCAAACTCGTAGTTTGCATCTGACATGACCCACTCCTTCTGCCCACATTCGGCTGGAGGTTCCCGAATGGCTGCAAGTCTCACCCCTTTTGCACATTGAAAGCGGGGGATTTCCAATGGTGTCCGTTACCGAACATTCCTAGTATACACACACTTGACTTGCAAGTGTCAAGTATGCTATTGGGCTTTACCCACCGAAGTAGAAATTGAGCCTGATGTTTCACCAGTTGTACGAGCAAACGAACCGCCACCAGCGAACTCACCTGTACGAAGGCGACGTTTACGCTCCAACTCTTGTTGCGCGGCGACATCAGTCCCGAACGCCGCACCTGCCAGTTGTTCACCGGATAGTGCAGTCTCACCCGCAAAAGCCTGTTTTAGTTCGCCTAGTTTGCCGACTTCGCCGAAGCCTGCGCGAGCCTGCTGTTCGGTGATTCCGCTTTGAGCCAAGTTCTCTGCAAACGAACCTGATATTTGGATGCCGAACTTGGCACCACTGGCAGCGATCTGAGCTGCACGAGCCTGGTTTGCGATCAATTCTTCACCACGCTTAGGGTCAATAAAGTATGCGGCTAACTGTCCTTCCGTGATTCCATAAAGAGTTTGCATCTGACGCTTAACTTCAGGATCAGCATTTACAACCGCGTTATACCCAAGTTGGATACGGCGTTGAAGTTCATCTGGGGAAACAGTTCCCTCAATCAACTTTTGGACATCATCCTGTGAATCATAAAACCCAGGCGGAAGACCATTGGTTCGCAGAACCGTTCTGTATGCGTCTTCAAGACCGATGTACTCACCTGGGCTTAACTCCGCTAAACCTGATTTGAGTCGAGCAGCGTTGCCAGCAAAACGAGTTTTGTATTGCTCTGTGTCACGGATCGAATACACCAAAGCCTGCTCGTTGTTGATATCAACCAATCCAGACGTGTAACTACCCCACAAGACTTCTGCCAATGACTCCAAACCGTATGTGGAAAGAACCGCCTTGATCGTATTGCGTGCATCAGGGTTGGGGCTAAACATTAATTGTGCTGGTGCAGGTGGTGGTGGTGGTGGTGGTGGATCAGTGGTTTCCCCATCAGAAAAATAGGGAGAATCAGCAGACAAATTCAACTCTGCGAACGCTGCCCGACCTTCTGGAGTCTGACCATACGCCAACAATTCAGCATTAAGGTTTTCCAAATTCAAATTGAGGTCAACCCCACCTAAACCTGTGTCACTCATTATTTAACCTTTCCAAATGCTCTAGCAATAGTCAAAGCCAAAGACTGTGAATCCCTGTTGGCCGCCCTTGTGTTCTGATAGCCGTAACGTGGATCGGATTTAAGTTTTGCAACCCAATCACCCAAAGACATCTGCCCAGTTTGAGAGTTACCAAACGCATCCAAGAATGGACCCTGGAACATATCAATCTGGTTTGGGTCCCTCTCCAAAATCTGTGCGGCATACTGCCTGTAATTATCTCCAATGTCCTTCAAAGACAATCCAGCATCAATCTGAGATGCCAAATGAGGCAACACGCCCTTAGCAGAATTCTTCATCTTGTTCAACAACTCATCAGCCGAAATAGTTTTACTAGTTCCAGGCATAGGGGCACCAGTCAAAACAGCCTGCAACTCCTCGTTTGAAAGCACATAGTTGTACGACTTAGCCAACTGCTTGACTGTGTTTGCTTCTGCCGTGAGTTGGGCTTTGCCAGCTGGAAGTTGCTTTTTAGCAAACGCTTTCTGTTCAGGGGTAGCAGTCTTAAAATAATTTGTTCCCGCTAACGCGCCTTCAAAACGGCTTGCATCATAATTCTGTGCTACAGCATCAGCCAAAACCTGTGCAACATCAGCACCAAAAATACCTTTAGGGTCTAAAAGAAACGAATACGCAGGAAGATACCTGTCAACCTTTGCTTTCAAATCAGCAGGGTTGGCAACAGTCGTTGCCTTCTTTGCTTGCTGATCGTCATACTCACGACCCAGTTCGGCACGTGTTTTAGTAGAACCAGCCTTAATCTGTGCGTCAATATACGCTTTACGAGGATTCTTTGTCTCAGCCACCGAGCATCCCTTCTAACACTTGTGCATATTGTGCAAATTGAACAGCATCAGCCTCATCCTGATTGCCAGCCTCAATCTTTTTCTGTGCAAAAGCAGCGGCAGTAGGAGTCTGTTCAGCAACACCAGCCTGCGACTTTTGTCCAGCTATCTCAACACCCTGATACGTCTTTACCAGTTTGTCAAGTTCCTGGGTATCTAATGTCCGACCCAACACACTTTGAGAAACCTTGTCAAAAACATTCGACAAATCCATAGAAGATGTCATGCGATACTTCGTCAAACCACTACCGACACCAGAGTAAGGGATTTTCTTGGATCGCTCCAAAGCCTGTTCAGCGGTAATAAAACTCATGTTTGCATCTTCAAGCAAACGCTTGTAAGCATCAATAGTTGACTGACGGACTATCCCAACCTGGAACGAAGAACCAGAGAAGTATCCACCGGCAGCAAGTTGTCTTTGAATCCTTGCAATCTTTTCAGAATCCCATGTAGCAATATCATTTTCATCCCCTTCAAAATATTGTGGTCGAACGTCTTGACCACCAATGACTTTTGTTGGACCTTCATACGAAATTACTCGACCCTCTGCATCAAGTTTAGCAATACCGGAAAGACCCAGAGTGCGTGAACCACTAGAACCGACGAGTCCTTCCATGGCACTGATGAGTGCCAGAGTGCCAGGGTCTATAGGAACAGTTGTTGCTGGTGCCTGCGGGCCGATAGGCGGCTGTGTCGTGGTCGTTGAACCGCTTGATGTGCCAGGTTCTTTAGGTTCTCTAGGTTTTGGAGCCATTATGGTAACTGTCCTGATTTCGCTAATAGAAGTTCTTGATCGGAAAGAGATTTAAATTCCCTAGACAAAACATTATCCCACAACGGTTTGAAATCAGGGTTTTCATTAGCAAACTTTTCGCCAATAACCTTCAAAGCCTCACGTTCAGCTATGCCGCCACGGTTATTCTTCCAAGAGTTAACGTTAGTTAAGCCGCTGGAACGGGTAATTAAGTTGACAATTTGGTTTCTCACAACCAAATACTCTTTCAATGGGGCTATCGCAGGCAGGTCAGCAAATTTTTCGTCAGTAGAAATACGGACAATAGAGTTAACAGCATTATTGATCTTGTTGTTGTATTCGCTGAAAGACAGGTTTCTGTCCCAATTCGGCAAAGATGCCCTGATCTGCTGTTCGCCAAGACTTAGAGCATATGCTTTTGCTGGTGTTTCACCCAACGCCTGAGTCAACTGACGGTCAAACCTGTTGTAACGAAGGTTGCCCCACAACTGCTCAATCTGCTTTGACACTTCCTCAATCGGCAAAGCCTGGAGTTCACCAGCACGTTTCTGAATGTTGTAAATCTCTTGGTCAAATTCGTTTGTACTTGGACCAAAATATCCAGCAACCTCAGGGTATGCTGCAAACAGTTTCCCATTTTTGGATTTGAAATCATAAAACGCTTTACTTGATTCAGCCCCAGGAATGTTGCTCTTACTAATCGAAGCCAAATACGGGACAACAAAATCCCCATACTGATTGACTACAGCATCAATCTGATCCTGATAACTGCCACCTTGGTCACGGATATCATTTTCTGTTTTCCTGATGCTGTCCAACAAGACACCAAGAGGAACAAGTTTTTCATCCTTCTTTGCATAAAACTGGCTGATAGGTGCAGCAGGAGAAAAGAACTGTGTCACACCACGCAACCACCACAAAGTATTACCTTTGTCTTGGGCTGACTGCATGGCTTCGCGGACACCAGCTTCATCTTGGGTGTACTTCCCACTTGCAAGTTCGGCCATGAGGGTTCGGCTCTGCAAAGTCTTGTATACCGGATCAGAGTTCGGGTTGCCCATAAAGAAAGCCACACGCTCAAACGGCGTACCAGCAGCGACACCTTGTACAAAACGACGGATAGCCAACGGGGTGAAATACGATTGAAGTTCTGTCGGTGGATCACCAAACGGGATAACCAACTCATTAAGTTTGTCCCACGTTTCACCCTGACGATTAGGGATCGCAGAATAAGTAAGCGAAACATATGGGCCGACGGAAGGGATCACGGAAGTTGCCATAGAAAGCGAACCAACATTCACCTTGTAATCAAAAGGAATACCAGTCAAAGCTTTAGCTGCACCGCCAACCAAAGGAAGGTTAAATGTCAGTTGTTCGGTTTGTGGGTCTTTATATACAAACCCTTCGTTTTTTCCATCCTGGTCCACATCACCTGGACCAATTAGGTTCATTTCTCCAGGCCCACCAACTCGGAGGTTACTTAAACCTTCAGCAGCTTTATCAATCCTGTGAAGTTTCCGTGGGTCAATAGCAGTTTTAATTAGTTGAACGCCAACCTCACGGAACGCATCAAAGAATGGGAACAACAACCTGTGGTTTCGACCAAACAATGTTCGTTTACGGGAATCAAACAGCAAGTTAATAACATCTTCTGTTGCTTGCCGTCCAGCAAGTTCTTCAATTTGAGTCAAAGTAGCAGTACCACGAGCGCGAGGTATATTGTCGGCAATATTTTCAAACACATGGTTAGGTAAACCATATGACTGCACAACTTCAGAAAGTTTGACTGCTTCCTCTTTTGACAGCATAGGAATCATGTCAGCAACCAGGTTCCATTTACGGGCGTTCCACAAAGGGACACGAGCAAACTTGTCGGAGTTGGCACCGTATGCGTATTGCATAAACAGTGAAAATAACCCTTCCGATTTTTCTTTACTAAACGTACCTACAGATGGATAAACAACAGTTGCCTGTGGTGCTTTGTCCCAAGAGGCAAACGCAGGAATAGAAGGGTCAGCCAAATCACCTTGGTTCAGAATACGAATGAAATCTGATGAAGGAATATTTCCTTCTGCTGTTCGACGACCAAGAGAAAAAGATTCTCCAGCCATTACAATTTCGCCATCTGATATAACTTTCAGAAGAAAAGGATGCCCACCAGTCACTTGTTGTAAGTCGTCGGAAACATATTGAACATACTTTCTTGCACCATCCAAAGAATCCCAATCAAAACTTGCCTTTAAACGACCTTCGGCTTTAAAGTATGATTCAAAAAATGAACGGTATTCACCCTCGTACATTTGTTTTGCAACATATTCAAGACTCCACGGAGAACCGTCCAACATAGCCCTAGAAACAACAGATGCGGCAGGGTTGGCAGAACGTTCAATGACAGATTGGGCAATACCTTTCAACCAAAGTTTAGGGTTTTCGGTTTTGAACACTGTTTGCTGAACACCGGCGCGAACAAATTTAGGAACAGAACGACCCAATACTGTGTCTGCTGCTTTGTTTGGTACAGGCCCAATCATCACATCACGAACAGAGGCACCTTGTTTTTCAAGGATTTCCTCAACCTCATCCAATCTTGCTTGCAACTGAATCGTGTCTATTTTGTCTAAACGGCGTTGAAGTTTTGCTGCTTTTGCAGTGTCGCCCAATGCTTCGGCTCTAGTGATTCTGGTTTGTAAAACAACAGCTTCATCAAGTTTCAAAGCAATATCGTCAGCTTCACCAATTGACGGCATTATCCGACCCAAAATATCTTTGTTCAAACGACCAGAAATCATTTCTGTTACATAACTGAATTCTCCATCAAATTGACCTGACAGCGAAACACGCATCATTTCCTCTGGGACGACACGAGCCACATATCGACCTGAAAAAAGAACCATTTTTTTCCATTGAGTTTGCAACCAAAAAGCACCCTCTTTCGCACTGTCTAACGCTTCAATGGTTCTTCCCATGACAGGAAAAGTCCTAGCCATCGTTGAAAGTTCAGCCCAATCAGAAGTCAAACGAAGAAGTTCATCAAGTTCCTGTCCATCCATTGGAAGCAAAGACGGTGCGGTTTGATTTTGTTGACTTGGATAAGTAGGTCCAGAACCGTTCCCGTCAATCCATTCCTTGGGAACTTCACGACCAATATCGTCAATTGTCCATTTTGTAATTTGGTTTTCAGGGTTTGCCCAAGCCTCATTACGACGAACAAAATCTTCAATTTCTTGTGCTATTTGAGTACGACGGTTCATTGTTATACGTTCAAGCGGAGTCATTTCCTCAAAAAGTTTTGAAGAGGGAGCACGCAAACGATCAATAACTGGCTGTATCTTCGTCCTAATTGTTTCAGTTTTAAACTTTGCAATAAAATCGTATATGTCTCCACGAATCTTAGGGAAACTATCCTGAGAAATTATTCTCAAATACTCGTTCATCAAAGCAACGCGGGACTCATACGGCGTTTTCAACACCATCATCGTGTCGTGCAAATTCCTAGCACCAATATCAAAGTCATCCAAAGGCAAAGTTGGGGTTCGTGGGAATACTGCTGCCAAACTCGAATTCGTTGAAATTTTCTGCTTGGTTCGATAACCAATTTCACCAATAACGTTTCCACTCCAACCAGGCAACTGCCACAAACGCTCAAATGCGTCGGGGGACATCACTGCTAGATCAAATATTTTTTCAACTTCTTCCGGCGTGCTAGCTAAAGACAACTTTTGTGCCAATTTAGGCGAACGACCCTTTAACCATGTTTTCCAAATATTGTAAGCATCGCTATCGTTAGCAATTGCGTTAAATGTGTTTCTTCCGTTGCCAGAAATTTTCCAAACATTGTATGGCGTTCCGTCTAAGCTTTTTCGCGCCGCATCAACAAGACCTTGGCTTTCCATGTATCCACGGGCTTGGGCTATTTCTTCTGCGGAAAGACCAAGTTGTTCAGCTGTTTTGGACAACCTGATTGCCTCGGTTACGGGGAGGCGTTCACCAGTTCGGCTGATAATGCCCAATTTTTCAGCTGAGAAAACTGCCATCGCTTCATGCTGACCGTATCCGGCACCAATTCGGTTTCCTCCGTCGTATCGAACACCATCAACTCCCTTTGACATCAACCAATGGTTGATGCTGTCAACACCGCTAGGGTTATTTACACCTGGAACATCGTGGCTGTCAAAAGTAATTGTGCCTATACCACTTCTTCTGTCGGTGTTGTATTTAACATTTTTGAATGGTCCAACATCGCCAATAAGAACTGAAGGGTTTTCATCTAATACGCCATCAACAACGTTAACTGGCAAAGCATCTGACAGGCGATTAATAAAACTCAAAGATGGGTCGACATCGCCCATATAGTTGTACAAAATTCCGCCATGAGCACTATTTTCAAGTTGTTCTAAACCAGCTTGATATCTAGAAGAATTTATTTGTTCAAACTTGCCTAACGACTGCTTAACAAATACGGTGTACTTTCTGGTTATCTGTTTTAATGACTCAATTCCTTCCATAAAAAGTTTTTCGTCAATAAGTTTTGTTTCAGAAGAAACTGTTTCTTGGGAAAGTTTTTGGCTTATTGCCTTAAATTCGTCAAGCAAAGATTGTGCTTCTTCTGTTTGCTGAACAATAAAATTGTATGATTCAGAACCAGGTTCAATAGTTCTTTTTTCTAACTGATTAGCCAAATGAATAATGTGTTCTTCAAGTGTTTGAACTGGTTCGTGTGGATATGTAACACCAGAACTCAAATTGTTATCAATTGCTCCGGCAAGTCTGTCACCTCCCGCAGACCTGCTTATCACCTCCATTGTTGATTCAAAAGTGACAGGATCGTATGCATATCTATTGCCAGACACCGTTTTATACCAATCTTTATCAAGAATTGCGCTGTCTAACTTGCGGGTAGCAAAATCTATATAACCATCAATAAAGGCTGGTGATGCTGCATCAAACCTAAAAGAGTTTTGAAGAAAAATTTCAGGTTTTGACAACATTCTTCTAATTTCATATAAAGTCATCCCTTTAGGAACAGTACCGAATTTGGCATTGGCCGCTAATTCGGGACTAAGAGAAGATTCGTATTCTGAAATTCTTTCAATTGCTCTACGCAAAATTTCACTACTGGAGTGGTCAACTCTTGTTGCCGTTATTCCTTTTTCAGCAAGTATTTTTTCAAACAATGCAATATTTTCTTCGTTTATACCAAGGTCAGCAATTGCAGCGTTGAGGTTCCAAGGAACGGAAGGGTCAAGCGTCCATACGGCTTCACCGTTAACAATATTAAAACCTGTTTCTGGAACACGAACTTCGTAAATAACGTCTTCTGGGAGAGCGTTAATTGGGACTTTTAATTCAACACCTTCAGCAAATTTAATTGTTTCATCAATTGCGGCACCGCGTCGTGCCTCCTCAGCAAAAAAATATGATGTTCCAACAGGGGAACGATTTGATACATAAAAAGCAGAACCAATAAGATTGTCTGGATTCACTGGACCGTTTGGACCTAAATTGTAAAAAGTTTCAACAGGGCCATTCACATAACCAAACCTGTCACCAGACCAATATGTGTTTGGTTGTGGAGTAACCAGGTTTACAGCTCTTTCAGACAAAACTCCAGCTTCATCCATCATTGAGATGACACGTTCAGCGTCAACAATTGTTTCTGGTGTTACTGCTGCACCGGCTTTAATCAGTTTTCTTGTAGATGCAACAGCGGTTGGTGAGTCAGCAAAAGTTGAAATTCCTTTAATAGCTTTACTGCCAGGAAGGAGAGCGTTCAGCGGGTCAAGAAACACTTGGAACAACGCATCAACAGTTCCACTCAAAAGACTGTGGTTGTCGTCACCAGGTTCATAAAGGTTTGCGTAAACTCCAAGACCAGCAATCAAACGACCAACCGTTGCTGTTTGACCAAAAAGTTCTGGTCGCAGTCGTTCTTCTAATTTGTTTCTTTGTTCTTCGGCTGTTCCGGCTGGAAAATATCCTGTACCTGTTGAACTTTCGTCAAACGGATTTAATGTACCAAGAACACCTTCTTGTGCGATCTGTTGACCGATGGTTGTGTTGCTTATCAAACCACGAACCTGATCCCAAATACTTGCATCAGATTTTACAAAATCAGAATTACCTCCTGGTATTGATGCAATCATGGTTGGCAAAAACATTGTGACGTTTTCCATCACCTGTAACGGTGTCATAGCAGCAGTCATGGTTCTACGAATGTTGTCTCGAACAGCAAAGTTAAACGCTTTTGAACCATAGTTGCTTCCAAAACCCAATGTTGATCCAACGGCATTTTCTGCCCATTCAGTAAACGGAATAGCGTCAACAAGATTTGACGAAACTCCTGCTATTGGTGAACCAATATTGGAACGTGCAAAACGAAATGGTGTTTTGACAATATTAGAAATATCAGCTTTAAAAATTCCACCAGTGACAGGACCCATCAAACTTCTTTGAACACGAGCTGCAAATGCTGCTTTCCGTTCTGCAACAAGTTGTTCTTCTGGAACGATCATGTCCCTGTTCGGTGAAGATGCAGTATTTTTTGAAGTGAAATTCCACGTATTGTTTTTTCTGACCCAATAACCTTCACCCATAGGTAGTTTGTCGCTCAAAGGGACGCGCATCCTCATGGCTTCGTTCAACTCGCTTACTTGTGGGTTGACATAACCTGCGGGAAGTTGTGGACCCAACATTACCTGACTTGGCGCAACAGGCACAGGAACAGAAGGTTGCTCTGTTTGGCTTTGATCTTTTGGTTTTACCATCTGATTCCAACTTTAGGAACATACTTATCTTGGTATTGGGTTTGCATCATGTGGGGGGTTAAACCGCCAGCCATAGATTCTTTTGCTGCAACTTTTGCTGCTTCAGGCAACATTTTTTCTTGACCCGACAAAACCATTGGAATAAGAATTTCAGGGTGAACCCAATGATACTGGGCGTACGCTCGACCTAAAGCATCAGCCATTTTTTCATCGTATGTTTCCTGATATTGCTTGATTCTTTTTTGAGATTCTTTATATGAGTCAACTTCGGATTTTATTTTGAGTGCATCCTCTAGCCTCATTCTGTTTCCAATGCGTTCATTAAAGCCATCAAATTAGGATTTGGGTACATAGAATAAATAGCGCGAACACGCTCAACTAAATCCTGTTTGCTTCCTGACGGTGGTGGAGTGTTTGGTGACATTCCCATCATTGATGGTCCAGGTCCAGCACCAAATGGTGCGCCAGCAGTGATCGGCTCATTAGGTCGTTCTGTTGGTCGAGTTAGTGAACCCAATGTCCCAGGTACAGAACGCTGAGGTTGCCCCTGTGCGTCTGTTGGTGATGCACCCATTGGTACAGCACGTTGAGCGTTTATTTGCTCTGTTGCTTTGCCATAGGTTTGACCGGTGGCTGCTTGAATAGCCATACGGTTTGAACCTGCTTGAACGTCGCTCATTTACCCTCCGAGTTGTGCAAGTAGTTGATCTATTGGAATAGCACCTTGCGGGCCTGCTGGTGGAGCTGGTGGTTGTTGTCCACCCATCTGCGGCATCGCAAGACCTGGCATTGTTTCAGGTGCGCCCTGTGGAGCAGGTGTTGCCTGACGATCTTTAGCGCGTTGATCGGTACGACGCACAGCATCAAACAACGGCACATCTTGCTCAACAACAAGCTTGGTTAGATACGCCAAATCTTCTGGCTGATACGGACCATTAGGGTCCGAAGCTTGTTGCTGAATACTTGTAAGTAAAGCAGACTCAACTCCTTCAGCAATAATGCGATCATGTTCTAGGTCTGGGTCGCTAATCAGCGGGTCGGCTTCACGAGCGGATTCTTTAGACATAAGTCCTGTTCCGAGTCGTTGACCGAGGCCGACAATTAGCGAGTTTACATCGGAGCCAGCAGCAGAGTATGCAACATAGTGGAAATCTGTTTGCCAAAGTTTGTTTGGTGTATAGGTTTCTTCTCCGACAGATGATTTGCGTCCAAAGAAGAAAGACTTTTGTTGGTTGCCCCAATACGCCTTTTCAATAGCAATAGCAACTTTGTCTTCTTCCAAGATGGATTGTTCAAAAGTTGCTTGTGCTTCTTGCACACGGAAGTCTACGGTTGCTGACAACACGGATTCTCCACGGCGACCAGTACGAATGTTGGATGCTGACTCTCCACCAAACTCGGCAGGGATCGCACCCTCTAAACGTTCTTGTCGTTCCAAACGGTCAAGTGCTGTATCGGTTTTGTAACCTGGGTTGAGTTGCAACTGTTGAATGTCGCCACCCTTCACAACACCAAGTTGTCCGGCTTTACCATCAGCGATCTGCAAGATTTCAGGGTTCTCACCTGGTCGAGCGATCAGATATTCTTCAGGGAAGATACCGCGCTCAATAGCAATCTCGGTCAAGGCTTGTAGTCGTGCGCGGGTGTAATACATTCCCATCACACCATCAAACTGTCCACGAGGTTTATCTAGGGTGATGCGGTTAGCAACGATTGCTAGTGGCATACCTGTACGGTTCGGGATGTATTCAAGCATCATCGCTTCAATGCCTGCACGTTCACCTGGGGTTAGGTTCGGTGAGTCTTCTGCGCCAAGCACGATGAGTTGGATGCACTCTGGGGAAACATATTCGAGCATCGTGTAGCGGGTGTCGGCAGCAATTTTGCCTAAACGCAGTTTGCCCAACACCAGTTCGCCATAGTTCTGCAACAGGTAACTAGCAGTTGCCTTGTAGGTAAAGATGCAGTCTTCTGGGATCGGGTTATCCGGATCATCCACTGGTGCAGCGAAAGTGTCTAGCGGGTTACGCACAGACCACACAGGCATCAAAGTTTTGAAGTCAGGTTTGATAACAACAGCAGACTGTGAGTAGCCGAGGAGGTGTCGTGCGCGACGGCGCATCTTCATCTGCATACGGTTGTGATCCCAGATGGACAACATGGCACGCTTACGCATACGAGCAGACGACTTGGAACGCTCGGAGCCTTCTTTGATTGGCGGGAAATATGGGGATGGCATTGTTGATGTCACACGCATAGACATCTGATCCAAGCCCTGTACCAAAAGGTTTGCTACTGAAGATTTAGCGTTCTTGTCTAGTTCGTTTAACGGTACGATTACGTCGCCGTTGGCTAGATCGCGAACACGACGCATCTGTTCTTGAACAGGACCCTGGTTCCTACGGCGTTGCTCGTAGAGTTTTACGATTTCTTCAGTGGTCAACATCTATTTTTTCTTTTTAACAGCTTTCTTGACCTTGACTGATGCTGGGTTGGTGTATGCCAAACGGTTGTCATTAACAAACTTTTTGTTTTGTGCAAGACGCTTCTTGACTGCTGGAGAAAAATCCATATCTGGACCCATCGCTTTGCGCTGTCTGTCTGCTTCAACAAGGTCTTCCATCGCATACTTCAAACCCTGTTTGGTGCTACGCGCTGCTTGCGCTTGAACAGCACGATTACTTGCACCTTTTTTCTTTGCTGTAGCCATAAAACCTCAGTTCGCGTAAGTCCTATAAAGGTATCACACCAGCCAAGATGGTCGCCATTTTTTTTGTGGCCGACTTATCGGTGACAAGTTAGGTAAATGTAACATCGCCATCCAACACGCCATCACAAGGTCAGTACCGTTCTTCTTATCCCTAGTCCACGACGAATGTTCTTCAATGAAGGCTAAGGTTTTCCAGTTTTCCCGCATAGATGGGGTGCGGATCGCACCGGAACGGAACAACTGTGGAAGCAACGCTTCCACACCAAGATTTTCGTCAATCTTGTTACGGCTAGTGGTGTGTGCGATGACGTTTACGTTGTGTCGGGACTGCCATTTGCGAACAAAGTCGTGTGCCAACAAGAATCGTTGGGCTGCGTTGACCTCAACTACCCAATGTGAGATCGGGTAGCCCATGTCCATAGCCCTGTTTTGCCAATCTTCCATGATCCCTGAATAGTCACGGGTCGTGGTGTCAAAGCCGAGTAGCTGTTCGGCTGTGAGTTTGACTCGTTCTACGTCAATGAGGAACCGCAGGTTCGTTTCTGGCTGATATATCCACCATTGGATAGCCCAAAACATTGTTGGGGACGGGTCAACGCTGGCAATCGAGATCAAGGGTGGCTGGAGGTTGTGGGGGACGTGACCTGGGCGACGCTCATTGTCCACACAGCCTGGGTACAGCACCCCGTCAGGGCCGATCCCGCCCGTAGCCCACACACGCTCAATCAGATAGTTACCTTCAGCTTGATCTTCCTGCTGATATACCACCGCAAACTTGGATGGGTTGGAATGTTTAATGTACGACAGGTCTTTCCACGACAAACGATGAGGGTCTAGGAGTGGTCCGTTAGGCCATGCAGGGGACGAGTTCCGTTTAGACGCAAGCCCTGTATCCAAATCCTCATAATACGCTTTGTAGATCAGGTGATGATATTTTTGTTTCTTTAACGGTTCCGTGTCCTGTGAAATGTCCGTTGTATCTGATCCGTCATAATCATCCTCGAAATCTTCGTAGGTGACTTTGCTGAGACAATGAGCGTAGAGGTCCAACGGTCCAAGTCGTTGTCCAACGACGGCGAGCAGACCGCCTGGATCGACTCGTGCTTCAGCCATTGAATCCCATCTCTCAATGAGTTTGTCTCTTGCCGCAGACTCTTTAGCGTTCTCCGGTGACGCAACGTCATCAAACAAACACAGATCGGCACGATGACCAATGAATTCAGACTCAATACCGTAAGCAGAAACAGTTGGTTCCTTGTTATCCAACCCACCCATGTCCTCCTGTTCAACAATGAATTCTTCAGCCCGCCACAACGACCCTGAAGTTGAAGGCTTAAACCTACCGTAGTCAATAGCCAAACACGCTTCCGCTTTTATAGCCAGCCCTTTGTCAATTAGCACAGGGTCGGGGTCTAATGGGAACTGGCGTTCCAAGGTTTCACGAATACGACGGCTATACATCTTGGCTAGTGACTGTGAAACGGAGCCGATCATCACACGAATCTTGCGGTTCTTCACAATCTGCCACACAGCAATATCGTGAAACAACGTCGACTTACCTGCACCTGGGGGACAGTTCAACACCACAAACTGTTTATCGTTAGACAACAAATAATCTTCGATCTTGTATGCGGCATCAACCTGCCACGGACTAGGGATACGACCCAAATAGCGTCTACGGAAATAGTCGAAGTCCACAAGCCCGCGTTGTGCTTCCTCACTCAAACGGTCATACGGGATAACAGGTGGAAGATCAGAAACATCCATCACCTTCGCCCAAGCATCAGCCTGAACACCACCCACCTTCTTACGGGCAGTCCCCTGCTCCAACTTCCCAACCTCTATCTCAGCTTTAGCAATCTTCTTTTTCGCATCCCACTTTTGGGCAGTGTTGTAATGAACACCAGCAATCTTGGCTGCATCCTTGATCGACATACCAGACGCACGCGCCTGCCAAAAACGTGCCACATCCTGTGGTGGAACTTGTCGTCGCCCGCTACGCCCCGCTGTCATCGTTCTGATAATCTACCACCGTTGGTGGGTGTGCCGTAGAGCAACAGTGCTTAAATGAACTGGATCGCTCCGGTCCTCCTCGCACCCGCCAACACTTACTTAGAAGGCTTAGGAACCAACTTGTATCTCGGAGGATCACTCATCAACATGATAACCCTGTAACCAGCAGGAATCACAGTAGGTTTCTTCAACGAACCAATCCCACCCTGATACTCACGATCAGGCGGCCTCGACTGACCAGAAGTTTTCTTAGTTGATTCCCTCATATTCTTTTTTGCTGGTTCCTTAGAAGAAAGTTTATCAACAAGTTTTTTTGCACCCTTAGCCACAGCTTTGTAAGGCTCAGAAGAAAATTTTAAACCAGGACCCATAGCTTTAGCAGCTGTATCTAGATTGCTTTGAGATTTAGCAACAGCCTTCTTGCCAACACCAGCACGAACAGGCTCATCGCCCTTCTTAGATGCAGCTTTCTTAGGAGCAGATTTTTTCATAGCCATAAAAGTTTCCGAGTTCTCTAGAGATGTGATTGGTATACCGTAGGAAACGATAACACATCTGCTACACTCTCACCTCACACCCGTCGGGATGACGGCACACGAAGCAATCTTCAAGGCTGTACCACGTTTGCAGGTGGCGGGGCATAAACAGGGGAACCTGGGTAGATGAACTATTTACTAGTTCAAGCAGCGCGGTGAACGTCATCTCACCAATCAAGGTGTCGGCTAAAAGAAACTAGCTACGGCGACCTGCTCTCTAGGAGCGAACCGTGGGGGGAGCAACAACGTAA
>Ga0209617_10000494_pt1 | contig 17247 bp, 26 predicted proteins | sample LakEriepJuly2011_2_FD_187459 | JGI IMG/M metagenome (GOLD analysis project Ga0209617, IMG submission 187459) | Freshwater microbial communities from dead zone in Lake Erie, Canada - CCB epilimnion July 2011 (SPAdes) (version 2) | ecosystem: Environmental > Aquatic > Freshwater > Lentic >...
ACATGGCAACTATCGCCAAGATGCCTAAGGGTATTGTTAAGTTTAATCTTAACTAAACCAAACAACTAATAGTCGGTAGGGCTCTTAGCCCTTTGAGCCCTACCGGCCCTAGTAAGTAAAGGAGTAAATAAGTGCCAGCTACATACGTCACCGAGGCAGAGCTAAGAGCTAACCTAGGGATCGAAAATCTTTATAGCTCAGATATCGTAGAGACGTGCTGTCAGGCTGCTCAAGATTTACTTAACCAATTTTTATGGTTTGACTCTGCACCTATCGTAGGTACAGCGCTACAAAATAACGTAGCTACTGTAATGGTCGCTAACCCTGCAATTTTTAGCACGGGCGACTCTGTAACCTTGAGTGGGTGCGGCTCAACCTTTAACGGCACTTACACAATTACGGGCACTATCCCGTGGACAGCTGGCACGACTACTCAGTTTCCATCTATAGCCTTTAACACTCGCTTATTTAATTATCCTAACGGCTACAGCTTTATCCAATTTGCTAAGGTAGCTGCCAATGCTAATTTTACTCGCGTACTACCTTACGGCTCAGCTGTAGGAGCAGATACAAAGACTAACTCTTATGCCACTACCCCGGCCGTACGCGAGGCCGCGATGATCTTGGCTACTGACATTTTCCAAGCTCGCCAAGTCTCACAGACAGGCGGCGTAACGATCGATGGATTTAGCCCAAGCCCCTATCGCCTCGGTAACAGCATGATCGGCAAAATCAGAGGGCTTATTGCCGGATACACAAACCCCGGAACGATGTGCGGATAAATGCCAGCGCCGATTACTACGCTCAGAGCCTCACTAGCTGCCGCTCTAGCTAATCCGAACGTATGGAATACATACAGTTTTCCACCACCGACTATTACGGCTAACTCTGTAATTGTTGCGCCTAACGATCCATACATAACACCTACAAATAATACAAACGTAGGCATCTCACCTATGGCCAATTTTAAGATTATTTTTAATGTGCCTATGCTAGATAATCAAGGCAATTTAGCCGGCATCGAAACCGTAGCCTTGGCCGTGTTTAATAAACTAGCGGCCTCTACGATCGTAATGAATATTGCAGCTATGAGCGCTCCATCTCTACTAGAGGTACAGAGTGGGACACTTTTAACCGCATCTTTTGACATCCAAATACTAACGAGCTGGAGTTAAGCATGAGCCTAACCGACGAGGATATCGCCTTTCTTATCAAGATAGGACAGATTACCGAAGCACCAAAAAAAGAAACTAAAATAAAAGACACACCAACAGATAAGAACGAGGAGTAATAAAATGGCAGTTTATATGTCTAACGGTGTCGTGGTAACTCTTAACTCTGTAGTACTGAGCGATCACGTCACTAGCGCAACGATTAACCGTATTTTTGAGGAGCTGGAAGTTACAGCTATGGGCGACTCATCTAGAAAATATACAAAAGGCCTAGAGACCTCAACCGTGGCTTTAGACTTCCTATCGGATACAGCGGCAGCTAACGTAAACGCTACGCTTCAAGCGGCTTGGGGTACAACAGTACCTCTAACTCTTAAGCAGACAAGCGCAGCTGTCTCAGCAACCAATCCTTTATTTAGCACTACCGTGCTTGTAAATAATACGACCGACATTAACGGCGCCGTGGGCGATATTAGTAGCCAGTCGATCACGTTTACCTGTAACTCACCAATCATCATTACTACTACCTGATAAAAAAGAAAAGGGGCTAACAAATGGCACGACTCAAAATAACAAGGGCTACAGGCGAAGTAAGCGAGCACCAAATATCGCCGCGTATTGAGTACGCCTTTGAGTTGTACGCAAAAAAAGGTTTTCATAAAGCCTTTAGAGATGACGAGAAGCAATCAGATGTGTACTGGTTAGCGTGGGAGTGCTTACGCACAAGCGGCGAAACCGTACCGATGTTTGGGGCAGAGTTTTTAGATACCTTGGCTAAGGTCGAGGTGCTAGACGATCTGCCTTTAGCTTAGGGCGCGGCACCGTAACCTATTTAATAGCTCAGCTGGCAATTAGGTTGCAGGTCGCGCCTCAAGCGATACTCGATTTAGATACCGAGATGTTTAAGATGTTGATACAAGTACTCAACGATCAAGCTAAGGAGTCGGAAAATGCCAGTAAGAATATCCGGCGTACGCGAAACCGTTAAAGCTTTACGTAAGGTTGATCCTGAATTACTTAAAGAGATGAACGCGGAGATCCGCGCCGTAATGGTGCCTCTACGCGATAAGGCTCGAGGCTATGCACCATCTCCTCAGCCCGATAATCTTTACGCGTGGGCCGAGGGCTCATCCGGCGGCAGGATTACAGCTCGTAATTCCTCTTTTAGACAGTTTAATACTGAGGGCCGTTTACGTTTGTTTCCTTTATACGATCACGATCAGGCTGTTAAAGGTATCTATTACTCACAGGCTCCAAGCAAAAAAAACCGTAATGGATGGCAAGCGCTTTACTACGTAGCTAATAAATCAGCTGGCGGATCTATTTACGAAACAGCCGGACGTAAAAATCCCGGAGGAGATCCAAACTCTAGATCTAATAACCCGGGTGCAGGTGCTCACTTTATTAACCGTATGGGGCCTTTGTATGGTGAAAAGCAAGCCGAGCGCGGCCGTATGATTTTTAGAGCGTGGAAAGAGGATAGAGGCAAGGCTCAAGATGCTGTAGTTATGGCAATTAATAAAACTATTGCCGCCTTTAATCAAGGCCGTTACGGCAAGGCTGCATAATGGCACTACCTAATTTAGTCGTCTCGGCTGTAGCTGAGTGGAACGGTAAAGCTTTATCAAAGGCCTCGGGCCAAATTGGTAAGTTTGATAAGACGGTAAAAAATTTAGGCCGTACTTTAGGCGTTACTTTTAGCGCCGCTGCACTATTGGCGTATAGTAAAAAAGCCTTGGCAGCATATGGTGAGCAGATAGCCGAGGCTAAGCGCTTAGATCAGGCTCTACGTAATATTGGCTACTCATATGCCACAGCTGAAACAGAGGGCTATTTAGATTCCATTGAAAAAGCAACAGGTATTAACCGAGATATTTTACAGCCCTCTTTTATCGAATTGGCTCAGATAACTAAATCCACAACTATCGCTCAATCTATGCTTAATACGGCAATGGATGTAAGTGCCGGCACCGGACTCGATTTAGGCTCAGCTACAAAAATCCTTAGCCAAGCTTATGTAGGTAACTACAAGGGACTACAGCAATTAAATCTAGGTTTAACAAAAGCTGAGTTATCTAGTAAATCTTATTTAGAAATTGAAAAGCTAATAGCAACTCAATACGCCGGACAATCTAAAAACGCAGCGGACTCATATCAAGGCTCACTCAATCGCCTTAAGATCGCAGCTGAGCAAGCTAGTGAGCAGATAGGCCAATCTCTCGTATCAGCTCTTAGCATCTCCTCTGGCGGTATCGATAAACTCATTGATAAAGTCGATAGCGCAGCCGACTCTATGTCGGGACTTATCACTAACGTAGCAGTATTAAGTAAAGATTTAGGTGATCTATTTGCCGGGATACCGGGTGCTGGAGTCTTAGACAATATAAAAGGCGCTATAAAAGGTAGGTTAGGCGCTCTTTCTATAGGCCGAGCTCGTGATTTAGTGGATATATTAAAAGGCCGGCAAGGTGGTTTCCCTCAGGGAGTCCCAACCGATATTAAGAATATGCAACTTAATATTGAAAAATCCAAAATGGATAAATTGGCCTTAGCACGTCAAAAAGAATTAATAGCTTTACAGAAAAAAGCCCAGTTAGCCGAAAAGAATAAACTTTCGTTATCTAAGGCAGCTGCCGTATTTGACACTACTCGCATCTCTATTGCCGCTGCACTACAGGCAACCTATGACAAAGAGACACGCTTACGCCTTGAGGCACTTATGGCCATTGAGGAGGAGGATGGCGCTACAGCCCTTGCTCGTATCGGCGAGCTTGCAGCATTTCAGAAAAACGCAGATTTACAAAAACTAGCCGGCGTTAAAACTATTAGCTCTGCAACCTTAGAGGCTATTAACACTCAACTACTTACAGAGTTATCAGCTATTAACTCGAGCAAGATGGCAGAGGCCGATAAAGAGGCCGCGCGGCAACTCGCCTTTACTAAATATAACGCCGCGATTACCGCGGCTGGCACGTTAGCCGATGCAGCAAGCTATAACGAGCGCGTACAAATACAACTTACAGAGATCGCTCGCCTTGCATCTATGAGTAAAACTGATGCAGCGGCTATAACAGCCGCTACCTTATTAGAGACATTCCAAATAAAATCTATTGACACGGTGGCAGCTGCACAAAAGGTCGCCGATGATGCAAGGCTAAAAGCTTTACAAGCCTACATAAATTTACTAGGCACTATTAAAGTACCCGGCTTTACGAGCTCAACGGGTGCAACTATCCCGGGTGGAGATCCTGCCCTAACAGCGGCGCTTGCAGAATTAGCAAAAACTAAGGCCGATGCCGCAGCGGCAGACAAAGCGGCTAAAGATGCAGCCGCAGCCGCTAACGCTGCCAACACCGAAGCCCTAGCCGCATCTGCCGCAGCTGCCGCCAAAATAGCCGCTGATGCCGAGGCTGCTCTTGCCGAAATTGAGGCAGCTCTTAAAGCTGAAATCGATGCACTTACTATAAAAAATGCTGCCGCATCTGCCGAAGCAGCAGCCGCAGCCGCAGCGGCTAACGCTATTTTAGGTGAAAATAATTTATTACCCGGCAGCTTAGGTAGTTTTCAACAGGCAGAGATTAACTCTTTAATTCCGGATGGTAATAACGGTATCGGTGGCCCGGGTGCTTTTGACCAAAATTTTACAATCACTATCAATACAGGTGTCGGAGATCCTGAAGCTATTGCGAGAGCTATTGAGGATCTTCTAAATCAATCTTCATATCGAGGTACCTCTACAAATCGCGGATCAGGGCTGTACATAGAGTGAGTACGTGGCTACCCGAGTGGCGTATTACCGTAGGTACTACCGTTTATGACAATGTACTAACGGTAAATATGGCAACAGGTCGAGACGATATCGATCTTCAATGCAACGCCGGATATGCGCGTATGGAGATCGTCAATACAAATAACTCGGCCTTTGATATTGACGTTACCGATGCTCTTACCCTTGAACTAAAAGATAGCGGTGGTACTTACGTGCCCGTGTTTGGCGGCACCGTTTCAGATTTTGGTATTTCTGTACGCTCTCCTGAGGAATTAGGATTTATAACGATCGGTAATATATTGGCAGTAGGATCCTTAGCTAAATTAACTAAAGCTCTCTTTCCCGATGCCTTGGCCAAGGATACCGATGGAGATCAGATATTCGACATACTTAACGAGCTGCTTATAAATTCATGGTTTGAGGTAGCTCCGGCTTTACAATGGTATAACTACGATCCAACGACTACGTGGGCCAATGCAGAAAACGTAGGACTAGGCGAGATTGATACTCCTGGGCTCTATGAGATGATCGCTCGTAGCGCCGATCCTTTTAGCAGCTATAACCTATGCGCTCAAATTGCACAAAGCGCGTTAGGGCAGATATATGAGGATAAGGCTGGGCGTGTTTGTTATGCCGATACGGATCACCGTACTCAGTATTTGTCAGTTAATGGATATACAACTATCTCAGCTAATTACGCTACTCCCTCTAGTGTCAAATCAATCTTACAGATAGGCAAGATCCGTAATTCGCTTGTATTTAACTATGGCAATAACTACGCCAATCAGGCTACAGACTCAGACCCGGACTCAATCGCTAATTACGGGCGCTATCAGCGGAGCGTTAGCTCTAACCTGCATAACCTTGCCGATGTAAATACCCTTATGACCCGTGAGCTAGGCCTACGCGCCATCCCTCGCAGCCAATTACAGGCCCTTACTTTTAGATTAGATAGCCCGGCTTTACCCGATGCTGAGCGTAATAAACTTATTGATATCTTTTTTGGTGAGCCTGTGGTAATTAACGATCTGCCGATCAATATGTTTAACGGCTCTTTTAACGGCTTTGTCGAGGGCTTTGCTATTAGAGCTACTCCTAACTATGTGGATATAACGCTAACGCTGAGCCCTACAGATTTCTCACTCGTAGCGCCTCAATGGGACACGGTGAGCCCGGCTAACTTAATTTGGACAGGTGTAAACGCTACACTTATATGGGAAAACGCATTTGGAGGTTTAACGTAATGGCAACTACTACGCCTAATTTTGGATGGCCGGTACCTACGAGTACCGACCTAGTTAAGGATGGAGCTACGGCTATCGAGGCCCTTGGCGACTCGATCGATGCCTCGTTGCTTGATCTCAAAGGCGGCACTACGGGACAAGTACTAAGTAAAACCACTAACACCGATATGGATTTTGTTTGGGTTACTACCGATGATGCTAACGCAATCCAAAATTCTATAGTCGATGCTAAAGGCGATTTAATTGCAGCTACGGCTAATGATACGCCGGCACGTTTAGCCGTTGGCACTAATTTTTCTTTCTTACAAGCAGACTCAGCACAATCAACCGGTATACTTTGGAATAATGCAGCATGGACAAGTTTTACGCCAACAGTTACGCCTAATACTGGTACGGGTTTTACGATGACGGGACAAGGCTATTATACTCGAATTGGCAAACTTTGTATTTTTAATTACATTGCCACGATTACAACCAATGGTACGGGTGCGGGGTCTATTGAGGTGACATTACCTTTTACTGGTAGAGGTGCGGGATCTTTTGGTGCAGGAACTTTTAGGGACAATGGTGTTACTGGTTTTGCTGGAAACGCTTATCTTGTTTCAACAACAAAAATTGGTCTAACTTTCCCACAATTAACATACCCGGGCGCAAATGGCGCGGTTTTGGCTGGCACAATTACTTATGAGGTGGCATAAATGGCAAAGTTTGTTTCTATTTTAGGAAATGATGACGAAGTTTCAGATGAGCTTTATTTAGCGCGTATGCGTAGTTGGCGCAATACTGAATTAGTGCGTACTGATTGGACACAGATAGCAGACTCAACGGCCGACAAATCAGCATGGGCAACTTACCGTCAAGCGTTACGCGATTTACCTGTAAGTAATTCTGATCCTCGTAAAATAGAATTACCGATCGCTCCAATTGGAAACTAGCTATAACGGCTATCCGGCCTCAAAAGATCCGGACGAGATAAATATAAAGTCCTACCTTGTAAGAGGTACGGATCGTAAGCTCAAGTGTGCTAGTAGCGTGGGCCCGTTACTAGCCGCTTTTGCTGCAGAGTTTCACGAGCTAATCGAGCCGATAGACGAGGGCACTTTTGACGATTGGGGCTATGCCTACAGGATGGTTAGGGGCGATGCTACAAAATTATCTAACCACTCAAGCGGTACAGCCATAGACCTAAACGCTACTAAGCATCCTCTTGGCAAGGTAGGTACTTTCCCAGCCGAGCAGGTACCTATGATCCGTGCGCTTGCTAAAAAGTACGGGCTAAAATGGGGCGGCGATTATATTAACCGTAAAGATGAGATGCACTTTGAGGTAGAGGTATCACCGGCCAAGGCTAAAGCTTTAATTGCTAGTTTAGGTTTACAGTAAGACAAATCCTAAGGGGCATTTAGGAGCACGACAATGAAAGAGCAAGCAAAAGCCGCAGCTGTCTCGTATATGAGAGCTGCTCTGAGCTGTGTAGGTGCCTTGTACCTATCCGGTATTACCGACCCTAAAGTATTAGCTAATGCGTTTATCGCTGGGCTAATCGGGCCATTACTAAAAGCGTTACAACCGTCGGAGAAGCAATTAGGCGTAGGCGCTAAGTAGTGGAAAGAGCTCAGCTCCTAATCGGTATTGCCTTGGGGGTAACTACTATTTTGGGGTTAGGGGCTGGGCTCATCCGGCATTTAGTTAAATTTTATCTATCAGAATTGAAGCACGATAATAACGGCGGCCACAATTTAGCGGGCCGAGTCGAGCGTATCGAGGCGCGAGTGGATCGTATCTACGAGATCCTGTTAGAGGATCGCCTAGCCAAGTAGCGACACGCCAAGCGACACGATGCTTTGTAATCTGACAAGCAGGCCCCATACTGATACTACAAACGCTGAGAGGGCTACTCGGTTAGTAGCTTGATCGGCCTTAACAAAGGGCGAAATAATGAATAGTTTAGATATCTTGATAGGTCTAGGTGCGTGTGCTCTAGGCTTTATGTTTATGGTAATCGGTTACTCTGTAGGTTTTAAGCACGGGCACGGCGAGGGCTTTATTAGAGGCCGCGCTATTGCTCAAGCTCTGAAAGACAAGGAGCTAATCTAATGGGGTTTTTAGATAATTATGAGGATGTAAACGCACGTATTAAGCGCTTTAGAGCTGAGTTTCCATCCGGCCGACTAGTGGCCTATATCGAGAGCTTTGATATCGAGAAAGGCACGATCCTCGTAAGAGCTGAGGCTTATCGTGAATACGAGGATACGCTGCCAAGTGCTATTGATTATGCTTTTGGTAACGTAGCTACATACCCTCAAAATATGCGTAAGTGGATGGTTGAGGACACGATCACGAGCAGCTATGGCCGCTGCATAGGCCTATTAACGCCAAGCCTTGAGCACTCATCAAGGCCTACGGTACAAGATATGCAAAAGGTAGAGACTTTACCTACAAGCTCTGATCCGTGGAGTACTAAGGCCTCAATCGAGGATATGGCGACTATGGCTACAGCTGTATTAGATATCAGTACACAACTAGGCGGTGAGCTTGTAGCTGAGACTCCTCGCTGCTCTCATGGCACGATGGTTTGGGCCGAGGGTACGGCTAAAGCAACGGGCAAGCCGTGGGCCGCATACAAGTGCACCGAGCGGATCCGAGCTAATCAATGCAATCCGGTGTGGCAGGTAATGACTAGCACCGGCTGGAAACCTCAGGTATAAAGATGGGCGAGCTCACCTTTATTAAAGGCGGATTAGCTACAACTATCCACGATGACGGCTCTACAAGTGTTACTGAGCTGGATAAGTGTGATTACTGTGGCGAGTGGGTAAGTAAATTAGGAGGCCTAACGATACGAGATGTAGGCCTTGAGGTCGTTACGTGGCTGTGTGCCGAGTGTCGAGCGTAGCCAAGGTAATACTCGATAGGTCGCAGGAGATTACGGCCCACCGAGTAGGCCTTGAGCGCACAATTATACGTAATGCAGATCCGACCGATGCAAGTAACTACGGGCAAAAATACAATAACTGGCATGAGCTTGTATGGCAGGAGTCGGAGTCTGTAGGAGCTGAGATAGCTGTGGCTCTTTACTATGGCGATTTTGCCTTTAAGCCTGCAATAGATAACGGCCACGATACGGCCGATGTAGGCGAGAATATCGAGGTGAAGTGGACGAAACACGCTAACGGGCACTTAATCCTACAAAATAGAGGCCCGGGCAGGCCTAACGATGTAGCTATATTAGTTACAGGCTTTAGCCCTTGTTATATTTTATTGGGATGGATGCCGGTGCATATGGCCAAGGTGCCTAAATATAAACATCCGTATCAGAATAACTATTGGGTGCCTCGATCTAATCTATTTGAGATGCAATACCTAAAGAGGTCTAACTATGGCGTATAAAACTAAGTGCCGATTATGCGGCAAAATAACAGAGCATATAGAGCGCGTAGTAACAGAAAACTTACCGCCGTATGTCAAAACGCTTCAATGCGTTAAGTGTGGGGTTATGGGCGTAGTGATGTTAGAGGATTTAAAATGAGGATTTTACTAGCTTGTGAGGAAAGCCAAGCCGTTACTCGAGAGTTTAGAGCTCTAGGTCACGAGGCGTATAGCTGCGATATTTTACCTACAAGTGGGATAAACCCTGAGTGGCATATTCAGGATGACATAAAAACCGTACTTTATGAGAATTGGGATTTAATTATCGCCTTTCCTCCATGTACACACTTAGCAAGCTCGGGAGCTGCTTGGTTTGAGGCTAAACGAGCCGATGGTAGGCAGCAACAAGGTATAGATTTCTTTAATTTATTCACTAATCTAAAGACACCTCGAATAGCTATAGAAAACCCTGTAGGCATTATGTCTACGCTTTATCGTAAACCCGATCAGATTATTCAGCCTTATTGGTTTGGTGACCCTTATCGTAAAAGTACGTGCCTATGGTTAAAGGGTCTACCTAAATTACAAGCTACTGAAATGGTCGATATGGGCGAGCAAGTTACTTACGCAAGCGGTACAACTATGCCTAAATGGTATGCCGATGCCTGGAAATTACCGCCAAGTGAGCGCTCTAAAGTTAGGTCTAAAACTTTCCCTGGTATCGCTCGGGCGATGGCTACTCAATGGGGTAAAGATGCGTAATGGGTATAGTCATAATGGAGGACGTTAAAGATGCTTAATAAAGATGTTATTTATAACGAAAATTGCCTCGATACGATGCGTAAAATGGATGATGGCGTAATCGATTTAATAGTCACATCACCGCCGTATGATGATTTACGCGATTACGAGGGATATGTCTTTGACTTTGAGCTTATCGCTCAAGAGCTTTACAGAGTTACAAAAGAGGGCGGCGTTATCGTTTGGGTGGTGGGCGATGCCACTAAAAACGGTAGTGAGTCAGGTACAAGCTTTAAGCAAGCCTTATACTTTATGAGCTTGGGCTTTAAGCTGCACGATACAATGATTTACCAAAAAAACTCGAGTACATTTTCAGCTAGACCCGACTCAAACCGATATACGCAGCTATTCGAGTATATGTTTATCTTTGCTAAAGGCAAGATAACCGCTAACCTTATATGCGATAAACCTAATAAATGGGCTGGGTCTATGGATTATTCAGGCAATAACTCTAAACCTGTTTCGGAGTTTGGCGTGAGAGGCAATATATGGCGCTATATAACCTCGCTTAATAGCACGGGGCACCCTGCTCCTTATCCTGAGGAGTTAGCTCAGGACCATATATTAACGTGGAGTAACGAGGGCGATTTAGTTTACGATCCCTTTATGGGCAGCGGTACGACGGCTAAAATGGCTATATTAAATAAACGCCATTACGTAGGTAGTGAGCTAAGCCGTAATTATTGCGATATAGCTAATAAGCGCGTACCTTGGATTATGTTATGAGTTATCCACAACAGTTATACACAGGTGTTAAAAACCTGTGGGACACGCTCAAGGGTACGCTTAACTATTGTATGTATTTGACTTACTCGATACGCTCCATGCTCGTGGGCGAGCCGCTGAGGCGGATAGCTCGCAAGCGATGCTTGGTGCTATTGGCCGGTCTATTTGTATTTGGCAATACAACAGATGCAAGTGCGGTAAGTACACACAGAGATAAAGAAACCTACAAGCTATATGCTCATATAAAGCTACTTAATGCCAAGCAATATAGATGCCTTGAATTGCTATGGAATAGAGAGTCACGATGGGATCCACGAGCTGATAACCCTAAGAGCTCTGCATATGGCATACCTCAATTACTTAATATGAAAGAGCGTGATCCGTTTAAGCAGATAGATCTAGGTATTAAGTACATAGTCCATAGACATAAAACACCGTGCAAAGCCTTGGATTACCACACTAAGCGAGGCCATTACTGATGGTAAGAGGTACTCAGGATCCACGTGTAAGCAATAAGTACAAGAAACAGCGAGTAATAGTCCTAGCTAGGGATGGTTATATCTGTGTGTACTGTGGGCAGGATGCTAATACTGTCGATCATATTGTGCCTATCAAAAGCGGAGGAGATCCAATAGCTCTTGAGAATATGGTGGCCTGTTGTAAGCGCTGTAATAGCTCAAAGGGATCACGCTCACAGGGCGTTTTTTTAGCGTCCAATTCTACCCCCCCTGCCTTTCCGGGCATTCTCTCCCCGAGTACCACCGGTACGGTCCTAGCCGGTCCATGCACGGGCCAACCCGAGCAGAATTAGTAGGAGTATGAGCCAAAATAAAAAGCCTCGTACGGGGGCTACAGAGCCTCGCTTGCATAGTCCATACCTCAAGGGTAAATCTCGCGGCGTTGAGATTGCCCAGCTTGCAGACTCGATAGGCATACCGCTTTTGCCGTGGCAAGAGTTTGTAATTAACGATATGTGCACGGTAGACGAAAATAATATGTTTATTCGTAAGACAAATCTGTTACTCGTAGCTAGGCAGCAAGGTAAAACGCATCTTGCTCGCATGATGATGCTGGGCCATATGTTTTTATTTGACTCGCCTAACGTGCTTATTATGAGCTCTAATAGATCGATGGCCTTAGACACCTTTAGGCAGGTCGCTTACGCTATTGAGAATAATGACGGTATGCGTAAACAGGTTAAACAAATCCGGTATGCCAACGGCACCGAGTCTATAGAGCTTAAAAATGGGCACCGCCTCGATGTAGTCGCGGCAACTAGGGACGGCAGTAGAGGCAGGTCAGCCTCCCTGTTATTCGTGGATGAAGTACGCGAAATCTCAGAGGAGGGGTTTAGAGCTGCAACTCCTACTACACGTGCTAAGCCCAATGCCCAAACACTTTTGTGCAGCAATAGCGGAGACTCGTTTAGCACCGTGCTCAATTCTCTACGCGAGAGGGCCCTTAGTTTTCCTCCTAAGAGCTTTGGCTTTTATGAGTACTCAGCTCCCCAATTCGCTAAAATTACAGACCGAGATGCGTGGGCTATGGCTAATCCGGCCCTCGGATATACGGTAACTGAGGAGGCGCTCGAGGAGGCGGTGGCAACTCAATCTGTAGAAACTACAAAAACCGAGTTACTGTGTCAATGGTTAAGTAGTTCCCAATCACCTTGGCCGCATATGGCCGTAGAGGATGCAGGCGATAAAAATCTAAAAATGTCACCGGGGCCTCTTACTATATTCGCCTTTGACGTGTCACCGTCACGCCGCGATGGATCGCTTACTATGGGCCAAATGCTCGAGGATGGCCGTATAGGGGTCGCGGTACTAGAGACTTTTCATAGTGATGTATCTATCGATGAGCTTTTTGTAGCTAATGCAATAGCCAAGTGGGCCAAGATCTATTACCCAAGACAAATCGCTTACGACAAGTACACAACAGCCTCTATAGCCAAAAGGCTCGAGGCTAATGGATTACAGCTAACAGACATATCCGGGCAAAAAGGTTATCAGGCCTCAGGCGATCTCTACGAGTGCCTAGCTAACAAAAGGCTCGTGCACTCGGGGCAAGATGAGCTCGTAACTCATATGTCTAATTGTGCGGCTAAAGAGTCGCCGGATAGTTGGCGTATCGTGCGGCGTAAATCTGCCGGCCCCGTAGATATAGCTATCGGCCTAAGTATGGTGGTACATATCCTTACTCAACCGATGGGCGAGGCTAAAGTTTATAGTTAGACACGCCGCCTAATAACTGATTTTGTGCTTGACATTTTGAGAAAATTACCTCCATGGGAATACTCCAAACTCTAGGGTTTAAGTCAGCTGAAAAGCCAACTATCGAGGCTCAGTATGCACCTGCCGTAATGAGTACTAATTACGGTTATGGATCGTTTAACACCGGCTCTACGTACGGATATAACACAAGCGGTATAGATCGTAATTTTGCTTTACAGGTAGCAAGTGTTAGCCGCTGTCGTAATTTAATTGCCGGAGTTATATCGGGTATTGATTTAGCACTTTACAAAAAATCAACTGGAGAAAAATTAGGATCGCCTGTTTGGTTAGAGCAACCTGATTTACGGCAACCTCGTAGCGTTACTATCGCTGCAACTGTTGATAGTTTAATATTTTACGGCACCGCTTATTGGCGTGTTACATCTTTGTATGCCGATGATGGACGACCATCCGGCTTTGAGTGGGTAGCTAATAATCGCGTTACTTACACTACAAATAAATACGGTACAGAGATCGAGGATTATTTTGTCGATGGTATTAAAGTACCTATGGGCGGTATTGGATCTCTTGTAACCTTTCAAGGTTTAACTCCTGGAGTATTAGATACAGCTGGCACGACTATTAAAGCGGCTTTCGATGTACAAAAAGCAGCGGCGGTAAGTGCTAATACGCCAATGGCGACAACTGTATTAAAAAATAATGGCGCGGATTTACCTGAGGCTCAAGTACAAGGTTTATTAGCTGCATGGAAATCTAGCCGTGCCTCGCGTAGTACGGCGTACTTAACCTCGACTCTTAGCGTAGAAAATATTGGCTTTAGTCCTAAAGATATGGGCTACGTAGACTTCTCACAGTACCTTGCTACAGAGATCGCGCGCTCCATGAACGTACCGGCGTATTACATCTCGGCCGATATGAATAACTCAATGACATATCAAAATATTTTAGACGGTCGTAAGGAATTTATGGCGTACACACTACAGCCGTACATTTGTGCTATTGAAGATCGTTTATCTATGAACGATATAACTAACTCAGCTAATCAAGTACGTTTCGCTGTCGATGACTCTTTTCTACGTGCAGATGCACGAGAGCGTTTAGATATTATTGAAAAGATGTTAAGCCTAGATTTAATCGATGTAAATCAAGCCCGACAAATGGAGCAACTAACACCGCTAGGAGATACAAGTGCTACTAACGTTTAGCCAAGAAATTCAGGCAGCCGATACAGAGCGCCGCATAGTGTCAGGCCTTGTCGCGCCGTATAACGAGATCGGACATACAAGCGCAGGCCCGGTTATGTTTGAGCGCGGATCAATTACTTACGCTGAGGCAACAAATATTAAGTTACTAATGCAGCATCAACAGGATAAGCCTGTAGGTCGCGCGATTTCTTTTAGTGACTCTACAGAGGGCGTATACGGATCCTTTAAGCTTTCGAGTAGCACTCGAGGACAAGATGCACTCGTACTAGCGCAGGAAAACCTAGTAAGCGGCTTATCCGTAGGGGTCGATGTAACGGCCTCTAAGCCAATGGGTGACTACCTGCTCGTTACGGCGGCGGTCCTCAAAGAGGTAAGCCTCGTAGAGAGTGCGGCCTTTTCAAGCGCATCCGTAACTGATATTGCAGCCGCTCGAGCAGCGCTTGAGGCAGCTACAAGTACAAAAGAAAAAACTACAACTATCTCTACGACAATCGTAGAGGTCGAAACAGAAACAGAAACCGAAAGCGAGGAAGCTGTGACTACAGCCCCAGAAAATACACCGGAGGAAACTCCGGTAGATGCACCGGCCGAGGCTGAAAAAGTCGAAGCCGCTCGTAAGATTATCCGTCCATCTGTACTGGACTCTCAAAGAGTGCGTACACCAATTACCTCAATGGGTGCTTATACAGAGCATAAGATTAAAGCAGCTCTCGGTAACGAGGACTCAAAGCTTTACGTAACAGCTGCCGATGACAGCTTTAGCACAAACCCTGCATTTTCACCTACACAGTACCTATCAGAGTTTCCAACTAATACACGTTTCGGTACACCTGCTATCGATGCTTGTAGCCGTGGCGTTTTGCCGGGTACTGGGATGACGATCAATGTGCCCTCACTCGTTACCTCAGCCGGAGGCGGTACAGGCGTAGCACCTGTTGTAACTGTTGAGCTTGAAGCCGGCGCTGTACAAAATACCGGTATGGAAACAGCTTATCTAACTGGCACCGTATCTAAGTACGCCGGTATGAATACGATCAGCGTAGAGCTTCTTGAGCGCTCAGATCCTAATTTCTACTCAGAGCTTACAAATCAGCTACAAAATGCTTACCTAAAAACACTAGATACAACAGTACTAGCGGCTCTTATTGCAGCTGGTCAGTACAGCTCAGGATGCGATGCAGACTCAGCCGGTATTATTGAGTTTGCCTCAGACTCAGCTCGTAAGGTTTACGAAGCTACAGGCTATTTTGCTAATAACTACATTGCTAACGGATCACAATGGCAGCTACTTATGGGTGCTACTGATACAACAGGGCGACCAATTTACTCAGCATCTCAGCCAATGAACGCAGGCGGTCTAGTGCAGCCGGGATCAATTCGCGGAAACGTACTAGGACTCGATTTGTATGTGGACAAGAATTTCACAGCTACTACAACTATTGACGACTCAGCTGTGATCCTTGCACCTGAGGCCTTTACTGTTTATCAATCACCTACCGCATATATGTCTGTAAATGTAGTCTCAAACCTACAAGTACAGGTAGCAATTTACGGCTACATGGCAACTATCGCCAAGATGCCTAAGGGTATTGTTAAGTTTAATCTTAACTAAACCAAACAACTAATAGTCGGTAGGGCTCTTAGCCCTTTGAGCCCTACCGGCCCTAGTAAGTAGAGGAGTAAACAAGTGCCAGCTACATACGTCACCGAGGCAGAGCTAAGAGCTAACCTAGGGATCGAAAATCTGTACAGCTCAGATATCGTAGAGACGTGCTGTCAGGCTGCTCAAGATTTACTCAACCAATTTTTATGGTTTGACTCAGCCCCGGTTGTAGGTACAGCTTTACAAAATAACGTAGCTACTGTAATGGTTGCTAATACTGCAATCTTTAGTACTGGCGACTCTGTAACCTTGAGTGGGTGCGGCTCAACTTTTAACGGCACTTACACAATTACGGGCACGATCCCGTGGACAGCCGGCACGGCTACTCAGTTTCCCTCAATAGCGTTTAACACTTATGCGTTTAATTGGCCTAAGGGATACAGCTTTATCCAATTCGCTAAGACCGCTGCCAATGCTAATTTTACTCGCGTATTACCTTACGGCTCAGCTGTAGGAGCAGATACAAAGACTAACTCTTATGCCACTACCCCGGCCGTACGTGAGGCCGCGATGATCTTGGCTACTGATATTTTTCAAGCTCGCCAAGTCTCACAGACAGGCGGCGTAACTATCGATGGTTTTAGCCCGAGCCCGTATCGCCTCGGTAACAGCATGATCGGCAAAATTAGAGGGCTCATCGCCGGATACACAAATCCCGGAACGATGTGCGGATAAATGCCAGCGCCGATTACCACGCTACGAGCCTCACTAGCTGCCGCTTTAGCTAATCCGAACGTATGGAATACCTATAGCTTTCCACCACCGACTGTTACGGCTAACTCTGTAATCGTGGCGCCTAACGATCCATACATAACACCTACCAATAATACAAACGTAGGCATCTCACCTATGGCCAATTTTAAGATTATTTTTAATGTGCCTATGCTAGATAACCAAGGGAATTTAGCAGGTATCGAAACCGTAGCCTTGGCCGTATTTAACAAACTAGCGGCCTCTACGATCGTAATGAATATTGCAGCTATGAGCGCTCCATCTCTACTAGAGGTACAGAGTGGGACACTTTTAACCGCATCTTTTGACATCCAAATACTAACGAGCTGGAG
>Ga0209617_10000495_pt1 | contig 17241 bp, 10 predicted proteins | sample LakEriepJuly2011_2_FD_187459 | JGI IMG/M metagenome (GOLD analysis project Ga0209617, IMG submission 187459) | Freshwater microbial communities from dead zone in Lake Erie, Canada - CCB epilimnion July 2011 (SPAdes) (version 2) | ecosystem: Environmental > Aquatic > Freshwater > Lentic >...
CGATAATATTATAGATGGAAAAGATGTATATTTAAAATGGCAGACAGATTTAAAGATAAGTAAAGATGCCGCAAAAATAACTAAATACGATCCTAGAAATATACAAAAGCATGGTATTGATCCAAAGGCATTTTTCCCTACTCTTAGAGATTGGTTAGAAAACGCAGATTATATAATTGGACATAATATATTAGGATTTGATTTATATTTACTTAGTGAATACTATAAGTTCATGGATATCAAACCCTACGACTTTCTTTCTAAAGCTATAGACACAAATTTAATTTATAAAGGAATAAAGACTTCAAATGCTTTCGATCCTAAGAAAGAGTCTTTGCCAGAATATATGTATAAATTATATCATACTAGAGTTAAGAATATTAGAACAAACTTGACCGCAGCTGGAAAAGATCTAGATATTAATCATGATTATGATTCTTTGCATAATGCTTTGTCAGATTTAGAGCTAAATTTCAAAGTCTGGAATAAAATCAAGCACATGGTTAATATTTGATTGCATTTTTCCCAATAGAAATATATAATACTCAATATGGCATCAATGGACAACATCTACGATATTCTAGGTAAACTAGAGAAAGAAAATATAGATTATTTATTTATTACTATCCAGCATGGTAAGACTAATAGTAAAGCAGACGTATTTTATTCTTTGAATAATGAAGAGAAGTCTTTTGGAGCTCTTAAAGAAGGCTTAAGTGAATTCCAAATAAATATAGATAAGTCAATCAACAATTTTAAATCAAATAAAAAGCGGAAAAAGAAAAGCAAAGATGACGAAGACGATTGATTTTGTTAATTCATTCAAAAAAATAAACTTGCCACTTTATGGAGTAAGGTTGCCAGAGTTTAAAGTCAAGGCAGAGCATAAAAGGAATTTAGGATTATCGGAAGACGTTTCTAATGCTGATTTTCTAAAAAAACTAGCTTACAATAATCTTCCTAAAAAACCAGAGTATAAAAAACGATTAGATCATGAATTCGAGATTATAGAAGATCTAGGATTTATTGATTATATAATTCTAGTATGGTTAGTTATTAACTTCTGTAAAGAAAGCGAAATTCCTACTGGACTAGGAAGAGGAAGTGCAGCGGGTAGTTTAATTCTTTTCTTGATAGGCGTTACTAAAATAGATCCAATTAAACATAATCTTTACTTTGAAAGATTTATCTCTAAGATTAGAGCGAAGAAGCAAGTTGTTGATGGAATCACATATCTTGATGGAAGTTTAATGTGCGATGTGGATTTGGATATTTGTTATTACAATCGCCATAAGGTCATAGATTTCTTAAATGAAGTCTTTCCAAATAGAATTAGTAAAATTTTGACATTCAATACTTTAAGCGGAAAACTTCTTATCAAGGAGTGTGGTAAAATTGTAGAGGAAAAAAATGAGACCGAGATGACTCATATTAGCAGTTTAATTCCAAAAACATTCGGTCAAGTTAAAGATATTTCTGAAGCCTATAATGAAGTAGAAAAGTTTAAAGAATGGTGTGATCAAAATCAAGAGATTTATCATATAGCTTTGAAACTAAGAAATTTGATAAAAAACAAAGGCGTTCATCCTTCTGGCATTCAGATATCTCACGAAAAATTATCAGAAGCATGTCCATTAGAATTATCTTCCGATAAGGAATTAGTAAGTTCTTTCGATATGAATGATATTAGTCAATTTAATGTTAAGCTAGATTTGCTTGGCTTAAGAAGTGTTTCGGTAGTTTATGATGTATGTCTTATGATTAAGTCCAAGATAGAAGATATTAATACCGAAGATGTATTTATTTATCAGCAACTACAAGACCTCCGAAGTCCTCATGGTCTATTTCAAATCGAAGCAGATACAAATTTTAAAGTTTGCAGAAAGGTTAGACCAAGAAATTTAGAAGAGTTAAGTGCCGTATTAGCATTGGCTCGGCCAGGTGCATTACAATTCGTTGATCAATATGCTAAATATGTAGAGACTGGAGAGTATCAATCTGTTCATCCATTTTTCGATGAGACATTGAAGAGGACAGGAGGGCTAGCTCTTTATCAAGAACAATTAATGCAAATGGCACACAAAATTGGATTTACTTTAGATCAAGCCGAGATATTGAGGAGAATTGTGGGCAAAAAGAAAGTCGAAGAAATTAAAGCTTGGAAAGAGAAGATCGAAAAGAAATGTGTATCAAATAATTTAGAGAAAGAGATTGGAGAAACTTTATGGAAAATTCTAGAAGATTCTGCCAATTACTCATTCAATGCTAGTCATAGTCAAAGCTATGCAGCATTAGCAGCGATTACAATTTATTTAAAATTTAAGCATCCAAAAGAATTCTTCTTATCTTTATTAAGGATGACTAGATTTGAGCCAGACCCTATAGATGAAATATCTAAGATCCATAAAGAAATGGATTTATTTAATATAAAGCTATTGCCACCTCATATTATTAAATCAGAAATGGACTTTAGTGTTGAAGGAGATGATATTAGATTCGGCTTATTATCTATTAAAGGAATTAGCGACAAGTCTATTCAAAGACTTAATGATTTTAGAAATAAATACGCTTCAAAGTTTGATGTATTTAAGTCTGGGCAACAAGCGAAGTTGTCGATAAGGGTTTTATCTCCATTAATCCAAGCTGGAGCATTAGAGGATTTTAAACAGTCTAGAAGCAAGGTAGTACTAGAAGCCCAACTATGGAATATATTAACTCAAAATGAGCAAAAATACTGTATGATGTATGGAGAAAAGTTTGATTATGATCTATTTAAAATTATTAAACTATTAAGTAATACAAAAGATGAAAAAGGTAAACTTATAATCAAAGAGACAAGACTAGAAACAATAACAAAATCTTACGATCCATACAAGAAGATATATCAACAAAATAGTAAAAATGAAAGATTTGCTAATTGGTATTATGAAAATAAACTTTTAGGCTATACATATAATACTAGTTTAAAGGACATCTTTTCTGATCAGAAGCCAGATCTATTAAATATAAGAGAAGTCAATGAAGCGCCAGAAGGATTATCAGTTATATTCATAGGCATAATTAAAGAGCAATATTTGGGTATAGCCAACAACGCAAAGAAGACTAGATATTTAAGATTGTCTGTACAAGACGAGAGTTCCAAATTGACTGCATTAATATTCAATGATAAGATTGATGAATGTAAAGATATGAATAATATATTACCAGACGAAGGTAATATTGTGATAGTTAAAGGTAAGAAAAAAGGTGAAGATACCGTATTCGCAGATTTAATATCAATTCAAGATCATAAAATATTTATGAAACTTGGAGAAATCAAAGAAAAATAACTTGATTTTTTATTAAGAGTTTGATAATATATAATATATGATACAAATTTATAAACCAACACCAAGAGTAACTGGCACAGCTTGTAGCTTTTCTTTCAATAATATTGATGGCAATTTTTATTTAAATTTAATTAAACAGGCTAGCTGGAATGACCAAAAGAAGATCGGTAGTTTTTCTGATAATGCACAGAATCCAGAGAAAAAGGTAGTAGTTAAACTATCTAAAATTGAAGCATGTGGAATATTAGATGTAATAGATAACAATAGATCTATAGATTTATTCCATAACTCAGAGAATCAAAAATTAGGAATAAAGTTCTCTCCATATGTAAGAGAAGACAAACAAATTGGATATAGTCTTAATGTCATTAAAACTTCTAAAGTACAGACTACTCAACCTGCTACAAGCTTTTTAATTGGCTTTACTTTCGCCGAAGGTCGTATGGTGGCAGAATATATAAAATTTGGTTTAGGACATATATTCTCTACAGAACGCAGCGAAGAGATTAAAAATTTAAAAAACAACAAAGCTAAATCCATAGACGAAAGAAAGCAAAAAGATAAAATTCAAGACTCAACAGAGGTCTCTGTCCCAGCAGAAGACAACGAAGATCTTTGGTAATTTAAATGCGAAAAAAGATCGTTTTTCAATCTGATTTTTCTTTAGCAAAAACTGGCTTTGGAAGAAATTCTAAAGCTATTCTCAAGTATTTGTATAATACTGGAAAATATGATATAGTTAATTATTGTTGTGGTATGCAGAAAGGCAACCATCAATTAGAAAGAACTCCTTGGAAAAGTTGCGGATCTCTTCCAAACTCTCAACAAGAAGTCGAAAAATTAAACAAAGATCCTCATTTAGCAAGAATGGCTAGTTACGGAGCTTACTTACTAGATGAAATTATCAGAGAAGAAAAACCAGACGTTTATATTGCTGTGCAAGATATTTGGGGGGTAGATTTTGCAATAGATAAACCTTGGTTTGATAAGATTAGTTCAGTGATATGGACTACTTTAGATTCTTTGCCTATTCTTGAATCAGCTGTAAAATGCGCTCCTAAAGTAAAGAACTATTGGATATGGAGCGATTTTGCTACAAAAGAATTGCACAGATTAGGACACAAGCACGTAAAAACTGTTCATGGCGCATTAGACACGGCTAATTTCTCTAGACTTTCAGATGAAGAAAAACTAAAATTAAGGTCTAGATTTGGAATAGATAAAGATAAGTTTATGGTAGGATTCGTATTTAGAAATCAATTAAGGAAAAGTGTTCCTAATTTATTAGAGGGCTATTCGATTTGGAAAAAAGAAAATAATATAAAAAATTCTGGATTATTATTACATACTCATTTTGGTGAAGGTTGGGGCATCATGAAATTAGCTAAAGAATATGGGATTGATGATAAAGAAATATATACAACATATGTATGTAAAGCTTGTGCAAATTATCAAGTCAAAAACTTTGAAGGCCAAGACTTAGATTGCTCTTCGTGTGGTAATAAAAAGTGCTTAACTACTACTAATGTAGGTATTGGGGTAACAGAGAGCGAACTCAATGAAGTCTACAACTTAATGGACGTTTATTGTCATCCGTTCACAAGCGGAGGTCAAGAGATTCCAATACAAGAGGCTAAACTTGCTGAACTTATAACTCTAGTTACGAATTATTCTTGCGGAGAAGAGATGTGCCAAAAAGATGCTTATAGTCTTCCTTTAGCTTGGAATGAATATAGAGAGCATGGCACAGAGTTTATTAAAGCTTCTACATGCCCGAAGTCTATAGCAGAAAATATACAAAAAGTATATTCGATGCCTTATGAACAAAAACGAGAATGGGCTTTGAAAGCAAGACAATGGACTATCGAAAATTATTCAGTAGAAACTATAGGAAAAATTATAGAGAATTTCATTGACTCTGCTGCTTTTGTAGATAAGAACTTTTCTTTTAAGAGTGAAGAAAAAGATCCATACCATACCGTACCAGATATAAAAGAAGACAAGGAATGGATTTTATATTTATATAAAAATATATTAAAATCAAAAGATATTAATGAAGAAGATGATGGATATAAATATTGGATGTCAGAAATACAGAAAGGTGCTAAAAGAAATGAAGTAGAAAATTATTTTCGTCAAGTAGCTCTTCAAGACAATAATAAAGATAAGTCTATATCTTTTGATGATCTATTAGATAAGGACGATGCTGGTAAAAGAATTGTATATGTTATGCCAGAAAGTATTGGAGACGTATTTTTATCTACAACTTTATTTAAATCTATAAAAGAACAGTATCCAGAATATAATCTTTACGTTGCTACTAAACCAGAATACTTTGATATTCTAGAAGCAAATCCATATGTTCATAAAGTTATAGAATATATTTCTCAAATGGATAGTTTACCTTGGCTTGAAGGTATAGCATCTCACAAAGGCTATTTTGAAATAGCATTTTTACCATATTCTCAAACTCAAAGATTTTTAACCTACCTTCATAATGGTAAAACCAACATAGCTTACAAGGACTACAAATATGCATCTAATTGAAACATACGCTTTAAACTGTGGACTAAAAATAGATAAACCATCTATATATGAAAAATACTGTCCAATTCCATTTGATAATTATATATCTTTTCAACCATGTAGTAAGTACTCCTCTAAAAGTTATGATTTTTGGCAAGAAGTTATCAGTCAAATAGTTCCAAAACTGCAAGAGAAAGATATTCATATAATTCAGATAGGTGGAAAAGAAGAAAAGCCTATAGAGAACTGTTATCATCTGCAAGGTAAGACCAACATTAATCAAGCAGCTTATATTATAAAAAGAGGCTTATTGCATTTTGGTGCGGATAGTTTTGGGGTACATGTAGCAAGTCATTATGATAAACCTATAGTAGCTTTGTATTCTAATAGTAGACCAGAAAATGCTGGTCCATATTTTAGCTCTGAAAAAAACGTAAAGATACTTCAGATAGATAAGAAAGATAGAAAACCAAGCTATTCTGCAGAAGAGTCTCCGAAGACTATTAATGAAATTGACCCAATTGAAGTAGCGAATCATATATTACAATTTCTTAATATAGAAAAAATCAATATCAAAACAGTAAATTTAGGAGAAGATTACAATAGAAAGTTGATAGAATCTGTACCAAATGCAGTTATAGCAGATATAACTAAGCTAGGAGTAAATTCCTTAATAATGAGAATGGACTATGAATTCAACGAACAGATTCTAGAAGAGCAATTGAAGAGAAATAATTGTTCTATAGTGACCTCAAAACCTATAAGATATGAATTATTAAGTAAATACAAAGGTAATATTTCTCAAATCATCTATGATATTAAAGAAGACCATAGTATACAATTCGTTAAAGATCTAAAAAAATTAGGAAAATCTTTTGTTGTATCTACTTATTTATCGGAAGATTTTGTAAAATCAATTAAATTAGAATATATGGATTATGCTCAAGTAATAAAACAAAATAAACCGACTAAAGAAGATATAAAATCTTTAAAAGATAAAGATCTAAATAATTTATATTATAAGTCTAATAAGATAACGATAAGTAATGGTAAAATTTATAACTCTAAAATGGCTTATATTAAAGACATAGTATTTGACAATAAACCTATCAAAGTTATTGATGATCCTGTCTTCTGGGAAGAGTCTAAATACTTTTATCTATTTGATTTGACAAAAAACTAAATATATAGTAATATTGTTAAATGGAAAAATCAATATCAATTAACAGCACCTCGCTTCAAAGTGACACTACATATAGCGCAAAAGAAGAAGTATTACCCAAAGTAATTCCACCTAAGCTCTTTAATCGTAATAAGTTTGGTCTAATTGAAAATGATAATATCAATTATCAATTTAATGAAGATGGTTCTATTAATTGGAGAGCAATGATTAAAACTCAATACTTGGTGCCTAATAGGCAAAGAACTCAGCAAACAGATGTTTCTAAGTTGGAAGATAAAGATCTATTAATTCTTTTAGGTGGAATTAAAGAATTGGCTCAAATTAGAGGATTTACGAGTGTTGAATATAATGTTGTAAGTGCTGCAGATAATTATTTTGCAACATCTTGTAAAATTACTTGGCTCGCAAATTATGAAACTGAGAACAGACCAGTAGTATTTGAAGCTCTAGCAGATGCATCATTAGTTAATACAAAAGATTTTGCTAGATATTTTTTAGCAGCTATAGCAGAAAATCGAGCTTTCGTTAGATGTGTGCGTAACTTTTTAAAAATCAACATTGTGTCTCAAGAAGAACTCGGAGATGCTAAACTAGGCTTAGTTGCTAAAGAAGATTCAGAGAAAGAAAATCCTATGAATCCTACTGCGCTTTTAGAAAAGGTTATGGAAGAGAAAGGTATTACTTTTGAGACCTTAAAGAAAAAGCTTGTTAAAGAAAAGTTTTCAGATGCAGAATCTTTTAATTATGTAAAAGATATACCAAAAAGTAAAGTTTTTGAATTAATTGAGAGGCTTAAGAAAGTCTGATTTTAATAAAATCGCCACTTCTGTATATTCCGCCAATTGTGACTTGATTCGCTGCGGTTGGTAATTTAGATATATCAAAAACTATAGGAGCAACATTAGCGTCATTTCCAGTAATATAAACGCCTTTAGCAAAATTCATAGTCATACTATTTGGAACAGTAATATTTTTCCTATTTATAGAATTATCGCTTAAACATGTGGAGCCTGTTGTGTTTATCAATACGTTACTTCCCACAGCAAGATTATTGGATCCACTGATCAAATTATCAGATCCACCTAATATATTAGAAAATATACCAGATATTCTATTATTTGCTCCACCTAGTATAGAAGAATATCCTTTTTCATCAAATTGGTCGTTGTTTGCTATAGAATTTCCAGAACCCCCTACGATATTTGTATACTGTAGATTTCCTGTAACCAGATTATTGCTTCCACCCAAAACAGTGCAAAATGCGCTCTTAGGATATTGATCATTTATATTGGCTAGGTCAATAATACTGTTAGATCTTCCGCCAGGAATTAGATTGAAATCTCCTACAATAGTATTGTTTACTCCTCCAGCGATACTAGAAACAAGACCTTTAATAAAATTACCAGTGCCACCTCCAATTGATGAGCTACCGATATCATTAAATCCGAAAGCGGCCAAGCGCCCATAATTAAAAGTACTTAAAACAGATTTTGCTACATTGTAATCTTTATCAAGATCTATAGCCATATAATCATATTTAAGTCCAGTTAATGAATAGTAGGATAAAGGACTTGATAAGGTGAATGAGAAGCTTCTGTTATCTTTATCATATATATTATGAAGATATACGCTGTCTTCAGAGTAAGCTTTACCAAACACTCTGAGTTCAGAATGATTAAACTCACCAGCTAAATCTATCGAAATTGCACCACTAAAATTAATCCCTGTGTTAATCATTTTATAATCATGCGCGGTCAGTTGAGAATCGCCAGATCCTTGTATTGCTAAATAATTAATTAGAATACTTTGTCCAGAAGGAATTGAGTTAGATAATTTAACAGACATACCAGTTTTAGTTATAAATTCAGTGTTTAATATATAGCTGCTAGCATTAGTTTGGTTTTCTACATTTACAAATACTTTTGGTTTTTGAGTAAATCCAGTATTGAAAAGGATATTTACAGTGTCATTTAAGTAATTTCCTGTGCACACGATTTTATTTGCATTAAAAATTGAGTTATCAAATTGATAAACGCCTGTTTTATAAATTCCTACATTTAGAATATGATCCTCTTTTATTATATCACTATAATTTAAAGTAAAATCATTAGATGATAAACCTGATGTAGCATTTATATAATAATTGTCTAAATAATTTCCAGTTTGGATAAAGTTGACAAACGGAATGTAGTCACCACTTAATCCAGATAATAAATTAATCTTGTAGTTGTTTTGTCCAGATGATATTCCTGTTTGGTATACTTGTATATTATTGTTCAATATTTTCCCTGTATATCCTAGAGTAGATAAATTTAAATATCCATCTAAATCTTTTATTTTAGAGCTTAGAATAATGTTAATATTATTATCTCCTGATCCAAAAGAGTTTGTAAGATAAATGTTGTCTGTGTTATTGTTAGATATATTAAAGAAATTAATTTTTCCTCTTGATTTTAAATTTATATTAAAAGATGTTCCATCCCCAGTAGCTAAATTATTGAATGGAATTTTAGATCCAATCTCTAAAGATGCTCCCGCGTTAAATTCTGTTCCAGTATAATACCCAGTTGGCCCAACAAAATAGTGTATATTTCCATTTGAATTTAAAGAATTAGAAAGATTTATATTAAATCCGCTCTGATCTATCCCACTGATATTAGATAATTTATAATTTCCATCAGAGGATATTACATTTTCTAGTAAAATTAATTCATTTTCATTAGAATAGTTAACATAATTTGTTTTAAATTTTACTCTTTGATTTTTCACCCCAGTCGATAATCCTGTGACCGCTACCTTAAACTCACAAATTTTACTTGGATTATCCACATTGATAAAAGATCCAGAATATAAATTTTCTGAAAGTAAAGATATCCAAGAGTGAATTTTTAAATTATCTGATTCTTCTAAAGCAGGCGATATTTGTATAGTATATTCTGTAGTTTTTATATCTGACAAATGCTCTACTTGATATACATCTCTTGTAGTTTCTATATTTAATATTAAACCTAATTCATTAGTAAAAATTTGAGCTGGATATTCAATTAAAAAATTTTCTCCGTTGGTGATTGTTGATATAAATGTTTCATTTGCAATAGCAGACAAGCCCGTAGAGGTTGCATCTATTGTGTTTCCGAATCCACCAGCTATATTACAAAAAGATCCTAAAAGAGTATTAGATTCTCCACCTCCAATAGTGGAGCTGTCGCTAAAGAAATTTAGTATAGTAGTTATAGAGTTATTTTTTCCTGCTACGATACTAGATCTTCTGCTTCCGCTTATGCTATTTGATGTACCGAAAATGAATACGTTATCTGTTTTTTTCTCTATTTTATTTTCTATTCCTACAGCTACAGAAGAATCTGAAGATACCCTGTTATTCGCATTTTTTATATTTCTTGAAGTAGTAACAACTCCAGATAATGGACCAAGAATATTTAGGCCCTCTCCATCAAATTTGATATAACCATCCTCATTTCCAACTCGAAATTTTGGTTTACCATAATTATATCTATTATCGTAGCCTAAGAAGAAACCGCTACCGTCATCAGCGTTCACATCATTTACTGTTTTAATAAAACCACTTAGTATGCCTTGCTGACCTATGTTTAAACTATTAGTGATATTTGATTCTTCTGCGAGTAAAATTTGAGTTGCAGTAGCGGCAAATTCATTTGTGAATGGTATCCAATTTGGATTTCCTGCTTGAGGTTCTGAATCTATATTTGTATATGCGGTATACCAATGGTTCACCCCATCTCTTGAGTATTTAACTACGTCTCTTCTTAGATTACTTCCTACATATCCAACTCCATATGCCCAAGATCCTCTGTATGTTATTCCTGGACCACTTAATGATCTTCCAGAATATCCTACAGCTAAATTCAAAATCATTCCTTCGTTTGGTCTCTCTCCGTCTAAAGCTCTTATTTTTAAATAAAATAAACCTCCGACTATAGGTTGACCAAATATTTGATTAGCGCTATTTAAATAATTTTCTATACCAGATGGATAGTCTCCTTCTCCAACGCCAGAAATTGTTGTTGCAGAAACTTCAAATCTAGTGGCCCTGGAATTTGTTTGAATTTGATAAAAGAATGCATTTTCTAAAGTAGTGCTTATGTAAGCAGGACTTGTAAATATGCTAGAGTTTGGAGGACGAAATCCGCTTATAGCAGATACTCTAATATTTTTATTTTTTGTGATAATGGATTCTTCGTATCCTATACCAGTATCATAATAATTATTAAACAAGAATAGTTCACCAGATCCAGTAATATCTCCACCAAGTTTTGCTTCAAAAACTGAATATCCTGCTTCGTTATCTCCCCCAACTCCATTTACTCCTGTTATTTGTATCAAATTTTTACTTATAATTTCAAGTGGGAAACTCTTAACCTCTTTGTATCCTAATAAATTTTGAGTTCCAGAATATCCACTAAAGTAAGCTAAATTAGCATTTGATGCATTAATTCCAGAGATAGTGATAAAACCTAGACTATTATACAAAGTATTAGAAGGAGTAACGCTATGTATGGTTGGTAAAATATCAATAGACTTATTTGTTGGTAGTATATAGCTCTCACCAAACCTATTTCTTTTAATTTTAATTCGAGCTTGAGGATTTCTGACTTCTCGTGGAACTCTGAATCTAATTCCAGTTGCAGTATTATTTATTTTTATACCACTTATAGAATAAGCATTAGGTTCGTCTATATGTCCTGTGATCCCCAAGAAGAATACGTCTGAATTAGTTAAATTGCCATAATCTCCAGAAGTTCCACTAGGACTATATATTTCTATTTCGTCTAAATATTTTGCTGCTTGTATTCCAGATAAATACCTTATATTTACATTACTATCTAAAAGACGAACAGTAGAATTTAAAAGATCATTAGAACTAGGAGATTTAATTAAAATTCCAGAATTAGGAAAATCTTCAGAGAAAACTTGCAAAGAAGTGGTAGTGTAAGAGTTTGGTAGAACAAAAGAGGCTAAATTTGCTTCCGCATTTACAGTGATATCTTTTCTAAGAATGTTTGGTTGGCCAAGATTAATATAGTTTATTCTTTGAAGATATTGACCGCTAATTGAAATTACTGCTCCAGTTCCAGCAAGTACATCGTTTGGACTATACCCACTGACTTTTAGAGGAGGATAAAAAACGTCTAAAATTTCATTACTTTTGTCTGATCCGTATTGACCAGAAATAAATATATAATTAGAAGCGCTAAAATTAGGTATAGAAAAAGTAATTCCAGTATCTGCAATTTTAGTAAAATTAGAAACCGAAATATCTCCGATTTTAATACCGCTAGCAAAAGAAAGATTATCTCCACTTATTAATATTTGAGTAGACTCTATTAGTCCTGTTTTAGGAGAAAATCCATATATATTTGGATAACCAGCTACATAAAATCCATCAAATTTTGCTCCACTTGTTATATTTTTATATCTAAGATTTTCAAGAATGCCGCTTTGATTTTTTCTGATATTATATGGTATTTGAAATTCTAATAATTCAACTAAACCAGTATTTTGAAACTCTTCGTAAAGAAAGTTAATTAAAGCTTTCCTACCATTCCCAGCGTTAGGTATAAATTCTATCCCTGTGGTTAAATTAGGAACAGTGAAAATACCAGAGTTGTTTATATTAAAGCTGCCAAGTGATCCATTTATACCAGTCGTAGATACTGCAAGTTGAGCGTAAGAATTATTATTAAGATTTTTTATTCCTTGTAGATAAAAAGTGTCTCCTATATTGTATCCAGATCCGTAACTCTGTAATTCTGCTCCAGTAATTTTATAAAAACCAGTTTCCGTATTTGAAGGAGAAACTTTATTACCTTGATTATCTATGAATAAAAGATTTGCACCAGGATAGAAGTTTGAACCAGACACTCTAACATATTCTCCTGGTAAAACAGTTTGCTTATCAAATCCGCTTATAGTTGGTTGATCTAAAACTTTTAAATTTATGTAGTTACTTGAAACGCTTCGATCATTGTAAACAAATAGTCTATAATTAGATGGAGCAACTCCAGATAAAGTGAGTCCAACAACATCTGAAGAAAGAGTATTATTAATCCCAGATATACTTTCATTATTTCTGCCATTAAAAACAAAATTTAGTGAAGAATTATAAACATTTTGTCCTGAAATTTTTATTATATTTTTCTTAAATTGTTCACCAGTTATAAAAATTGTTTCTCCAGCTATCGCAACAACCCCTGTGGATGAAGTGATTAATGGCTCAGAAGATTGTATGGTAAAAAATACGCTCATTCGTATAACCCTCCTTCTTCAGACATCATTTGGATTGCGTATCTTCCAGTTGGAATATTACTTAGAGGAATTGAACCGCTTAATAAATTTTTATTAATAATTCTAAAAGAAGACTCAAATGTACTTTGATTTACTGGATATATATTGTCTGCATATCTAAATCTAACAAAGCAGCTTTCATATTGATACGGACTATCAATTAGAATTGGTTTTTTAAAACTCTTACCTTCGATTGCAATATTACTACCTCTATTACCACTGTTAGGTAATACTACCAAGGGAGTAGGCACTTCTTTGAATGTGATTACTGAGTCCTTTGAAATACCTGTACTATTAGTTAGTTTTATTTTACCGTTAATATAGTAATCCGTAGAAGGGATTTCAAAAGATATACTATTTTTATTATTTATCGTAAGATTTTGTAATGGGATTTCTTCTTGAAGGTTAGCCTCGGCGCCAGTTAGTAAATATATTTTTTTATAATAAGAACGATCTCCATTATAAACAAAAGTAGATAAATTTGTTCCACTATTAAATATTGTTAAGTAATTTAAACGAAATGTTGTTGATGGTGCAGCGTTTGGAATTGCTACAGAAAAATAATCTTTATTTAATCCGAATATATTCACTGAAGAGTATGTGCCTCCTATATTAACTCCTGGAATTTCTTCTATACTTGTAAATAAAAATGGAGGATATAAATTGGTATCTACACGATTCAATTCTTGATCAAAATAAATTTTTTGAGTAGAGTAGTTAGGGCTAATATTTACAGATCCTTTTTCAAAAAATCCTGAATCATATTCAAATCCGCTTGGAGTAGATTTAATTAATAAAAGATTTAAATCTGTTATATAATTTAAAATATTAGGAATAGCTATATCGAATGAGCCAGTAGTTTTATTTTTTATATATGATTCTTTGAACTCTGATCCAGACTGGACGAGACTATAGAAAACTGCATAACCTGTGTCATTTAATCCAGAAGGAATATTAATAGTGTACGAACCACTTCCAGATGGTAACAAAGCTTTGAAAGCCTGCAAATTAGGAGTAATCACCCCAGACATTGACAATAGGTGATTCTCATAGTATTTTTGTTTTAAACTTGTGCTGATAGCGTACTTCACTTCTAAAGATTTTCCACTCACGATACTGAATGGAGCTATATTTGATAATTTAAATTGATTAACCTCGCTATTTATATTAAAATTTTGCGCCAAAGAAATCTGCGTATCTTCTAGACCGCTTACTCTTGACATTGGTATATGAAAAGTATTTCTCTCTCCGCTAAGGAAGTAATCAATATCGTCTAATATGGGACTAGCAAAGATGGATCCTGTTAAAATTGATGTTAAAACTTTACCAGTGATATTAATAATGCCTCCTTCTGAACTATTTTTTGGATTAAAATCTTCGAATGTAAAAATCGGTAAAAATGGTAAATTATTTTGACCAGTTATTTCAAAAGTATTAGAAGCAATTATTAATTTTCCTGTATCTGGATTTGATGGTACTAAAAACTGCATTTGTTGAGTTGCATCTATCAATGCAAAATTCAAGTTCTCTCCAGCAAACGACAGAGTATCAACATAGTCTAGATCCTCTCCAAATATAGATATTACTTGCCCCAAATCTCCAGTTGGACTAGACGTTGAAGTTATTTTTGGATTTGGAGGAAGATATTTAAACAGTCCAGTTGAAGTAATAAGACCCATATATGTTTTATGCTAAAGTAAGCATCCTTATTTGTTGATTGACAATATTTTTTACCCTAGGCACGACTGCTGTTATTAAATTACTATTATTTATTGTAAAACCATCCGCTTCGTATTCTCCAAAAAAAACTTGAGCAACATAATTAAAATTACTGCCGTATATTTGAATTCTATCTTTATAGCGACCAGACGTAGGAAGAAAACCAGATATTGCAGCTTCTTCAAGAATATTAAATTGCCTAATAGTTAATTCGTTTGTTAAAAGCTCTTCGTTTCTAGCTTGAAAAGTTTTTTTAGTTAAAAATCCAGTAACTCCGTATCCTTGAGTTATCAAAGAAGTACCAAATGGAGCAGTACCTAAAACTACTCCGACTTTTAATCCAGAGATGGTCATGAGCGGATTTAAATTATCACAAGTTATATTTAAAACAGTTTCTTTTAATCCAAAAACTCCTCTTTTTTCTTCGATATCTCCAATGTGAATCTCTGGAGTTACGTCTGTAGAATAACTGTAGTTTGCGTTAAGATAGGATCCAGTAAGACTTTGATTATTAAAATTACTTATGCTAATCTCATTAACATGAACAATGGAAGCTGTAATATCTGAATTATCATATACAGGAGTAAACGTGCCGCTAGGAGCTCTAAAAAATAAAATTTCTGCGTTACATACTACTGGGCTGTGAGGAGAAAATCTTGCATTATAACTTTTTATATATCCAATCTGCTGAATGCCACCAAAATCAAAATTTACGCTTTCATCTAAATTTAATAGATTTTTAATTGTATCTTGACCAGTGTAATAATAGCTGAAACTTAAAGACCCTTGAATAGTATTTTGGGCTCTTATATCATCAGAATGTCTTTGACCGATTTCTATATATGGACTAATTTGAGCTTCATAAGATATTTGAGCTTCAGTAGCAATAATCAACTGATTATTTACTTTTAGATTAACATTTTTACCATTATAAAACATATTAGTAATATTGTACGATTGTTTTACTCGACCTTACAATGTCATCTAAATTAGACTCTATAGTAGAATTATTAACAAATGCATCTGGCATTTCTATTGTAAAGCTGTTTGAATCTAATAATCCAGACATTTGAATTTTTAGTGGTATGTTTTCTCCAGTATATACGAGTTTTGTAAACAGATTCTCGGTTATATTAACAGTCTCTTGAGCTCTAATTGGTTTTACTTCAACTGGACTTTGTTGACCTAAAGCATAAATAGGAGTTAAGTTACATGCAAAAGTATAAGTCAAACTATACAAGTCTGCAATTAATTCACTTGCGGTATTCTTAGCAAATATGTTACGACCAGATACTAGATTAGTTCTAGAGCTGTGAGCTATGCTATCTGCAGAGGCAGTATTTGGATTGCTTAAATCTCTTGGAGTTTGAAACAAAGTATTAGTTATTACTGGTTCGTAAGTGATGTAACTAGCTTGAGCAGTGATGACATTGTTCGGTTCAATTTTTAAACTGTAATTATTTAAAAAACATTTTTGTCCAGTGACCCCAGCAAATCCAATAGTTACTCCATCATAATTAGTTGGAGCAGATATAAAATTTTTAATTTCTTTTACAGTATTAAATGCTGGATCTCCAGTAGGATTTATTAAATAGGATATTTGAAAAGTACTAGAACTAGGACCAGTAGTTATTTGTTTTTTGAATGGTTTTCTTTTGCCTAAAGTGTAAACAGGCCCTAGAGTAATGTCTGAATTAAAATTAGCTGATACAGCTAATACTCCAGTGTTATTTATTTTCACCTCACATTGATCGTAATATATTCTAGCCATATTCCTTACTCCTTTTCCTATTAAAAATTACACTATCCTTGACAAAGTGCTTTTATAAGTTAATTGCATCAAAGAACTACCATCTACATCTGTGTTGTAGTCTTCTCTGGTCAATAAAGCATCTCTAATATTGAAGGAATTTACTAGAGTTGATGTATTATGTTTGTTTAAATTTATATTAAAGTCATATACATTTTGTTTTTGGGGGTAATCAAATAGAGTTTTATTTTCATAATCATGTAAAGATATAGAGAAACTTGTGGTAACTTCTATAGGATACTGCAATTTCACATCTACTGGCTTAACAGAAGTTGCGTCAAATATAGGTAATCTATTACATTTAATATTTACGGTTAAATTGTTGATTTTTTCTGTTTCTAATTCATTAA
>Ga0209617_10000496_pt1 | contig 17198 bp, 17 predicted proteins | sample LakEriepJuly2011_2_FD_187459 | JGI IMG/M metagenome (GOLD analysis project Ga0209617, IMG submission 187459) | Freshwater microbial communities from dead zone in Lake Erie, Canada - CCB epilimnion July 2011 (SPAdes) (version 2) | ecosystem: Environmental > Aquatic > Freshwater > Lentic >...
CTAGGTCTTGGGCGAGAGTAGCCTTTCAAGAAGCTTTTTTTGGGCTATAGATAGTGAATACTCATGATCGAGGTTATTGAGCACAAAGGGACGCGCTACGCGGAGGTGTTGCGTGCGGGAGCTCGACTCGAGACCACCCGTTTTTTTTCGCCGGCGAAGTCATCCATGCAGTTTGGCCTGCTGGCTCACGGGGCTGGTTTTGTCGAACCAGCTCACGTCCATCATCCAGTCCAAAGGGAAATAGCCGACCTGCAGCAGATGTTTGTGGTGCAACGGGGGGTCGTGGCGGTTGATTTTTTTGATGAGGATGGAAAAAAAATCTCCGAAGTCGTCTTGCGTTCTGGAGACGCCATTCTTCTTGTCGATGGGGCCCACTCGGTCAGGGTACTGGAGGACATGCAGTGCGTTTCCGTGAAGCAGGGGCCTTTTTTGGGGGCGGAAAAGGACAAGAAGGAGATTCAGGTTCAGTCATGATACCGGTCTTTGAGCCAGAAGTTCTTCCCGAAGACATCCAAGCGGTTCAAGCGGCTCTGTCCCGTGGTGAGATTTCGGGGAGTTTCGGTAAGGCGTTGGCGGAGTTTGAAAATGAATTTGCCGCTTACTGTGGTTGCAAACATGGGGTAGCAACCACCAGCGGAACCACGGCTCTGGAATTGGCGTCGGCCGCCGCTGGCTTTGGGCCCGGAGACGAGGTACTGGTGAGTGCCTGCACAAACATTGCTTCAGCCTTGGGGATTGTTCATCGCGGCGCCATGCCTGTTCCGGTGGATAGTGAGGCGCGAACATGGAATCTCGACCTCGATCTCCTGGAAAAGCTGATTACTCCCAAAACCAAAGGCATCGTGGCGGTACATCTTTTCGGACATCCAGTGGATATGGACAGGCTGATGAAAATTGCGCAGAAGCACCGCCTGACCGTCATCGAAGACGGGGCGGAAGCCCATGGAGCGAAAGTTCGAGGCAGGGTGGTGGGAAGTTTTGGGCAGATGTCTTGCTACAGCTTTTACGCCAACAAAATCATTACCACCGGTGAGGGTGGAATGGTGGTCACTAACGATGACGCGGTGGCGGAAAAACTCCGGCTTTGGAGAAATCTTGGCTTCACACAGCCGCGGTTTCGCCACGATGTAGCCGCCTACAATTTCCGCATGACCAGCTATCAGGCCGCGATGGGTAAATCTCAGCTAGGGCGGATTGCTGAAACGCTGGAAAAGAAGCGTAAAATCGCAAACTGGTATACCGAGAGGCTCACTGGTTTGCCTGGAGTCGGATTGCCAGTTGAAGAGCCATGGGCTTGGCATGTGTACTGGATGTATGCGTTGACGATTGGGCCTGAAGCGGGGCTGACACGGGATGCTTTCACGGCGCGTCTTAAGCAAGAGGGAGTCGATACAAGGACATTTTTCTGTCCGATGAATGCGCAACCGTGCTTTCACGAGATTCCACGTTTCCGTCCTCCCCCGTGCCCTGTTGCCGATCGGTTGTGGATGGAGGGGTTATATCTGCCCTCCAGTCACTTCTTGAAAGAGGCGGATGTAGACAAGGTTTGCGCAAGTATCCGTCGGATTCTTTCCTCCCCTAAAACTTGAAAATTGGAGTTGTCGCAGGAAATCTGGATCCACGAATCGGTGGAGGAGCAAGATTTTGTCGGGAAATCCTGACTGAACTGATCGGTCGGAGCGGGTTCGAAAAACATGAATGGGTTATTTTTGGCGAAGGTGGAAAAGAGGCGAAATTGCCGGAATCAACCGCTTTTCGATGGAAGAAAGTCCCCGAGAAAAACCTGGCTGAACGTCTGTTCTTTCGGGATTTGAACATCCTCGCACGCGAAGTGGATAAAGAGCGGTGCTCTTTGGTTTGGTTCGTTGGAGGAGGAAGCTTTCCCGACCCTGTTCCTTGTCCTTATTTGGCTACCGTCTGGGATATTCAGCATAGAACACACCCGCATCTTCCCGAAATGCAGGAAGGCGGAGAGTGGGCCTATCGGGAAAAGAAAACGGCACCATTTCTACGGCAGGCGGCGGGAATTATTGTGGGAACCCAAGTAGGGGCGGGTGAGATTCGGCATTTTTACGGCATTTCGGAAGATCGGATGCTGCTTCTTCCTCACCCTGCCCCCCAAGGGTTCAGCGGGGTGCGCACTGAGGTTGATCCCCCGTTTTTCCTGTATCCGGCCAACTTCTGGCCACACAAAAATCACGCAACTCTCGTGCATGCACTTCGCCTAGTAAAAAGAAAAGAGGTTGGTTTGGTTTTCACGGGGGAAGGAAAAAATCGCAATTTCGTGAAGGATCTCGTTGCAAAACTTGGTTTGGAGGAACGGGTTAAATTTGTCGGGCATGTAGACGATCAGGAACTCAGCCGACTTTATCTTACCGCAACTGCGTTGGTGTATGCGTCTCTATCCGGACCGGAAAACCTTCCTCCCCTGGAGGCCATGGCTGCAGGTTGTCCTGTGTTGAATTCTGATTTTCCTGGCGCCCGAGAACAGCTGGGAGAAGCGGCCTTATTTGTCCCCCCGCTGGATCCAACTGCCTGGGCTGCTGCGATGGAAGAAGTTTTAAAAGCAGCAGGAGGGGGAACCATTGCGGCTAGGGTTGACCAAGGCCGGAGGCTTGTTCAGAATCGGAGTCCAGCCAGTTATGTCGAAGGGGTTTTGAAGTGGATCGAGGGGTTTGGCGCCACCCGCAGCCTCTGGGCCTAGACTACTCTGTTGAGAGCTTGTTTCGCTTGGCCAAGCGCCATTTAGTGAGCCCAAAAAACCAACGTCTCTGGGCAACCGGTTTGATCCGTGCAGCAAAAATCCTTTCAAAGAAATGAAGTACCCGCCCCCGTGAGAACTCTTCTGGAGGCAGGTTGTCGCGAAAAGGAGTGGCGCGAAGATATTTCCTATACAGATCTGGCGTTCGATCGACGTGGCAGACGTACTCAGCCAGTTCTTCATGACTCCGGAAGTCGTGGGCGTTAATAAAAGAATCTGGATTAAAATATTTTGAGGCGTTTCGGTCGCCCCAAAATATGGGAATCGCATAGGCTGCAAGAGGGTCGTACATCTTTTCCGTGGTCCAACCGATCCGCTCCTTGTTTTCAAAGGCAAGAACGAACCGGTAACTTTGGTAAAAGGCCAGCTTGTCACCGATGCCAGAGAAGCCTGTGTTATTCATTCCGCGACCTGGGGAGTCGATCCGCTGTCGTCTGTTTAAAGAGTGGAAAAACTGGGTGCGCTCCTTAACGGTATTGTTTGCATAACTGGAAAGGGCGGCACAAAAGCGTGTCTTCATCTTTTCGATGGCTGCCCAATCTTCTCCCCCTCGAATCAAGGGTTGAGGGGATCGGTCAAAAGCGAAAATAGGGATATGTAAAACACGGGAGTCGTTCAGGTCGATCGGAAGAATCGCGTAGTCGCACTCCTTCCAGTTGGGGCGATAGGTTTCATGGTGAACGTAGATTTTGACGCAGTTGTAAAGACGGTGCCGATACCCGGTAAGGGCATAGACGAGAAAGTCCGGACGCTCGTCACGTCGGATCGTGTATTTTTCTTCGAGGATGGGGAGAAAGTAATTTTCGAATTGGGGCGGGCAGTCCGAAAAGTTTAATGATATTGTTTGCACAAGAAGCAAGCATCAGAATAAGTCACTCCCGATCAGAAGAAAACATATATTGAAAATGAAGAGCCATAAAAAGAACTTCTCCGAAACATTGCCCGGCATGTTTCGCCTTGGGGCAGGGCTTCTCCCAAGAAGCGTGTTGGATGCGATGGAGACATCAGAGGCATTTGTTCCCTATGTTCAGCAGGGACGATTCGACCAACTGCTTGAAGAATATCGAGAACTACGAATCGCTTTTGTGAGACAAGATGTTTTCACGGATTTATATTGCTGCGATAACCAGCTACCCGCGGAAGAAATTGTCCGACAATCCACCTGCAGGACAGGCCCGGCCGGACTGCTCGTTGATTTAGGGGCGGACTACTGGATCGTAAAAGAAGATCCGGCAGCAGAGTGCTCGGTATGGGCTGAAAAAATTGCCGGAGACAAAAGTCCTGACCCAGAGAAATATCGGGAGCAGAAAAAAAGCATTCCCCATGACGGCAAATGGGGGCATTCGCACTCATTTTCCTATTATGCCGCATCAGTCGATGAGGTTCCTTGGAACAACTATGACATCGTAATTTCTTTGGATATATCGGTTCCCTACCGAATTATTGAAAAGGCCAGGCGACCCTTATGGGTGTATATGCCGGGAGATCCGGGGGTTCCGACCGCTAAGAGATCTTTAAAGAGGCCACCCGGCAATTACGATATCAGTCTGACACATGGGTTCCGAAGGCATCCGGTTCGCCCTTCCCTGGGCGATCGAGCAATCGAATTTCCCTACACATTCCTGCGAAGAAAAACATGGGAGAAAGTATTTTTCTGTCGCGAGCTAGAAAAAAAGAGGGGCATCATGATGGAAAATCACACATGGGATCTTTTAAGCAGCGCTGAAAAAGCAGAATATGAAACAACCGGTCCCCTTTATCGCCCAAAAGGTTCGTTGCCAGAAGTTGCGCAAACATTGAACCGGTCGAGCTATTACCTACGTTGTGGCGGTCGTCCGATCGTGGGGAATGGCCTGGTGGAGGCAATTGCTGCAGGATGTGTCGCCATTGGCCGGCGGAGCGAATTCATCAACCGGTCTCTTCTTTGCGCTACTGCCCTGATTGACGATCTGCAACAGGGTATCGAAAAGATTCGTGAATTCGAGCTCAGCAGTGAGAGGCTTGATAGAATCCGCGGAATCCAAGGAAATCTTTTGGACTATTACTGTTTTTATCGGCCCGCACACGAACTGCTTGAGATATGGCACCGAATCAAGGGCCCGAGGCATTTTAAATATACAGCTATTCATCAAACAATTACCCGATAGATTCCATAAGGTCATGCATAGCAAAACCATCTTGGTTACAGGAGGCGCAGGAATGATCGGGAGCAACTTAGTTAAAGCGCTCCGGCGACGTGGGAACAAGGTTGTGGTTGTTGATAATTTATGGCGGGGGTGTCTTAAAAATCTGACCGACTCCAACGGCAAGCCGGTCATCGATTTGAAAAAAGAATTTTACAAGCTTGATCTGCGGAAAGAAGGGGTGCTGAACAAAATCCGGCAACGGATCGACATAGTAATTCACCTGGCGGATATTGTAGCGGGGATTGGCTATGTATTTAAAAACGAAGGGCAAATATTCCGAGATAATCTTCTGATTAACTCAAACACCTTTGAGTGGGTGCGCAGAAATCGACCCAAAGCGTTGGTCTATATAGGAACAGCATGTAGTTTCCCGCGTGAACTGCAAATGAAGAGGCGGGCAAGCCAGTTGCGTGAATGCCAATTATATCCTGCCCATCCTGAGTCGGCTTATGGATGGAGCAAACTCATGGGAACATATGAGGCTGAGCTTCTGGGGCGCGAAACGGGAATCCGGGTCAACAACCTGATTTTCCACAACGTATATGGGACCCCATGTGATCTCGGGCCGCGTTCGCAAGTGATTCCCGCCCTTGCCCTGCGCGCCCTTCGGTATCCAAGGGAACCCTTTGTGGTTTGGGGCTCGGGAAAACAGGGAAGGGCTTTTTTACATGTGGACGATGCCGTACGTGCTATAATTCTCGCCCTTCGGAAGGGGTGGAATCAGGGGCCGATCCAGATAGGACCATCTTCCTGTACTCCCATCCGAGCGGTGGCAGAGACGTTGGTCAAGATAAGCGGGAAAAAAATTCAAATTCGTTATGATTTAAAGAGACCGGAAGGGGACCAAGCACGATCTGCCCATTTCGGAAAAGCCCGGCGTTTGCTGGGCTGGAAGCCCCGGGTCAGCCTGCTGGAGGGCCTGACCCGCCTCTATGGGTGGATCAGGCAGGAAAAAAGGGTGCGTGACTAAAATCTAAAGAGATGCCCAACCGACAGAAAGTGTTTCGTATTTTGAGGATGACCATCGTCGTTTTCCTTGTGCTGTTTCTGGATTTTGCCTGCAGGAACATTTATCGGAGTTTTCGTCCGGTCACCCATGGACGAACTTCGCATCCGGTATACGACCACGGATATCGTGCAAATTTCCAATGGATCGACAAATATGGCCCCCTTCGCACACCGTTTTTCAGCAATTCCCTGGGGTTTCGTGACTCCAAAATCCGGGAGGTTTCCCTCAAAAGCGAAGACTCTCGATTGCTCCTGATCGGTGATTCCTACTGTGAAGGGGTGGGCATTCCGTGGGAGAAAACTTTCGCCGGCATCCTGGAGAAAAAACTCAAACCCCAAAGGATCGAGGTGCTCAACGCCGGGGTGATGTCTTACACGCCCATCCTGGAAAAAATCAAAATCAGATATCTATTGGAAAATTGTGGTTTGGAATTTGACCGGGTCATCCTCTTTTTGGACCTGTCCGACATCAAGGACGAGTTATTCTATCAAGAAGATGGGCAGGGTCGGGCCCGCTTAATCCCTTACGGCCCGTTTGCCTCGCAGGCTGGATGGGGTACTTGGGTGGAAAATTTCGGGGAATTTTGCGAGAATGTGGTGGAGCCTAATTTTGTCATCATTGGGGCTCTGGCGCGAAATTTAAAGATCGAAATCCGCAAAGCAACCCGAAAGGAGTTGGGAAAGCGTGGGGCCTTCACAACCCTGCCGGACTGGATTCAATACTGGGAAACGGAGGATCCGCCCAAAAAGGAGATTGCGGATCGCGGCATCGCAAAACTGCAGGCGACAATGGATGATTTGGTCTCCTGCCTGCAGGAGAAAAAAATCCCGTTAACCCTAGTTATTTTTCCAAGGCAGGAATATTCCATGGAAGGTACCAGTGAAACCAAAGTTCAAAAAATCTGGCGCGAGTGGGCCGAAAAGAGGAGGGTCGATCTGATCGACCTTTTTCCCGCCTTTTCGGTCCCAGATGCCGCGCGGTATTACATCCCCAAAGACGGCCATTGGGATGAACAAGGCCATAGGCTAGTCGCGGAAATCCTCTTGCGGTACATAGACAAGACTCAACCTGCCCTAAAGTAAAATTACAATGCTGAGAAAATTCCGCGGCTCCCTGTACCGATGTTTCCCAGCTACCTCGAAGTCCTTATTTCGAAAAAAAATCTCGGGTTATGAGCGCAGGTGGGGGCTGGAAGATAACGGGTTCACTAAAGAGGGCTTTTTCGGGATATTGCAGAACAAAATCTTGGCCAGAGTTCGAGCTGGGAGCTTTTATGAACTGGTGGTGGGGGACGGGCAAGTAGGCAGCTTGGGAATCTGGTTGGAGCGAGGTGGCGGGGGATGGAGGGTAGAAGCTTGGGAACATCGGTCCCATCCGTTGGCGGCTTTCCGTAAAAACCGGACTGAAACTCCAATCCACGGATGTCGCCTGACCACGTGGTCGCAGAAAGAAAGAAAATGCAATCCAGTGGGAATCACCAGTCGGGGCGCACGCGAAAGCTCAACGCTTTGCCGAGAAATTCGCAACGGAAGGATCCGTCCTAGTTTCGTGGGGATTTGGAATCCCACCCGTCGCCCTGTCTGGATGCATCGTCTTGAGCGGGCGGGATATCGCCTCGAAATGGTGTATGAGAGAATGGAGTTTTACCGAAAGGTGAGATCGTGAAAGTCGCCTTTCATAGCCGAATGTTGACCGAACGGGGATCCGAGGGGGCGATGTTGGACTACGCCCGGCTGAATCGGTCAATTTTGGGGAATGAATCGGTCCTCTGCCTGCCGGATCGCCAGGAATTTGCCGCAAACCCTTTGCTTAAAAAATGGCGAGAGGAGTTTGAGGTTATTCAGTACGCCGATAAAAACGACCTAAGTAGGAGGCTGAAGAAAGAAGCGGCAGAAGTTCTTTATCTAACCAAACCCGGGCCCTTTGACGGCTTTCTTGTTCCCGAGATTAAAAACTGTGTTCATGCCCAGTTTCTTTGTGATGAATTCCACGGGGATGCGTATGCCTACCTGTCTTGCTGGATGTCACGTGTGATGACCGGGCGGGAGAGCTCTTTTGTCCCATTTTACGTCCCCAAGTTGATATCGGAAGAAAGCCACCGAAAAGAGCTGGGGATTCCCAACGGGGCTAAGGTTTTCGGCCGGCATGGCGGGTGGGACACGTTTAATATTCCATTCGGCAGGCATGTAGTTGCAGAGCATGCTCGTAGTCATCCCAACGACCATTTTGTCTTTCTAAATACCGAGCCTGTACGGGGAACGGAAAGGCTGGGCAACGTTCACTATTTACCGGCCACGGTGGACCCCGTTGAGAAGGCCAGGTTTCTTGCAATGTGCGATGCCATGTTGCACGCTCGGTGGCATGGAGAAACGTTTGGGTTGGCGATAGGGGAGTTTGCTGTCCTAGGGAAGCCGGTGATCACTTTTTCAGAATCTCGAGAGCGGGCGCACTTAGAAATGCTCGGCAAGCAAGCGGTGTTGTATGGGAGTGCCAGTGAATTACAAAATGTCCTTGTGGAGTTTCGGCCTCATAAAACCCAAGGGACGGAGTACGAAATATTTGGCGACCCGAAGGTTGTGATGGAATTGTTTCAAAAAAGATTTTTGGAGGGATGCAAATGAAGATTCTTGGTATATCCGCTTATTATCACGATTCTGCGGCGGCCTTGATGGCGGATGGAAAAATACTGGCGGCGGCCCAGGAGGAGAGGTTTACCCGGAAGAAGCATGACGAATCGTTTCCCGCAAGGGCAGTGGAGTATTGTCTTAAGGAGGCTGGGGCTATCGTCGCGGATCTGGATTACGTCGCCTTTTACGAAAAGCCCTTGAGAAAATTTGATCGACTTCTCGAGACTTATCTCGCCCTAGCGCCAGCAGGATTCTCTTCATTTCTGAGGGCCGTGCCTGTCTGGTTGAAGGAAAAACTATTTCTCTCAAAACAGATGCGGGATCAACTGCCTGGCTATAGAAAGGCGTTTATTTATCCAAGCCATCACGAATCCCACGCGGCCAGCGCCTTCTTTCCCTCGCCGTTCCAAGATGCGGCTATCCTGACGATGGATGGAGTAGGGGAGTGGGCTACGGCCAGTATCGGGGTGGGGCGGGGTAATCGGGTTGAATTGCTCAAGGAACTTCATTTTCCACATTCTCTGGGGCTTCTTTATTCTGCCTTCACCTACTTCTGTGGCTTCAAGGTCAATTCCGGCGAATATAAGCTGATGGGGCTAGCCCCTTATGGTGAACCTGTCTATGCCGATCTGATCCGAAAGCATTTGGTGAAGATCTTTGATGACGGGTCGATTTGGATGGATCAGTCCTATTTCAACTATGCGGGAGGACTAACAATGACATCCAAAAAGTTTGATGTGCTTTTTGGCGGGCCGCCTCGGAAGAAAGAGGCCGTCATCGGAAAGAGGGAGATGGATCTGGCCGCTTCGATCCAAGTGGTGACGGAGGAAATCATGTTGAAGATGGCGCGGCATGCGCACCAACTGACAGGGATGAAACATCTTTGTCTCGCGGGAGGCGTGGCACTCAACTGTGTAGGGAACGGCAAGCTTCTGCGGGAGGGGCCCTTTGAGGATATCTGGGTTCAACCGGCATCGGGGGACGCCGGCGGGGCGTTGGGAGCCGCACTCTTCGCCTGGCATCAACTTCTCGAGAAGCCTCGCACCGCGAAAGCTGAGGATTCCATGCAAGGATCCTATTTGGGGCCGGAACCTGAGGAACAGTCCACCCGCGCTTTCCTAGAAAAAGAGGGGGCGAAGTTTCGGCATTTTTCCGACGAGGGTAGGCTTTACGACGAAGTTGCGTCCCTCATTGCGTTGGAAAAGGTCGTGGGGTGGGTGAACGGTAGGATGGAGTTTGGGCCGCGTGCCCTGGGAGCCAGAAGCATTTTGGGGGATGCTCGAAGTGAAAAGATGCAGACCCAGATGAATGTGAAAATCAAGTTTCGGGAGTCGTTCCGACCTTTTGCACCTTCCGTAATAGAGGAGAAGGCACCCGAATGGTTTGCAATCGATCGAAAACACCGAAGCCCTTACATGCTGGTGGTTGCGCCGGTGCTGGAGAAACACAGGGAGAATTTGAACGGGAATGGAAAGACAGGATTGGATCGGGTGAAGGAGAGAAGATCTAGTCTGCCGGCGATCACCCATGTGGATTATTCAGCCCGAATGCAGACCGTGGGACAAGGGACTCGATATAGGAAGCTTTTGGAGGCCTTTGAAAGAAAGACGGGCTCCCCCGTGATTATCAACACGAGCTTCAATGTTCGGGGTGAGCCGATCGTATGCACGGCTGAGGAAGCCTACCGCTGTTTCCTGAATACCGATATGGACGCACTAGTGATCGGCAACTTTCTCCTCTTGAAGGATGAGAACGCCGCTGCCAGTGGCGCAGCTCGGGCGGAATATCTCAAAGGTTTTGAGTTGGACTAAACTATGATCGCAATTCAGTGGAATCCCGATCGAAAACAGCTGCGGCAGTTTGCCGGAATCTGGTTTCCGGCTTTCTGTGCATTGGTCGGGTGGTCGATCGCACGAAAGACCGGGCATTGGCATGAGGTCGAGATCGGTTGGGCAATAGCAGGCATCATTTCAATCGCCGGGCTGGTCTTTCCTCCACTCATTCGGCCGATATTTGTGGGACTGATCCTCCTGACCTATCCGATCGGATGGGTGGTTTCCCATGTCCTCTTGGGGCTGATTTTTTACGGCATTGTGACGCCCATAGGGATAATTTTACGGGTCACAGGGCACGACCCTTTGCAGATCAATGCCCCCTTAGGCAATTCTCTTTGGAAAAGTCCGACTGGCAAAACGGATCCGGCTAGTTATCTTCGGCAAAGTTAATGAGCCAAAAGAGATCATCCAATTTCGAAGAACAGGCCGCCAAGGACAGCGGAGGTTTTTTTTCTGAATTCTGGATTTTTCTTAAGGAAAATAAGAAGTGGTGGCTTCTGCCCATTCTCTTGGCATTTCTCCTAATGGGGGCCCTCCTCTTGGCCGGGGGTACCGGGGCGGCACCGTTCATCTACACACTCTTCTGATACTTTTCGGTCAATATTCGCGCATACCGAGTCGTGAGCCCATCCAATCGAGCGCATAAGGGATTAGCGATTTTTCTGGGAGTAGTGGTTGCGCTGGGACTGGATTTTGGGGTTCGGCAGATTTATGTGAAGATTCGGAAAAAACCACCTGTGGACAAACCTGGGTTGAGAATTTCCGATCCTCTCTTTCACCACGGAATTAAGCCGAGCTCATATGGGGTGGATATTTTCGGCCCCTACTCTGCACCGTACTTTAGCAACTCGCTTGGATTACGAGATGCAGAAATTCGAGATGTTCCACTTGTCGGAGAAATTCCTAGAATTCTGTTTATTGGAGACTCTTTTACCGAGGCCGGGCCGATTCCTTGGGAGAAAACGTTTGTCGGCAGGGTTGCCAGCGGGCTGAAACCGAAAGGTATTGAGATCCTGAACGCCGGTGTGGCCTCCTACTGCCCTACTACGGAGCGGGTGAAATTGCGCTATTTGCTTGAGACAAAGGGACTGAGGGTTGATCGAGTAGTATTATGCCTAGATATTTCCGACTTAAAGGACGAGTTCTACTACGAGGAGGGGGCAGATGGAAAGGTCCAGCAGGTTGCGTATGGACCTTTTCGTGAGAAAGCAAAGAAGCTGCAGAGGGCAGACGCAATTTGCGACTGGCTGGAAACTCGTGTAGAGAAGAATTTTGTAATTCTCGGCGCGATTATCAGAAATAGCCGGCTTACTTGGAGGAGACATGCCAGTTCCACAGGGGTGGTGGAGTACGATGCAATTCCCGATTGGGCCTACAACTGGCCGGACTACCGAGGACCGTATGAGGGACTGGTCGAGAAAGGTTTGGCACGAACCAAGTCAGAGATGACCTTATTGGCCCAAGAGCTCAAGAAGCTGGGAGTACCCTTAACGCTGGTGGTTTATCCATGGCCTCAGCAGGTGAAGGCGGGGACTCGACCCTCTCGGTGCGAGACGGAGTGGTCACGCTGGGCTCAAGTGAATAATGCCCAATTCGTCAGTCTGTTTCCTGTTTTTGTTAATCAAAACCCTGCAGAACAGGTGATCCAAAAGTATTACTGGAAAAATGATGCCCATTGGAATGAGGAGGGGCACCGATTGGTAGCTGAGGCCCTGCTGCAGCCCGAAGGGGGAATCCTCCTGCCCAAAAAGGGGCGGGTGAATTAAAGCCCCAAGCCTGGAAATGAAACAAGCTGGGTCTTGACTGAAGATTTGTCGGGAAAGAGCTCAAATCGGAGTTTGTAAGGGGGAATGAGGCCACCTTTCAGAAGGTGTTTGAAGCGGAAAGAGAGTTTGGCGGCCCGCATCCGAAGCGTTTTGCGATTCACACCATTCAAAGCATTTTCGCCGTGGGAGCCGAGGCGTTTGGCAATGTCGTCCTGATGCCATGGGAAAAGTCCGATCGGTTTGCGGACGGAAACAAGCTTGAGGCCGAGCTTCATTTGGCGGCGGAACCAGACGTGATCCCCGACGACGCGATATTCGGCAGGGTAGGGGCAACGTTCCCAGATTTGACGACGAAATAGGAACGAGCAGGTTTGGACAGGCATGTGCCAATCAGCATCAATGGGACTCGGGATGGTGATTTGGTTGAAGAGGTAGAGGAAGTTGAGTTGTTCATCGAGCATGATCGTGGGGCCGAAGACAGCATCAACACCGGATTCTTTGAGGCTCTCGATCGCGTGATTTAGGCCCACACGGTCGTACTGCTCATCGGCATTTAAATGACCAAGGAAACGACCCTGTGCGGCAGCCATGCCTTTGTTCAGGGCATCGTACATTCCTTTGTCAGGGCCGCCGATTAGGCGAATATCTTTTTGCTTTTGGAGGATCTCCAAAGTCCCGTCCGTACTGCCCCCATCCACAACGATATGTTCATAGTCCCTACCCTGAAGGACGTGCCTGACCGAGCGGAGGCACAGATCGATCCAGCGGATCGAATTAAAACAAGGGGTGACGATGGAAATTTCCATCCGATGTCAGGGGGAGGAGATGCCTTGCTGGGCAGCCATAGCAGCAAAAAGGCCTTTTTTCGCAAGAAGGGCAGAAAATGCTCCACGTTCTGCAATACGACCCGATTCCAGCACGATGATTTCGTCCATATTGGCCAGCGTGGAAAGACGGTGGGCGATACAGAGAACAGTCCTACCTTCTTCGAGCTGATCGATCGTCTTTTGAACTTCCGCTTCCGAGTCAGCATCGAGAGCTGCTGTGGCCTCATCGAGGATGAGGATGGGAGCATTCCGAAGGAATGCACGGGCGAGACTGATCCTAGCTTTTTGCCCTCCAGAAAGCATGGTTCCGCGCTCGCCGACTCGTGTTTCGTATCCTTGGGGGAGATTAAGAATGAAATCATGGGCAAAGGCTTTTCGTGCGGCTTCTTCAATTTCCGCGCGGGTCGCACCCAATCGACCCAGTTCAATATTTTCTGCAACGGAGGCATCAAAAAGAACCACATCTTGGCTGACTAGGGCAATTTGGGAGCGCAATTCTCGGGAGTGGATGGCGTGCAGGTCCCGAGCATCCCACAGAATTTTCCCCGACGTAGGCGCGTAAAATCGGGGCAAGAGATTGATCAGACTGCTTTTGCCTGAGCCGCTGGCACCTGCGAGGCCTAGTTTGAACCCTTTGGGAATCCGAAAGGTTATATCCTGCAGGACATGGTCGTGGCCGTAATTGAGATAAACCTTTTCGAAAGCCAGTTCTTTGGCGAGCGGAGCAAGGGGGGAGGAAGAGGCTGGCTCCCGAACGCTCGGCGTCAGGGCTAGGAAATTTTCAAGACGATCACAACTCACCGTGGCTGAGACCAGATCAATATGCATCTGGGCAAGGCGTTTGACCGGGTTGGGCAGCATGACCAACCCAGTCAGGAAGCCCACAAAATCAGAAACCGATTGATGCGTTGCGAACACCACAATAATAAAAACTCCAAGTCCGAGCGTGCTGACGACTTCAATGACTGGATTCACGAGTTTGCCGGCCTGAGTCTTCTTCACCTCCAAGTTGACCAGTTCCAGACTTTCTTTCTTATAACGTTCTAATTGAAAGTTCTCCAAGCCGTATGCCTTGATCAAACGTATGCCTGACAAGGCTTCGATTAGTCCGCTCCCTTGGCTAATGCCAACCGAAACGGATTGTCTGGCCAAACGTTTTAGCCGACTGCCGACGAGGAGAATGGGAAGAATGACTACAGGGAGGATCACCATGGCGGCAAGGGTGAGGCGAGCGTCAATGATCACCATTCCTGCCAAAATGCTGAGTAGTGTGAAGGGTTCTTTGATGAGATCGCTGAAGCCGTTGTTCATGGCATCAAAAATGCGACGGGTATCGCCCGAAATGTGGGTGGTGAGATCCCCCAAAGTAGACTTGTTAAAGTAGTCCAAGGAGAGGGAATGAAGTTTTTCCAAAACGCGAATCTGCATATCCCGTACAACGCGGGTGCTGACCCAGGTCATGCAGTAGGCACTTAGATAGCTGGTGCCAGACCGAAGAAGTATCAGAAGGGGAAGAAAAAGAACGGCGCCAGCGATCTGTAGGGGGGTGATGGGCTGTCCAGCCCGGGGCAGCACTCTTTCCATTGCTTGAGCGAACTCGCCGGAGAAACGGGAAGCCAGAGATTGGGGATCGGCTTGTCCTATAGCCACTGGTGATGGACTCAGCCGTTCAAACAGGGTTTTTGTGGCAAGAACGAAAGCCCCATTGGAAATTCCAAAAACAAGAGCTAAGCCCACTCCCGCAATGAAGCGTGAGCGGTAAGGCCAAAGAAAAGGGAGGCCAAAGGCCAAAACCCGGCGCAGTTGATTCACCTACTCATACTAAAGGAAAAAAGGGGTTGAGGTCGAACTCGGAAGACGATGGTTCTAGCCGACTTTTTCGAGATATTCGGTGACAGACTTCGCATCCTTCAAGTTGCCAAAAAACCAAGCGAGGTAGATGAAGTTCAGGGCGGCCCAGAGGCCGAGCAGAATGAGGTAGTGTTTGCCACACTCGCCCATCATGGGGAGAAGGCGCCAGAGGGCAAAAGCCGCAAGGCCGAGCCATAGGATGACCCAGTGCAGGGTGAAGAAGCTGAAAAAACGGAGAGGCGCCGTTGGGACAAAGCCACCGATCTTTGGAGCATCAATGGGATAGAAATAGAGATCCTCAATTTCGGACCCGACTAGCGAGCTTTTGCCTAAGGCCTTGTTTAAACGACCCTCTACAAAGCGGGCGTGGATGCGGGCGAAGTCGACAAAGTGGAGATAGAAGCAGGACTGGGTTCCAGCGGTGATGATGAGGAGCGGGACAAGGGCCAGAGAAATTGGGCTATCCCAGAGAAGGCAGCCTATCACGAGAACGAGAAAGAGGTAGAGACCGTGGAAAAACTTTTTATGGTAGGCGTACTGCATTTCGCGCATCCGACGAAGCTGATCCATCCAAAGGGCGATCTTTTGGTCGGTTTGTGGCATAGCTCCTTTATGCCCAGTGCACAGCCAAAGGACAACCTTGCGACTTTCCTGCAGTGGGATTTTGGGAGAAGGTAGAAGAGTGAAGCCTTTGGAAAATAAACCAGATTCCCGCGTCCCAGGGATAGTTGGGTTAGGGCTTCTACTGGCCTTGGCTTTGGGGTTCGGGCTGGGGCAGAAATTCGGAACGGGTGGGGTTGAGCCTGAAAGGTTGGCTGCTCCGGCAGCACCATCCCTTTTTCAGCTTCCATCCAAACTGGTGGTTTATCAGGAGGGACCTGCGATTCCTGCTTTGTGGTTGGACACCTTTTCGAGTGGATTGGGAAACCCAAAGATAGATTTGAGGGTTTTAGAAAGGGGTTCAGACGGGTCGTGGCCGTCGGACGGAGATGTGTACTTAATCAAGGCACGGACTTTCCAGCCTTTGAGCCAGATATTTTCTTGGGCTGATCTTACAGGACGGGTGCCCCTAGAAGGAATCAATCCTGTATTCCAAGGACAAGCTTTCGACCCCACTGGCGTGAAAAGTCGCCCTTGGAGAATTAGCCCATGGTTTTTTATGAAAAAAGTGGCACCTGGAACTCCACACAAAGTGGCTTTGGCCGCTCCCGCGCGTTGGGCTGGAGAGCCCCAGTCTCTTTTTCCGAGCGATCTAGATTTGATGGGCGCAATTTGGCTTAAGTCACAGGGCAAACCGATCAATCTGGGCGGGGAGACAACCCAGCAGATGGCACGACAGCAGGTCGAGACAAGCTTAAGCGGCAAGTTGGCTTTGGAGCAGGAGTGTTGGGACGGATTAAAGAGTGGGAATGTGCAGCTGAGTTATCTTCCTGCGTGGAGGCTAGTCTTAGATCCACAGGCGGGCGGGGGTCTGATCCGCTGGTCTGCGTTGCCTACAGGTACGATTGTAGATTTTGAAGTGATGGGGGTAAGGGAGGAGTCTTCAAAAAAAGAGGTGGCGTTCCGTTTTTTGGAGTTCTTGTTAGCGGGGCCTCAGCAGTCAGCCTTGCTTGGGGCAACAGGTTATTTTCCCGTTCGATCGAAGGTAGGGGCGGAGTGGGTGGGATCGGCACTGATCATGCCCTCGGGACCATGGTTTGACCGAAGCGAGTTTATCATGTGGCCGTATCCAAGAGTTGCGGTCACTCCTCCACAACCAACCTCTGAAACAAACGCGGTTGTCCCTGCAAGTGGCGGGGAGCAGAAAAATGAGTAGGCTTCAACACTGGCTTGATGCGTAAATCGAGCTTAACAAACTATGAATTTAAAAGATAAGGTTGTACTGATTACAGGAGCCGGGTCTGGGCTAGGAAAGGTCTTGGCGTTGGCGGCGGGGCAGGTTGGGGCAAAGGTGATTTGTGCGGGTAGGCGAAGGGATAAGATTCAGCAAACCTCTGATGAGGTGACAAAGGTCGGAGGCATGGGCACGGCTGTGGAAATGGATGTAACGGATTTAAAATCGGTAGAGAAAGGGCTGAAGATGGTAGAGAAGGTTGGACCGATTGATGTTTTGATCAACAACGCGGGAATCATCACCGGGATGAAAGCGGTACAGGATCTACCCGTAGAGGAGTGGGATAAAATTATGGCGACCAATGTACGGGGTCCATATCTGCTGATGAGGGCAATTTTGCCGGGGATGATTCAGCGTGGATTTGGGCGGATTTTGAACATCAGTGCCCCGATCAAGCATTTGCCTAAGGCATCGGCGTACTGTGCCTCGAAGTGTGCGTTGG